>Ga0182024_10003521_pt1 | contig 37121 bp, 28 predicted proteins | sample P32metaG_FD_120480 | JGI IMG/M metagenome (GOLD analysis project Ga0182024, IMG submission 120480) | Permafrost microbial communities from Stordalen Mire, Sweden - P3-2 metaG (Illumina Assembly) | ecosystem: Environmental > Terrestrial > Soil > Wetlands > Permafrost | place: Sweden: Stordalen...
AAGGTGGTTACGGATGGCGGCAGTACGACCGTAAGATTCAGGGATTTTGTAGCCGACACCGAATTTGCATCTGTAACTTGCACGGTGAAGGTGTTCGGTCCGGTGGTGGTGGGCGTGCCCGAAATTATCCCGGTGCTGGGAGCGAGCGTGAGTCCAGCCGGGAGGCTGCCTACCGAGATGGACCAGGTATAAGGTGCGGTGCCGCCAGTGGCCGCGAGCGTAGCGCTATAGGCCGCGTTGAGTGTGCCGTTTGGCAAGGAAGTGGTGGCGACGCCCGGCGCGGGCACCACAGTCAGACTGAGTGCCTGCGTTGCTTTCTGCGAATTGGCATCCGTCACTCGTACCGTAAAGTTGGTGGTCGCCGCGGTGGTGGGCGTACCGGAAATCACACCCGTGCTCGGCGCGAGTGTGAGTCCGGCAGGCAGACTGCCTGTTGAGATAGACCAGGTATAAGGAGAGACGCCACCGGTGGCTGCCAGAGTTGTGCTGTAGCTGGCGGTTTGCGTTCCATTCGGCAAGGTTGTTGTCGTAACGGAGGGCGGAGGCGCGACGGTCAGGCTGAGCGGTTGCGTCGCAGCCTGCGAATTAACGTCGGTGACCTGCACGGTAAAGCTGGCGGTTGTAGTGGTGGTAGGCGTGCCGGAAATTACACCAGTGCCGGGAGCGAGCGAGAGCCCGGCGGGGAGACTACCAACGGAGATAGACCAAGTGTAGGGCGTTGTACCACCAGTCGCTGCAAGCGTAGTGGTGTAGGCGCCGTTCTGAGTTGCATTCGGCAACGACAAGGTGGTTACGGATGGCGGCGGTACAACCGTCAGGCTAAGGGATTTCGTGGCCGATATTGAATTTGCATCCGTGACTTGCACAGTGAAGGTGTTCGGTCCGGTGGCGCTGGGTGTGCCGGAGACAACGCCTGTGTTGGATGTGAGTGCAAGCCCATTGGGCAGACTGCCTGCCGAAATGGACCAAGTATAGGGTGTTGTGCCGCCGGAGGCCGCGAGCGTTGCACTATAGGCCGCACTCTGTGTCCCGTTTTGCAGCGATGTAGTTGTCACCGCCGGCGCAGGCACCACAGTCAGACTGAGTGCCTGCGATGCCTTCTGCGAATTGGTGTCGGTCACCTGTACAGTAAAGTTGGTGGTAGCGGCCGCGGTGGGCGTCCCGGAAATGATGCCGGTGCCAGCGGCAAGCGTAAGCCCATTGGGCAGACTGCCTGTTGAGATGGACCAGGCATAAGGTGTGGTCCCACCAGCGGCAACTAGAGTTGTGTTATAGGCGGCAGATTGTGTTCCGTTCGGCAAGGACGCAGTTGTAACCGACGGCGGAGGCACGACAGTTAAATTAAGAATTTGTGTCGCAACCTGCGAATTGACGTCCGTCACCTGCACCGTGAAGCTGTTCGGCCCAGGACTGGTGGGCGTTCCGGAAATCACGCCAGTGCTGGGAGCGAGCGAAAGGCCGGCAGGGAGCGCGCCTGTGGAGATCGACCAAGTGTAAGGCGTTGTGCCACCGGTTGCTGCGAGTGTTGTGGTGTAAGCGGAATTCTGCGTTCCGTTCGGCAACGTAGTAGTCGTAATCGAGGGCGGCGGTACGACGGTCAGTGCCAACGGCATGGTGCCCGTCAGCGAATTTGAATCGCTCACCTGCACTGTAAAGTTGCTTGTACCGGTCCCGGTTGGCGCCCCAGAAATAACACCGGTGCTGGGAGCCAACACAAGCCCGGAGGGAAGTGCGCCAGTTGAAATGGACCAGGTGTAGGGAGGCGTTCCACCGTTGGCTGCCAGAGTTGCGCTGTAGGCGGCATTTTGTGTCGCGTTCAGCAGGGAAGTTGTGGTCACCACCGGTCCAGCACCGGCAAAGGTGGCAACCACGGCCGACCAGTAGGGGCTGTTGCTTAGCGTGTAGGTTGCCGCAAACGAGCCCGTTGAAGTGGCCAGCATGACTTCCGTTCCCGCCGGCGAAGTGGACGTGTCCGTCTCAAGCAAAGTGAATCCGCTGCCGGCAGTCTGCGTGCCGTTGTAGGTGGACGCCAAACCGATGCCGCCGAAAATCAACTCGTTTGCCTTGGTAGTTGTGGGCGTGGAGCCGCTGTTGGGAGTCGAACTAATATTCTGCGCCGCGGAGATCTGGTCCAGCGGGTTTGTGGGGCTCAATCCGCTAAATTCGTAAATCGCCAGCCACGGGTGATTGTTGGTGGAGGAAAATTTGGCCGTCACCGTATTGCCCGGCGGGTCCAAAATATTCTTGGCGTAGAACAATTGCGATTGCGAACCGTCCGTGTTTTGTACTTGTGCCACGGCCTGCAGATATGCGTTCCCAGCCAAGTCCGTCAAGGACACAGTCTGCGAACTCGAAGACATGCGAACGTACGCAATAATTAGATTGCCCGCCGTATTGGGGATCGGGAAGGTAGACGATACGGATCCCACGCCCGAACCTTGAACGGAACTTGCCTGAACCAGTGCGATCCTGCTGGCCCCGCCGAGCAGGCCATTCACCGAAAGGCTGAGCGGTTGGCTGTAGGTCAGAGAATTAGCGTCCGTGGCCAGCACGGTAAAATTGCTGGTACCGGCAATGGTCGATAGGCCGGAAATCACTCCGGTGCCTGAGGCCAGCGTGTATCCATTGGGGAGTGCGCCGGAAGCGATGGACCAAGTGTAGGGCGGAGTGCCGCCCGTTGCGGCCAGAGTTGAGCTGTAAGAGGAAAGCTGCGTGCCCGCCGGCAGAGAGGTTGTGGTAACGACCAAGGGAGGTGTGGTTGTCATGCTGAGCGGTTGGGTAACAACCACTGGCCTGCTGTCCGTTACGGCCAGTGTGAAATTAACTGTGCCGGTAATCGCAGTCATTCCGGTGATTACTCCGGTTGAGGGAGCGATTGTAAACCCGGCAGGGAGCGAGCCGGAGGAGATCGACCAGGTATAGGGGGGTGCGCCACCGATGGCAGCAACCGTTGTGCTATACAGAGTATTGGTGATTGCACCGGGCAACGATGTGGTCGTGATCGTCAAGGGAGGGGGAGGGACCACGATCGTCTGCGCGGAAACCGCCGGAGTGGACCCAAACGTATTTATGGCGTTTACAGTCACGCGCATGGTGAATCCGGTGTCGCTGGGAGACAACAAATAGCTTGAGCTGTTGCCGCCGGAGGCGATATTTGAGCAGTTCAAGCCACTGGCATCGCAATGCTCCCATTGGTAGGAGTAGCTCGTGGGAGCCGAGTTGCTGCTCCAGGAGCCATTGGATGTGCTAATGGTCTGGTAGGGAACGAGGGTTCCGGAAATTATGGGTAACGCCGTATTTGCCGGGGGGTCGGCAATGGTTACGGCCTCGCCGTAAAAATCGTAGGTTCTGTTGTCGGTATAAAGAGCGCGAGCGCCCAGGATGTGAGTGCCGTTGGTAATCGACGTTGCGCTGAGAAGTCCGTTCGTGCTGGCATTGAAAGTGTAAGGAGCGATCGATACGGTTTGGTTGAGGACACCGTCAATATAGAATTGTACGAATTGTTCCGAGCGCGAAGACGTGATCGTCCAGGGGACGGCGCCGCTGATATTCGAGCCGCTCACGATCGACGAGGTGAGTGTGCCGGAGGATGTCGCCGATTGAACCACGGCGCTGGGGTTGGATTGCGCGGACGCCGATCCGTTGCTGTTTGAGCCCGTAACTTTGACGGCCAGCGTGGCGCCCACATCCGCCGGAGCAAGCAGGGCATACGTTTCTCCGGTGGCGCCGGGAATTGCGGCGCAGTTGCTACCGCTCGCGCTACAACGCATCCATTGATACGAGTACGAAGTCGGAAGGCCTGTCCAAATGCCGGTCGAAGCGCCTAAAGGATGGCCTTGGGTGGTCAGCGAGGTGACGACCGGGAGAGAGGTATTCGACGGCGTACCCGAAGTAGCCGAGGAACAGCCCGGCACGGCTTTGCATACGTTCAGCCGGCCGCTGGTGCTGACGAATCCAGACAACGAAGAGAACACATCTACGTTATTGAGGATCATGCTTCTAAGAGTAGAAACCGGTTGATAACCTAGGGAAAGAATCAATGCGGCTGTGCCTGCAACTTGCGGAGAAGCCATGGAGCCGCCGCTGATGTAGCCATAATTGCTGGTCCGCAGCGTGGAGTAGATATTTACTCCCGGTGCCACGAGTTGTACGGAATTGGGTCCGTAGTTCGCTGAACTCCACAGGTGATCATTTTGGTCGCTGGCCGCAACGCAGATCATCAGGGGCCTTGCGTAGGAACAGGGGTAGCGCGGCGTGGTGTCGTTGTCCTGGGCAGTGTTTCCCGAGGCGGTTACGAAAAGGATGTCATTTGACCCCAAGGTGTCGATTTCGTTGGAGAGCGATTGCGAAAACGCTGTGCCGGTCCAGGTTTGAGAATCGTTGATCACCCGGACATTGATACCGGATTGTTTGGCGCTGACTACCCAATCCATTGCCGTGATCAGATCGCTGGTGGCGCCTGTGCCAGCGCTGCTGACCCACTTTACCGCCATGATGCTGGTCGTCCAATTCACCCCCGCAGTGCCAGATGCGTCATTGCCCATGGCGCCCATAATTCCAGAGACATGCGTGCCGTGTCCGCTATAGGAATTGTCATCATCCATGGGATCGCAACTGGAGGAGAGCACGTTGTAGCCGTGAGTACCGGCAGCGCAGCCGCCAATGCCGCCGGGATTGTTCCACATATTGGTAATCAAATCGGGGTGCGAATATTGGATCCCGGTGTCCAGTTCGGCGATGACCACCGAGTTGCTGCCAGTGGTGATGCTCCATGCCAGAGGCGATTTTTCGTCGGCCCCGGATGTGCCCCCTGAACCGTTTACGGTCTGGCCCGTATTGTGAACCGCCCATTGGAAGCCCAGGTAAGTGTCGTTCGGCAAGGAGCCGGCGGACACAGTCTGCATATAGTCAGGCTCCGCGTATTGAATGTCCAGGTGGGTTTCCAGTTCACGAATTGCGGTGAGCACGTGGCCCGGTTTAACCGAAACGACATGAACGCCCACGCCGATGCGCTTGATTTCTTTTGCGCCAACGCTGGAGAGAATGGCCTTTTGCTGTTTGGGAAGTGTGCCGTCGCGGAATGCCAGGAGCACGACGCCTTCGCGAAAAGGAGCAGTCTGCCCTGACTTGCTGTGATGAGCGAGAGTTCGCGGTGCAGCCGCAAACAAAGTTGACAGAAGCAAGCCGAGAATTGCCAGGGTCCGAATCGAAGGGCCGAAGTTGAGACTCTTGCCTGCACTTCCAGCATTCATGCGACGTTTGGGCATATTTTTTTCCATCGAATCTTTTTAGTGGCTCACTCCGAATTGCAATCCGAGTTCCATAGATGACTCACCTCGGGAGAAGTTAACTGTCATGTAATCAGCGGAGCGCGCTGAATTAAAATGACGTGATACTTTTCGTGCACAACTTTTCAAAAGAACGAACGCAAAGTCCTGTCCTTTGAGACTAAAATTTTGCGCACAATTTGTTTGAACCATCCTAGTTCTGCGCTTTTCCAAACCGCGCGATGTGGATCTCGACTGGCCACAAGTGCAACTCAAGCCTGATGCGAGGGATGACTCGGAGGCTCGAGGACACAGGTTTCGCCGCTCAGGATGCGGTTGCGGTTGCGCGCAACAAGCGCATAGGCCGCCTCACCCACTGGCGCGAAAAGCGGCGAGAAAAATAACGCCAGCAACACCGCCACCCAGGAACGGTGGTGCAGGTACAGGGACTGCGGCATCATCAATGCCGTGAGCATGGCGAAATAAGTGATCGGGTTGTAGAGCAACATGATTTTGAATGCGCCAAAGCCGGAATACTTTTTCTCATCCGCCACCAGATACAGGCGCTTGCGAAGATCTTCCGGAGAAATGCCATGCAGATCCTTGGCCTGTTGAAAAGGCTTCCAGACAAATAATTTTTCCAGGTCGAAGCGTTCCATCCAGCCGCGGGTGCGGAAACAGAAGCCGCAGTCGCCGTCGTAGAGCACCGTCGGATTGGAACGCGGCCATTCAATGAACGCCAGATAGCAAATCGGCATGGCGTAGAAAAAGACGCCGAAGGTACGCTCGGTGAGAACGTTCATGCCCAGGGCAAGCAACAGGCCTATGAAAATGGCAAACACGCGCGTTCGCCGGAACAACAAGCCGATCATGATCGAGAATTCCATGACGATGGTCATCCAGGACATGAAACGCGGCAGATACAAATTTGGAAAAAAGGAAGCCAGCTGAAAGTACTGACTCTTATTGATGGCGTAGTGCGACCAGTAATCGAAAAAATGTCCTGAACGCCAGCTTGGATCCAGCAGCTTGTTCAGCCCAGCGGATAAAAATACCAGCATCACCTGCGCTCGAACCAGCCAGGGGCCCGTTCGCTGCTGGTAAAGCCCCAGTAGAAAAAAAACGCAGCCGAGAAACATGCGATTATTTTCAAAATAAACGCGTGATGCGAGAGTGCCCAGCAAGAATGCAGATCCGATCACCAGGCAGGCGGCGCGCATGCGGTAATTCAGCAGCACCGCAATGGCCCCGCTCAGCACAGCGATTCTGAGCAGCCAGCCGAAATAGGGCGTGCTGTGGAAGAGGTCAAAGAGCGGCAGCATGGGAAGGAACGGATCGGGCATATCGCGCCAAAGGAAGCGGCCCAGGATGCACACTGCCAGCAGCTTTGCCACCAGTGCCAGCGGAACCGGCAAATCGAGTCCGGCGAGACGAAATGGATTACGGGATCCCAGTTCATGCAGGTTTAATTTTGCGGCCATCGCCACTCCTGTACTGGCCCGCCATTGGGGCGGTAGGCCAGTTCGACTTCTGCCTGCTCATTGCGGCCGTACGTTTGTTCATTCTGCCGAATGATATCGATCATGTTTTGAGCGGGGTTTTCATAGACGCCTTCGGAGAGCAGCGAGTATCTTTTCCCAATCTCGTCGGCGGAAAGCGGTCGCCCATGGATATGGACCTGCATTTTGTATCCAATGGCATAGTCGTTCGGCGCCCACGCCAGCCAGCGGGAAGGCACAAATCGAGCGTAGACGACGGAAACGATCTGCAGGAGCAGGAAGCAAATGGCTGCAATTTGCTTCATGGATGCACCGCGTTATTTTTGATGTGGTGGCTCATACCAATCCTCGATTTCCTTTTGGGCGTCTTGAATTTCGTGCGGCGCAGCGAGGTGATCGGTTCGGCGAAATGAGCGGGGTATGGGCACCGCGCATCGAATTCGAGCCTGCACGATTCAGTTGCGGCGGCCGGTTAAATTTGAAAGTGGGTGCAAGGCGATTCGGATTCGCCCGATTGGCGCGAGTGCATGTGGAAGACGCGGGTAATGCACGTAGCAGGATTACTAGAACCGCTAAATTGCTGAAAGGGAGGAGAAGGCTGTTTTTTTTGTTTTCGCGTCGTGGACGCTTAGATGGTTCGGGCATTCAACTTTCTAAATCGTGAAATCATTTCATCGATACATAGGCATTTCGCGTTCCAGAGTGAATCAGATTTGGGACCAGCTAAGCCTTTTGAAATCAGAAAGCTATTCCGGAAAATCAACAGCGTACGCGAATTCATCGCTGTTGTTTGAGATTAGGTTGAAGATTGCTGTACATTGTGACAAAAAAATTGCGCATTCCGATCTTGCATATGGCTTTTCCTGGAGCGCATTGGATTGGAGAAGTAGCGGTGTTGCGGGCCCCTGTGAGAAGCTGGTCCAGGGGTTATGGAAGAGCGAAAGCTTGGGGGGGTGTAAAGGAGTTGTAAAAAGTTCGGTGTGCACGTTCGCCTGCAACCCTGCGTTGCGCGCCTAATTTCTGGGGGAAACGTGCGCGCCCACTGGAATTTCCTCTTCTTCCTTATGCTCGACAACCGGTGAGAATGTGGCGGTGTCGCCGGCCTTTAGTGCAGCGATCGTGGCGATAAAACGCACGATCGTTTCCAGCGACGGATTGGACTTTGTGGCGGCTTGCTGCACGGATTTTTCGCGGCGTACGGTCTTAATTTTCGTTTTGACGTCATCCACGGACTCGATCAGGGTCAAGCGGCCCTGGTCCACCAGGTAGCGATCCACCGCTCCGATAGTCCCGCGGAAAATGCTGTAAACAGGAACTGCCATGGCGGCGGCTTCGCGATTCATGGTTCCACCGCCGCTGACTACCAAATCAGAGTTCCAGATTATGTTCAAACCGTCTTCGACGCTGGCCGGAATGAGCAGTTTGCCGGAAGCGATTTGTTGCGGCCACGCTTCTCTCAATTCATTCTCCTGGCGTTTGTTTCTGGGCAAGAGCAGGACGCGGGCCTCCGGATGCGAGCAAAACTTATTCAGCACCGCGGCCAGCAGAGCCTCACTCTCCGGGTTATGGTAATGAGCTTCGCCGGCAGGCGGGCGCAAGGTAACCAACAGGTCGCCCGGCGCAACTCCCACGCGGGCCCTGAGCTGCGGATCGGGCTGGAAGCGAGAAAGATAAACGTCTTCCTTGATGCCAGGATATTTCAAGATGGTAACGTTAGGGCCTTCGATGCGGTTGTTGGGAACGACCTCTGGAAATGCCGCCCAACGGGTCCTCATGAAATTCACTTTGCCGGCGAACTCATAATCCGCGATGGTCATGCCCTTGAGGCCCAAAAATTTGGTGGCCAACATGCAGCCGCGCGAACCGTGCGACACGGCGATATCCGGCTTTTCCCGGTACATGGTTACCATCAATTGAAAAGTTCGCCAAAGGGTTCCGAGGAGTTTCAGAATTTTTGATTTTCCGTAATGTTTGCCTACGATCCGCGCTTGCAGCCCGTAATATTTCAGCAGGTCGACGACTTGATAGGCATCACGCGCGGTAACCACAACTTCGTAGCCGTCTTCGCGGAGCGTTGCAATAATTGGAACGAAAAATGGAACGTGTGGAGAATTGTCCAGATCGATCCAAACCTTTTTGCGGGCGCCCGCATTGGCTGGCTGAGTTTTGGAATTAACCGTCACCTGGAATCTCCAATCTCGATTTTTACCGCGGCCGAAAACGCCTGGCCAGAATTTTAGGAACTGAGCGGATTTATTTTCTTGAGCCCTTGTCCGAACAGGGTCATGACTCTCGATATGCAGGGACCGAAATCGTCGGAAGCGTAGAAACCGCCTTCCTCGACGCCGTGGAAGGAATCGATCCATTGCTTGAAGGTCAGGTTTCCGTCGCGATGGTAACGGAGACAGGAAACAATGTCCTGATCCTCGACCACCCATTTGCGGCCTTCGCGCGGCGTGCCGCAGACCACCGGCTGCCCGGTCATATCCAGGTACAACGCGCGGGCCACATCCATGCCATCCTCGGAAACGAAGAGCCGGAAAGTGGAGCCGATTCGCGGGTTGATATCCAACACCTTGTAGAGGCCGTCGCGCGCATCGTATCGATAGCCAATGTCCAGAATGCCCTGATAGCCAATATGCTTCATGAAGTCGATGGTGGTCTGCCGCACGGTTTCATTTTGCAGGCAAATTCCCAACGATGTGGATCCCTGGGAGGGGGGGTACTGACGTATTTTCTTTCCAGTAAATGCCAGCAGGCAATCGGAATCCTTGTTGAAATATCCATCCAGCATCCACACGGTATCGTCGCCGCCGGGAATGTATTCCTGAATCATCATGTTGGGATTGGCTGGGTCTTCCAGCGCGTCATATTTTTCCAGCAGTTCGGCTTCGCTTTTGACGATGAACATTTTCTGCCCGCTGATTTTCATCAGCAGCGAGCCGTAGATGGCCTTTAGCATTACCGGGAACTTGGCGCGCGTCAGAAAATCCAACACATCCTGCCGCGAAGTGGGGAAGGCGGCTTCCGGCGTGGGCACGCCATGTTTTTTTGCCAGGAAATACATGCCCTTTTTGCTGCTGACCTCGCGAATGAGCGCAGGATTCATCGTCGGGAAGATGAACTGCTCGCTTAACGCCGCGGCATGATCCGAAACAAAGAGGACGGCATTGTCGTCGGTTGGGATGAGGATGGCGCGACGCCCGATTTTCCTGCCCAGATCGAGCAGGGATCCCACGGATTTTTGGGCATTCCCGTTTTCGACGTTGCACACCATGCTTCCCTTGCAGTAGCGCGAGGAAAACCCGGGAGTCTGCGCATCGCAGGCCACCAGATGGACAGAGACACCCATGCGGCCGAGGCTGCGCAAAATCCCCAGCGCGCCGTGGCTGGCGGACTCCACTCCTCTCAGGACTACTACCGGTGTTGAAACATCCGTCATGCTCATAGCCTTCTATGTGCCTGCTCTTCCGTTGCCGGGAAGCCGGGTTGAATTGGACGCTTCTCGCTTGGCCGGAGAGCGATAACCTCTCCGTCTCTCATTCTATAGACATGCGGCAAATCGTTGACGTGTTCCAAAGTAAAATCGAGATCCAGAGTTTGCCCGGACTTCAGCAGGTATTCCGCGCTCCTGCTGACCAGACAAGCATCGACGGTGGAGGTGCGCCATCGTTCCACGATGGAAGCGGTTCGCTCATTGTCCGGCTCGAAGCCCGCATCAATCAGCTCGCGCGCGATCCATGCGCAACAAATTTGATCCTCTTCGCGAAACTCACCGCGCGTTCCCGCGCCGATCAAAGCGACGTGCGAGTGATGATCGATGAGGTGCTGCGCTGTAATCGCATGGTTCCGAAAACAGGAGAGGTAAGTAAAATCGCACTCCCGCGTGGCGTGAATCAGTTTGGTTCCCGAGGAAGATAGCAGCACGAGTGGGCGTTGCGTATCCATGCGCATGGCCAATTCGGCAGGGCTGTTGTTGACCTCGAATTCTTCCGGAAGCTTTCCGGCAACCTCTCCGGCAAGCAGGGCATTGCTGTGTTTCCGCTTCACCAGCTTGGCGGCTTCCTCGGTTGGCACCGGAAAGCAGCGCCGGCCGGAAGCCACCGCCGTAATCGCCGTGGTGGTCGCGCGGATCACATCGATGGCCACGATGGCATAACCATCGTAGCGGAATTCCGGATTCTCCTGATAGCAGTCAATGACCACCCTATTTCGCATACAGCATTACCCTCCGCTCGTCGTGGGAATTGGATGACCGCCGTGGCGGCTGCGGAGCGACCGGGCGCAAATTGTCTTTTTCAAAAGCGTCGGAGTGAAGGCCGCGCCTGTAAATTTCCACGCGAAGCAGTTCTTCTAATCGCACGTTGCACAGGTGCACTTCGCGTCCGAAATGATTCATCAAGGCAAATTGGCTGGGCTTGTTGGGAGCTTCGAAAATGACGGTTTTGAATCCGAACGTGTTCGCGAAACGATCGGCGTATGCGCGGTTCAGGTTTCCGGAATCGTCGAAGAGCCCAACTTCCTTGGCGCTCTCGCGGGCTTCCACCACCAGTTGCAGCGCACCGGCATCCAGCCAGCGCTGGCCCTGCTCGATGAGGTGAGTTACGCCGTCGTCGGTGAAGGCGCCGTCATGCTTCTTTCCCAACTCGAACTGCACGTCGAGGCCGCGGGAGGTAGCCATCTTCATAACGTCCTCAGCCTTGAGATTCATTTCCGTAAAGCCTTCGCCGCACTCGATGCGCGTCACGCCGAGGTCCGCGACCAGGTCGAGATATGCGGGAAGTTGTCCCTGGGCCACGGCGACTTCAAAGGGGCCGCCGCCCGTAACGGTGGGCACGTGATTTTTTTTGGCCGCTGCGATTTTCTTGCGCGTGGCCGATTCCTTGGCAACCTGCCAGCAAGCCATGGAAATTTTAAGAATGGACATCAGGTGAGAGCTTTGCTCGAGGTGACTCTCAAGGGTCGCGGGATCATACCCGGGATCGAATGGGCTGGTGGCCGGCGCAATCTCCGGAACGCCGATCAATCGCAGATAATCGGCGGTGTGAAGATGTCCCTTGCCTGGTCGCTTGCTGTGTGTCTTTGGCATTTTGTTTTTGCCCCGCAAAAATTCTTACGAGGTGACTCCTTTCCTGGCGAGAACGATGTAGTGGGTTCCACAGGATCGGAGGACCGGAGTTCCATGGTCCGCCAGACTCTGCAGCTGGTGATGCAATTTCACGCCTGTTGCATCTGCAAAAATTTTCTTGCCGAAAAGAGTGAACGGTCCGAATCCGACCGTTTTTCCTTCCACCTTTTGCAAACCGCCGCCGGTTAGGCTGGCGTCAAATTCACGGATGGAATGCAACTTGGCGGCAGCCACGCTTGGTTTGCGCAGGGAGAGCTTTTCCAGCAGGCCGCGGAAACCTTTTCTGGCCGGGCCGAGCGGAGGGAAATAGCGCGGATCGAGCCAATGATTGAGGCGCCACCAATTGTCCGCCGTGGTGATCAGATATCCGCCGGGGCGGATAACCCGCGCCACTTCCAGGACAGCTTTGTCCAGGGAATGCAGCCAGGGCGCTACGCCAATTTTCAAAATCAGATCGAAGGAATTGTCGGGGAACCCCAGGTCATGGACATCGCGGATGCTGGTGATTATGCGATCGCTGACTCCCGCTTCTTCCGCATGTTTGCGCGTATTGCTGATCATGGCATCGACCGAATCGATCGCTTGAACCGTATAGCCGAATTGAGCCAGCGCCACGCTGGTTAGTCCAGCGCCGCAACCGATTTCAAGGACAGGCCGTTCAGTGGATACGTCCAGCTTTCGCACCATTTCCAGGACGGCTGACCGCCTATTCTGGTAAATAGCGGCTTCCGCATCGGCAGATTCGTAAATCTGCGACCAATATGCCGACGCTGCCTCAAAATGCGCATCTGTGCGTCTTTGCTGTTCAACCCCGGGGCTGCAATTCGTCAAAATTTCACCTTAACCTTTGTGCTAAAAGAGGTCTTCTAAGCCAATTTCTAGTAACTGGGAAGTGAGTCACTCCCGCTGAACCGGCCATCCCACGATCGCAACAGATTCAAAGTGTATTCGCCACTATCAATATATTTTTCATTTACTTACAGGTGAAGACGCCTTGCGCACCGCAATTTTGGGCGTCTATGTCTTCACAATCCTACGGCTACCTTCAATCCGGGGTAGCTTCCCGCTGAATGCAGGAGCATTCGGATTGCCACGACACTTTCAACCACCACTTATCTCAATTGCGGCAGCTATTTAACGTTAAGAAAACAAAAGTGTTACCGCATTTCTAAATGTGGCGATTTCGTCTGCCTTTTGAAATCGTCCAGCTGGGCGATGAGCAGTGAAAAGTGTTTCCACTATGCGCCAATAGATTTCCGAGTGTTTACCTTTTTGGCACATTTCAAGTGGATGTTTTGGAACTAATCAACAGTCCGCCCGTTGCTGATGCTAGCCACGAGAGGAGAGCCTCTCAAGATTAAGGATACGGGCTCAGTGACGCCTTGGCCGTCTTAAAGTGCCGTTTACAGAGCCATAAGTGAATTATAATCAGTAAGAAGGATATGTCTTTGCGGCGTTCACCCTATTCTCGCGCTGGTTCGTCTCCCGCGCATTCCAATTTGCGGCGGCGGCTGCCTCGACGGGTCTGTTGCAAGGTATGACATAATTGCGGCGCGGGTAGGACCAAGACTGGGAGTGAGAAGGAATCTAAGAGGCCCTTGTTGAGGCGTTCACCGGCCCACATTCGAATGAAACGTCTTACGACCCCATTGCGGAATATTGTTATCTTCTTGTCATTTATCCCCTGGTTATACGGGGTCAACGGTCGGGCCACTGAACTGAAGCCAGAAACGTCTGCTGCCTTTGACCACTATGCAAGGGTCACAGAAACGCAAAGGGCTGAGGAAACCCGCGATGGTCGTTTCCTGGCTGTTGACCGCTTGCCGGATTCGCAGCGCCGGGATGTTTACGATCAACTTCATCACGGCCAGATCTTCATCCAGGAATTGCATACCCAGGAAGAACATCAAGCCATACGCGTTCCCGGCGGCATGATTCACCACTGGTCGGGATTAATTTTCATTCCCAAGGCCACGGTTTCCGAGGTAAGCGCCGTTCTTCAGGATTACCAAAACGAGGCGAGCATTTACCAACCTGAAATTCGCAAAGCGAATCTGATCGAGCAGCAGGGAAATAAATCCAGGATTTTTCTGCAGATGTACACCAAGTCCATCATTACTGTGGTCCTGAACGGCTACTTTGAAGTCATGGAAACGCCCATCGGAAGTACGCGAATGGAAAGCGCATCCCGCTCCACGCGCATTGCCGAGGTTGTAAATCCAGGCACCCACGATGAGCATGAAAGCGCCGAAGGGGACGACCATGGATATATGTGGCGCCTTAACAGTTACTGGCGGCTGGAGGAAAAAGATGGAGGAGTGTACGTTCAAAACGAGTCTATCACCTTGACTCGCACGATTCCCGTGTTGCTTGCCTGGCTGATCAATCCACTGACCAAAAGCATTCCCCGCGACGTTATTGTTCACATGTTAACGGACACGCAAAAGGCTGTCACCAAGTCGGGGACGGCATCGAGGTGAGAGGATCTCTTTGAAAGAGTCCCAGGCCGGGCGCTAGCGATTCATACCGGCGAAAATTTTCTTTACATTTTCCGGCCCGGAAGCGGCAAGCAGGTTCTTTGAGCCGCCAATCGCTAATTCGTAGCCATCTCCCGCGAGCTCTTTCATGGTCTCGGCAATAAATGCTTCCAGTGGCATTGGTTGCATGGCCCCAGGAGGAGGGACCTTGCCCGCTCCGCCGAGTTCCGTGGCCACGTAGGGCGGGATCAACTCGATGACTTTTACGTTTGTGTCCTTCAGCTGATGGCGCAATGACAGCGAGAAAGAGTGCACGGCCGCTTTCGTGGCGCAGTATACCGGGAACATGGCAAGGGGAACAAAGGCCAGTCCCGATGAAACGTTGAGCAGGGTCGCGTTCTGCCGGGTTTTTAAATGCGGCAGGAATTCGGCAGTCACACGAATCAAGCCCAGCAGGTTGGTATGAATTTCCTCGATCAGGGATGCGTCGTCGATGGGTTGTTGACCCGAGAAATTATGGCGCTTCTGCACGCCGGAATTGTTGATCACACAATTGAGGGAGGGAAATTCCTCGATGACCTTGCGCGCGGTGCTTTTTATGGAAGAGAGATTCGTTACGTCCAAGACGAAATGGCGCATTCCTGGATTTGCCGCGCAGATGCTTCGCAAACGGTCTTCGCGGCGGCCGCTGATGATTACCTGATTGCCCAGTTGATGAAAAGCTTCGGCGAGGCCCCCGCCAATGCCTGAGGTGCCGCCGGTGATAAAAATGGTGTTCGACTGCAATTTCATGGAATATTCTCCCTTTGCCGGTTGCCAATGTTTTTTAGCTGATTGGTATTCTTACCGCGCAACATTCTACAGTGTCTTAGGCGAGGAAAGGGCACACTATGAAACGATTGCGGACTATGACAGTTTTTTTGCTCGTGTGCTTTGCTGTTCACCTGCACGCGCAACAAGCCGCGCGCGCGACTGGCGAATCCTACCAACTAAAACCTTCGCCGAAGACCGTGGCCTGGGGCTATTACGACGCCAAGACGCCGCCCGCGCTGCGCATTAAGTCCGGCGACACGGTGGAAATTCAGACGCTGCTTGCGGCAAGCCGCGAGCGCTTCGAGAGCGCCGGGCTTTGGCCCGATCGCGTGGAACCGGCGTGGCGCGAAATTTACGAGCAGGTGAAGGAGCATGGTCCGGGGCCACACATGCTGACCGGGCCGATTTACGTTGAGGGGGCGGAACCTGGCGACGTGCTGGAAGTTCGCATCCAGAAGATTCGTCTGGCGATTCCGTACGCGCTGAACGCCTTTTCGCCGGGCCGCGGCTTCCTGCCGGAAGATTTTCCCTACGAGCGAGTGAAGGCCATACCCCTGGATGAGAAGCGCATGGTCGCGCAATTTGCCGACGGCATTGAGATTCCGCTGCACCCGTTTTTCGGCAGCATGGGCGTCGCTCCGCCGGCAAGCGCTGGACGAATCAGCAGCGCTCCCCCGTGGGTGAACGCGGGAAATCTGGATAACAAGGAATTGGTTGCGGGCACCACGCTCTTTATTCCGATTCATGCGCCGGGCGCGCTGTTTCAAGTGGGCGACGGCCACGCGGGGCAGGGCGACGGTGAAGTGGACATCACCGCGATGGAAACTTCACTGGTGGGCACGTTCCAATTCATTGTGCGCAAGGACATGCGCCTGCGCTGGCCGCGCGCCGAAACTCCCACCGCGTTCATCACCATGGGCTTGCACGAAGACCTCACCGAAGCAACCAAGATGGCGGTGCGCGAAATGATCGATTTCCTCGTCCAGGATAAACACATGACGCGCGACGATGCCTACATGTTGGCCAGCGTGGCAGCCGACCTGCACGTCACGCAAGTGGTCGATGGCAACAAGGGCGTGCACATGATCCTCCCGAAGGCGATTTTTACGAAAGGGCAATGAACGTGTCGATACCTGTCAAGGCGGCTGGCCCACGACAAGGGGTCAATACGATGACAATTGCGAATCCCAAAGCCTTGAGCTACGGTACTTAGTGCCATAGAATTACGCGATGCAAGGGTGTGGAGGTCAAAAGCGAATGAGCAAAAAGTACAAAACTGATGCCATGGCTGCCATTCATGAAATCATGGAGGACTTGCACGCTGGCGGTGTCATCGACAAAAAAGCCATGCGGCGTTTCGATCAAGCTTGCCTTATTCCGATCGGCTCGCTTCGGCTCACGCGCGAAGCGGCGGGCAATGTCTCAAAGAGGAAAACGCGCAGCATCCGCCGCACTGAGTCGTAGACTGCGAAAGACGGACTTCCCTTGTCAGCCGGTCAGTGCTAGATCTTTTTCAATCGCTATTTTGCGGGATTGTACGAATTTGGCTTTTGCTTCGATGCCCAGTCTTCCAGCGTAGTAAAGCAGCTTATCGACCGTTTTGTTGGCGATTTTTCCATTGAGCAATTCACTCACACGCGGTTGAGGTTCTCCGAGGATGATCTGCAATTCCTTTTGCGAATACTTTCTGGCGCATTTCAGAAGTGCGCGATAAAGCTCGGCCTTGAACTTTAGCGCCGTAGCCCGCTCCGGTGAAAAGCCGAGATCGTCCAGGACATTGCCATGCGTTATGTGAGTGGACTTTTTAGCCGCGCTTTTCATATCTTTTTTCATCGGACAACCGCGCTCTTACGGCCTTGAGCCGCTGCTTGGCCCTCTCGAAATCCCTTCGTGGCATTTCCCGGCTCTTTTTCTCAAAGCAGTGAAGAACGTAAACCACGTTATCGATCCGCGACAAATAAACGACGCGGTACCAGGCTCTCTCGTCTTGATCTCGCAGCTCGAAAACCCCCGTGCCAATCGAAGGCAACGGCCGGTAGTCGCTGGGCCTCTCCCCTTGTTGCAGTTGCCATAGCTCGAACCCGAAGTTCTTTAAAACATTGCCGGGAAAGGACTGAAGAACCGCCTTGGAATCACCTTCCCAGGCCACGGCCGCATATTTTGGGAACACGTCTTCCTGATCGCTCACCGGCGCGAATATAGCAGAAATCCCGGTTTCCAATATACAATTGAATGTATATTCGTGTCTACAGGAAATTGTTTGAGGTCGCCGTTAGCTTGAATTGGCCAAAGCGAAGCCGCCCGCTTGCGGAAACCGTGAATGTGGGGACCAGGGTCAAGAAATCTCCACCCTTGCAAAATGCAAGGACGGGGCACCCGGCGTTCCAGATTGGACAGCGAATGGTCCGGGATGGTCTTGGAGTAGCGGACACGAGCCAGACTCGTTCCTAGTGTGGACTACGACGATCACTTCGGATTAAAATAATGTAAACTTCCGAATCTCGCCAGTGAAGTCGAGGAGAAATCGAATGAGAACCGTATACACCTGCTTTTTGGTTTCTGTGATCCATATCCTTTCCGGCAGCGCGGTCGCCCAGACTTCCCCTCAGGGCTCCATTCAAACGTCAAGTAGCATGCCCGTTAACTCGATTTCTATCAGTGCGTTTCATGATTCCCTGAAGGCGGGATACCCCGTTTATATTATCGTTCAGTTTACAAACAAGACCGATCATGACCTTGGGTTCGCCAGAGTGCTCTCCGGGGCGGATTGCAGGATTGACGTGCGCGACGCCCAAAACAAATTGCCGCGCGAGACGGGTTTTGGTTACATCCATAACGGCCATTTCGCTCACCCGGAAGATGATCTAACTCGTTTCTCCGGCAAAGATCTCAACGATGCGGGTATCTGGGCCGCAGTAAAGGCGGGGCAGACCACAAAATGGGATATCAATGCCGCTAAATTTTACGAGATGACTCAACCTGGGAAGTACGCCATTCGAGTTGTGAGAGAAGATCCCGAGGATCCGAAGGTGGTTCTGAAATCAAACACGGTGACCGTGATCGTGACTCCCTAGCAGTCGCGGAATTGCAATCTTACCCAACTCGTGCCGGCTGGGAGTAAGCACTTATCTGCTTCAAGAAACAGATGCCAATTTCTCTGCTGCTGGACGCCGAGCGAATTCAGCGAGATCCTCATCAACCTACAAAGCGAATCTTCGGCTTGCCATCCGGGCCGTTTGATTTGTTAGCCAAAAGCCGAATTTCAATGAATGACAGCAAGTTGCCTGGTTTCGTCTCAACTGTTGACGAGAAAAAAGGGAACAATTGGGGAACAATTAAATTCCTCTCCCTTACTTTTAATTACTTTAGGCTACCAAGCATTCCCCGCAACTCCTTGAAACTTCGCGATTCTCATACATTCGATCCCTACCGCCCAAACCGAATGGCATTGGAATTGCTTTTGTTGCCGGACGGAACTCAAATCCATAGGCTCGTCACTTTTGCGCCGTGGCCTTTTCCGACTCCGCGCGCAAGCGAACGTAGCCGACTTTTCCATAGGGTTGCGCTCCGTACCACATTCGCCCCTGGGTGTCTTCGTACATGTCTCGTGTGCCACGCTCGCCATAGGGAGTAGGATACTCGATCACCTTGCCGGTTTTGGGGTCCAGCTTTCCGATTACGTCGGTGTACATGGAGGCGTACCAGAGATTGTCGTTGTGATCGACAGCGATTCCGTAGGGAGTGGGCATGGGGCCGGGCAATTTGAATTCTTTAAATTGCTGGGTCTTGGGATCGAAGCGCGTGAGGTTTCCCTGGAAGTAGTCGCCGAACCAGACCATGCCTTGCGAATCGATTTTGAGGCGGCGCGGCCTGGTGTCCGAGTCTGGCGGAGTCCATTTGGTGATTTTGTTGGTCTTCACGTCCACTTTACCGATGCTGTGGTGATCGCGTGAATTGAACTCGGCGAACCAGACATTTCCTTCCTTGTCGACCGCGATGCCGTAGATATCCGGGACTTCGGGGAAGAAAGTATATTTCTTGGTTTCAATGTCGAATTTGCTGAGAGGGCGGCCGGAGCTCCAAATATTTCCTTGCAGGTCGGCGACGGCGGTGTGCCTGCGCGGGTCGGGCGTCTGTTCTCCTGCGGTGTAGCGCAGATTGGGCCAAGGCGCGTTGGGCTCCATTTCGACAGGCGGCGGACCATCGTAGGGCTGGCGGTAGACCTCGAATTTTTCGGTGCGGGTGTCAAAACGCGCCAGGGCATTTTGCTTTTCAATAGTGAGCCACACGTAGCCGTCGTTTGTGGGCAGAATTTCATGAATGAACGGGCGCGTGGAATCCGGTAGTCTCCAGGTATGCAGTTCGCCGGTTTCGGGATTGAGTTTGGACAGGCCGCCGCCCATTTCCATCCACATGTTTCCGTCCTTGTCCTGTTTGGCGCTGCCTGGGCGATCCTTCGGTTCTCCCGTCAATGGATAATCGACATACACGATGTTCAATGAACTATCTGAAAAGTAGTCATGTTCCTGTTTTACCTTTTGGTATTGTGGCAGCTGGGCGGGCGAAGAAGGGGTCTCGGCGTCCGGGCCAAAGACCGTGCCCAGGTATTCGGACACCTGGGCGGCAACGTCGGGCTTTATTTCTGCGACTCCCACCTGGCGCATATGGTCGATGGATTCCAGCCAACCTTCGCGGTCGCGCCCCATCACGCCGATTCTGCTCATGGCATGGCAATTGAAGCATTCCTGCAGAACCACGTCTTTCCCTTTCAAGTCAGGCAGCAAAATTCCCGCCTGGTACTTGGTCAATTGGGCCCACTGCGCCGCGCCTTTTTTCATGGTGAAGCTGGCCGGGGAAGTTTTTCCATCCAGCACGGCGACATCCGTGCGGCGCGAGGGATCACTTCTATATCCCGTGGAAGTGGCCCAGACTTCGTAAGTTCCCGCGGGTAGATTATCCGTCCGGTACTGGCCTTGATTGTCGGTCAAAACCATCATGACCATTTTAGTTTTCACGTTTTGCGCGCGAACGAACGCGGCGCGAAAGGGAGAACCGTCTTCGCCTTTGACGATTCCGGAAATGTCGCCTCCCGGCGAGGCCTGCAGGGAAATTGCAACCAAGAGGGTAAGAAATGCGCCGCAAAGGATGTTCTTCATTACGTCTCCAGGAAGATGGCAATCCGGCCAAGGCGCGCCTTGGCAGAAGTATACCGCAAGGCGGCACAAGCGCATTCAGAATCAAGAATGCATGTATTTTCATCCGTTTGCGAAGTGAAGCACCAGCAAGGCGGGCTTGGCCTATTGGGCGTTTACATAAACTGGATTAGTGAATACCCAGAGGGTCCAACGACGCCAGCCGGACAGGCCAGGCTGGCGAAGAAAAACTTCCGCGCGATAGCGGCCGGGGCCGGGGATCGCTTCGTCGATTGTGTGGGTCTGCTGCTCGTCGATGACCCGCCCGTCGCGAAAAATCTTGATCAGTGGGAGGCTTGAGCCGGCAGGGAGGGAAATCTGCAGACGCGCCGGTTCTGTTAGATGAACGACGTCGCCGGGCCCCCCGGAAGCGTTGGCGCTCGAAATACGAAATGAAAATCCGTCGGCGGGGTACAGCGAATCCAGTCCGCAATACGAATGGCCATTCCTCAAAGCATCGACGAGTTCCGCGGCACTGGCAAGCGCGGGATTGCCGCCTCCCGCGTCCGGAGCAAGCAGCACATGCTCGCGCGCGACTTCCAGGGACGGTACGTAGCCGGGGAAGCGCCAATCCTTGCCATAGGCGAGGCGAATGCGCGCATGAGTGTCCGCCGCGCAAATCCCCGCCACCGGGCGCTGCTGCAGAAGCTCATCCCATTTTGCGAAATTCTCTTCGGGAGTGCGCGCCAGCCTGACCAAGGCCAGCTGATTATTTTCACCATACAGGAGCAGAGCATCCAACATGTCGAGGATATTATTTTGCCGCCAGGTGGCGTCTTCATTCCAAATTTCCATGCCATCGAAATCGGATGTCTTCCAATCGGTCCAGGGCGTGTGCGGATGAAATGGATGAGCGAGAACGCGGAAGGCTCCCACAGAGCGCGCCGCTGCAAGCAGGTCGCGGTCGTTTGCAGTCTTAGGCGGGGCCCAGGACGCAGGAATACCGAGCGCAAGAAAATGTCCGGCACTCGTCCCCAGTTCCACTCCCGAAATGATCGGCAAGTCAGGGGGGTCCTCGGCCAGATCGCTTTCCGTCATGGCCACGTTGTGATCGGTGATGGCGATAAAGGAAAGATTGGCTTTTTCGGCAGCCTGCATCACGTCGGCAACCGTGCCGCTTCCATCGGACGCCCTGGTATGGACATGGATCACACCAACACGTTCGGAGGCAATTTCATCCTTCGTGATTTTGGGAAGCTTGACGAGCAAACCTTCCAGCAGGATTCCAGTGACAAGCAAGAATAGAGCGAAGAGAGATGTCGTTAAGTTTCTATTTAATTTACTGCGTGGTACTGGAACAGAGATTTGCGCCTCCTTTACCGGCTAACTCACGTTCGCCTCGAACAGGAATGTGGAACTTCATTTGCAATCGGCGAAGAAAGAGCCCCATCAAAGTTTGATCACCTTAAAGGCGACTGTCAAGGGGCATTCACACCTGTCCTCAAAAAGGTACTTGGTCTTCGAATGCGCGGATGAGAATTCTGCCGCTTTCGAACTCAAAGATTTGATTCAGAGAGCGGCATTTGGGTTGTGCTAAAGTTGCTGGCGCGCACTCCGGAAGGAGATTCGATTGAAATTGCCCCGCCACTCAAGCAGCGCCAATATGATGGTCTTTATGCTTCTGGTTGTTCTGTCGGTCCTGGCCGCGCAGGGAGCCCAAGCCCAGTCTCAAAAGGCTGCGGATATGGCCGATCGTCTCCCCGTGCGCGGAACTGAAATGGAAGTTTGGACGGGAGGCGGCGCCAATGCACTTGGTTCCCCCGGCGTTACGCATGGGAATAGCCAGTGGACCGTGGGCTTGCGATATGGCTGGATTCTGACGGACGCACATGGTCCCGGATTCCTGCGCGGCAGGTTTGAATATGCCGTGGACGCCCTTCCTGTCTTCATGGTTTTTCAGCCCGGCGGCACAGCTTACGGGTTTGGCTTCGACCCCTGGATCATGAGGTGGAATTTCGAGGCGCATCATCGGATCTCGCCCTACATCGAGCTGGGAGGGGGCGGCTTGATCAGCACGCGCGAGATACCCATGGGGGAATCGAGATTCAATTTCACGCCCACCGGCGCCGTCGGCGTCAACATTCTTCGTGGAAAATATCACTGGAGCGTTGATTTCCGCTATTTGCATATTTCGGATGCGGAAACCACCAAATTCAATCCCGGCACCGATACGTTTGGGCTGCGTGTCGGTTGGGGCGCATTCATCCCCTCGAAGTAGCAAAAAGCCATTTCTTATTTCTTGACAGCGGATTGGCGGGGCAGTACAGAAGAACAGTCCGAGTCGCGAACATTTCTGCCGGAAGGCGACAGGAGCAGGGATCTTCATCTTGAATACCAGAATAATCACGGCCGTCGCGCTGCTGTTAGCCAGTCTTTCCATTGGCGGCGCGGTCTATTTGCGCGCGCAAGCGAAGCCTGCCGTGACTCCCCCCACCGCGACAAAGCTGAGCGATGAGGAAAGGCGCGGAGAAGGACTTTTTCTGCAGCGCTGCTCCATCTGCCATTTGCCCAGAAAACTTAAATTCGGCTCTCCGCCGGTCGTCGGGCCAATCCTGAGCGGACAGTTCAAGGATGCCGCGCCGGAGCAAATGAAAATTCTGCGGGGATTTATTTTGAAGGGCGGCCCGGATATGCCGGGTTTTCAATACGGGCTCGAGCCGAGAGAAGTGGACGACCTGATCGCGTACTTGAAAACTCAGTAGGGCGGCTGCCCAGACGGGCGGAGGGGATTTGTGCTGAAAAGAAAAATTTATTCCTCAATATTTCTGGTTTTCGCGGTGCTGATATTTTTCCCCTGCGCGCAAAGAAGCTTTTCTCAATCGGCCGCGGCGGGGAATGTTTTGTCGGGAGCCGTAAAATCCCCGGAAGGAAAAGCTATTGAGGGTGTGGGAGTGTCCGCGCGCGGCGCGAACGATACTTTTACCACCACGGTTTACACCGACGAATCCGGGCGATTTATTTTTCCATCCATGAATGATGGCCAGTTCAAAGTTTGGGCGCAGGCAGTTGGATTTGAGACCTCCAGAACCGATGTAACTTTATCCGGCGGGGCGAAAAAACAAGTGGATTTGACGCTTGCGAGTCTGGCCGATTTTCACAAACAACTTTCCGGCACCGAGTGGGCCGCCAGTCTGCCTGAAGAGACTCCCGACGACCGGCGAATGAAGACGGTATTTATCAACAACTGCAGCGGATGTCATCAAGTCAGCTTTCTCTTGCAAAACAGATTTGACGCGGCGGGCTGGGGCGCTGTGATTACCTTGATGGAAAAGATGCAGTCCATCGGCTACGCACCCCCCGATATCAAACCCAATGCAGTGATTCACGCATACAAACCCGAGCTTGCGGCATATTTGGGGCGCGTGCGTGGGCCGTCCAATGTGCCGCTCAATTTGAAATTGCTTCCGCGTCCTACCGGCGAAGCGGCGCGCATTGTGGTGACCGAGTACGATTTGTCTCGGCCGGATATGCCGGGCTGGACCATGGAGCACAATGGAACAGACTGGTCCGAGGGAACTCCCTCCAGATGGAATGGGCGTGCGGCTCACGATGTGGCTATCGACCCAGGCGGATTTGTTTGGTTTGCCGACGATGCCACTCCTGAACGCACCATCGGAAAACTCGATCCTGGAACGGGGCACATTACGGAATTCAAACTGGCGGATGATAACAATGCAGCGGAGAGTTCTCATGCGCTGGTCTTCGACAAGACCGGCAACATCTGGTTTGCAAATGGAACGGAAGGAAGCCCGACCAAGTTCGATCCCGAAACCGGCAAATTTATTAAATACCCGCGGCCGAAAGATTTTCCATTCTCAGGCGATTTCATCACGCTGGATGCCAGGGGGAATGTGTGGTCGCCGCACCGCCAGGGCGCTTTTATGCTGGACCCGCTGACGGGAAAGTATACGAACTACGCGCTCGGTCCTGGTAAAGCGAATTACGATATCGCCGCGGATGAAGAGGATAAAGTCTGGATTTCACAGCCGGGCGGGAACGACATGGAAGTGGTCGATTCGCGCACGGGGAAAATCGAGCGGCTGGATTTGAAGCCGGTGGTTTCGCAGGACTACGAAGTTACGGACAAAGACCGCGAACTTGCCGCCGGGCTGGACCTGACGCCCAATACCGCGACGCCGCTCGATAAAGGTCCGCGCCGGTCGTCGGCCGATCGCGACGGCGATTTTATTTGGGTGTGCGAATTTTTTGCCGACCGCGTGGCGAAAATTGACGCGCGCACGAAGAAGGTGACGGAATACGCGTTGCCGCATCGATTCAGCCAGCCTTACTCCGCGACCGTCGCCAAGGACCACACGGTGTGGATCACCATGCTGAATTCGGACCGAATCGCCAGGTTCGATCCCGCCACGGAAAAATTCACGGAATTCACGCTGCCAACACGCGGCACGGAAATCCGCCATATCCAGGTCGATAGCAGCACGAGTCCGCCAACGGTTTGGCTGCCCTACGACCGCACTAATAAAATTGCGCGCATTCAGTTCCGGTAAAGCAGGCTCGGCCCATCCCGCTGTTGCGAATGGAACGTAATCGGTGTAACTTTTTGCTCGGCGGGATGTCCTCGACGCGGATTCCGCCTTACCCACGGTCCAAGTTGCTTCCCTTGCAGTGCGGCGTTAAAAAATAGTTTCCGAGAGGATACTTCTTATGATCTTGGGGATGACGGCATTTACTTTTGTGCATGTGGTTATCAGTTTGATCGGAATTTTGTCTGGATTCGTGGTCGTTTTTGGATTGTTCGCCTCGAAACGCCTTGAAGGCTGGACCGCGATTTTTCTAACAAGCACCGTGTTGACGAGCGTCACCGGGTTTTTCTTTCCGTTCCATCACCTTCTGCCGTCACACATCCTGGGCATACTATCTCTCGTGGTGTTGGCGATCGCCATCCCAGCCCGCTATTCCTTTCACCTTGCGGGCCCCTGGCGCCGCACTTATGTGATCACTGCGGTGATCGCCTTTTATTTCAATTTCTTTGTGTTGATCGTGCAGTCATTTCAGAAGGTCCCGGCCCTGCAGGCGCTGGCGCCGAAGCAATCCGAGCCGCCATTTGTGATTGCTCAGGCCGCCGCGCTGACGCTATTTGTTGTGTTTGGCGTGGTCGCGGCAATGCGCTTCCACACCGAAAAGCCCCTTACTGCCTGAGAGAGCCCAATTTTCGCGACGCCGGAAGATGCAAGCAAGAGCCCGGTTCCGATCCACACTCGCGCTCAAAATTTGTTCCCGGACTTTGTTGGCACATTTACGGAATCAGAATCGTCTTACCCAGCGCGCCTGTCTCCAGAATTTCCTTGTGCGCGCGGACAACCTCTACGAGCGGTAGTTCCTTGCCGACTACCGGGCGAATGGTGCCGTTTTCCAGGCCCGCATATAAGCCTGCGTGGACATCCGCCTCATCCGCCTCCGAAATGCCCCAGAGGACAAAGCCTTTTACCGAGGAAGCGCGCGCCATCAAATCGCGTGGCGTGATGGTCACATCACCGCGGCTGCCGATGACGATCACTCGGCCATGTCGAGCGAGTAGCTTCAGGTCCGCCGCGAGGTTTACGTTGGCAAGCATTTCGAGGATGACGTCCACTCCGCGGCCTTCGGTGGCTTTAAGAATGGCTTCGGTATATCCGGCATTTTTGTGATTGAATGCATGATGAGCGCCTTCGCGCCGAACGAGTTCGAGACCTTTGTCCGTGCCTGCCGTGCCCATCACCGTCATGCCCAGGGCGCGCGCGATTTGCACCGCCGCGATACCCACGCCGCCGCTTGCGCCGTGCACCAGCAGAGTTTCCGCGGCGCGCGCGTTGGCGTGATGGAAGATCGCGTGATAAGCCGTGCCGCAGGCCACATAGATTCCCGCGCCTTGATTGAAAGGGATGCGATCGGGCAGGCGATGCAAATGCGATTCCAGCGCCAGCGCATATTCCGCGTAGGTGCCGGTGAGCGGATGGCCTACATACACGCGATCGCCGGTCTTGAATTTGGTAACGCCTTCGCCGACGGTCTCCACTATCCCCGCGCCTTCGCCGCCGGGCACGTAGGGTAGCGGCGGCTTGATGGCATAGGTGCCCGCGCGCATGTAGGTGTCGAACGGGTTCACGCCTGCCGCGTGGATGCGCACCACCGCTTGGCCGGGGCCCGCTTTCGGAGTTGGAAATTCCTCCAGCTTCATCACTTCCGGCGCTCCGAATTCGTGAACGACGATCGCTTTCATTTCGAATTCTCCCTTAGCTGAAATGTCTCGCTCTACGGATTCTGGCCACTCAAAACGGTAAAGTCAATGCGCAGTAGCACAGCCAAAAGTGGCTGTGCTACTCGATCCCCGCAAACTGCGAGTCAAAATGTGTGCTACATTATTTTGCTTCATACGCAAAATTCATCGGAGATGCAAATGATTATTGACTGCCACGGGCATTACACTTCCGAGCCGCCGGCCTTTCTGGAATTCCGCAAGCAGCAAATCGCCGCGTTCGGAAATTCCACAGCCGCGCCCGCGCTGCCGCAAATCAGCGACAACCAGATTCGCGAAAAGCTGGAGCCCGCGCAGCTGAAGTTTCAGCGCGAGCGCGGGACGGACGTGACCATTTTTTCGCCGCGCGCTTCGGCCATGGGCCATCACGTGGGCGACGCGAAACTGAGCGCGGCCTGGACGCGAATCTGCAACGACATGATCCATCGCATCGTCAATCTCTATCCCAAAAATTTCATTGGCGTCTGCCAATTGCCGCAAACGCCGGGCGTGCCGCCGGAAAATTGCATCCCGGAGCTGGAGCGCTGCGTGAAGGAGCTTGGATTTGTGGGCTGCAATCTGAATCCCGATCCCTCTGGCGGCTACTGGAAAGAGCCGCCGCTCACTGACAAGTGGTGGTATCCGATTTACAAAAAAATGGTGGAGCTGGACGTGCCTGCGATGGTGCATGTGACAGGCACGTGCAATCCTGCTTTCCACACCACCGGATCGCACTATATTAATGGCGATACCACAGCCTTCATGCAGTTTCTTACATCCGATCTGTTTAAAGATTTTCCAACATTGAAATTCGTGATTCCGCACGGCGGAGGCGCCGTACCCTATCACTGGGGCCGCTATCGCGGCATCGCGCAGGACATGAAGCGCCCGCCGCTGACGGAGCTCTTGCTCCACAATGTGTACTTTGACACCTGCGTGTATCACCAGCCGGGAATCGACTGCATGAGCAAAGTTATTCCCGCGGACAACATTCTGTTCGCCTCAGAAATGGTTGGCGCGGTCAAGGGCATCGACCCTGAAACCGGCCACTATTTCGATGACACGCGCCGATACATCGACGGCTCCACGATCCTCAGCGCCGCGGACAAAAAGAAAATTTTTGAGTCCAACGCATTGAAAATTTATCCGCGGTTGGCAAAGCAAATTCAGAAACAGGGGATTGTTGGCAATGCAGGATGATGCCGTGATTCGTGAGTCGTGATTTGTGAAAAACACTGTGAGGGCTGCGAAGTTTAAACGAACGTCGATGCCTGGCCGGCAGAACTCGGTTCTCCTTGACGAATACAGACGGTTTCCGCACAATCGACTCATCTATATTGGCATAATGTAGGTCAGGGAAACGCTGAATTCTGCGTGGCAATCGGCTGTTGTTCATGGCCATTTCGGCGAAAACGAGGAAACGGACATGGGAAAAATCGTAGCGGCATTTGGAGTTGTGCATGCACCTCAACTGTTTGTCCGGCCGCCGAGTGACGATCCCGCTCAATTGGACGCCGACATTGCAGCCATGCGGTTGGTGGGCAGGGATCTGGACGAGACCAAACCGGACGTGGCCATTGTGATCGGCAACGACCATATGGAAACGTTCTTCCTTTCCTCTGTTCCAACCTTCGCCATCATGTCCGGTGAACGCGCGCGCGCGGAATTTGCACGCAAGTCTTACGATCTGCCCGTTCATCAGGGCCTCGCCGAAGATCTGCTGGACAAACTGGTCAACGATGATTTCGATATGGCCTATTCGCAGGACGCTATCCTCGGCCATGCGTTCGCAGCGATGTACGAGTGGGTGATCGAAGGGAGAAAAATTCCCGTCGTTCCAATTTTCGTGAATGCCTACTTGCCGCCGCTGCCCACGGCGCGGCGCTGCGCGCAGCTCGGAAAAGCCATCGCCAAAGTGATTGCCGGACGGCCGGAGCGTGTTGCGGTGATTGCCAGCGGCGGGATGTCGCACTTCCCGGGCACCTGGAAATATCCGACGCCCGATTTTGAGTTCGATTACTGGGCCATTGCCCAAATGGAGAAGGGGAATTACGAGGCGCTGCTTAGTCTTACTTCAGAACAACTTGACGTGGTGGGAAATACCGAGATGCTGTCCTGGATGATGATGTTCGGAATGATTGGCGATCAGCCCGGCGAACTCATTACCTACCAGCCCACCTGGCACCATGGCCATGCGGTCATGCGCTTCCTTCCCGACAAGCGAACGGGAAAATTTTCGGAGGAAGGGACTAAAGGTCCGGCTCAATACAAGTTCAAGGGCTCCGAAGGGTATGAGTTTTACAAGCATCCATCGCCTTCCGCGTACAAGCTGAACAAAATTCTCTACGATCTGCGATTCAAGCCCAGCCTGCGCGTGCGGCTCATCAACGATATACCGTCCGTTGCGGCGGAGTATGGTCTGCCACTCGAGGAGTCGAAAGTTCTGGAAACGTTGCAAGACGAGGACATCGAGAAATTCCGCAATGGCACGGTGCATCCGCTGGTGAAGGCGGGGGCGCATCCGCTGGGAATGTGGATGAGCGTGATCGTGTTCCACGCGGAATTGCGCAGGCTGCGCGCCGCGGCCGGGCAAGCTGCGCCCGAAAAAACTAGCGCTACGCAATAAATCAAGACGTAGCGCGGGCTTCAGCCTGCGGGGTTTTGGCCTTGCAAGGACTAAAACCCGCAGGCTGAAACCCGCGCTACTAAACCTGCCATTCCATTATCTTGCTAAATTAAATTTGCAGCGGAGGAATCATGGCCAAAATGCGCGCGTTTCAAGTTGTCAATGCAAAAGGACCGTTTCAACTTGTGGAACGCGAAATTCCTGAACCCGCTACAGGCTCGGTGCGCATCAAGGTGCAGGCCTGCGGCATCTGCCACAGCGATGAATATGCAAAGGAAGGCTCGCGGCCGGGCATAACGTACCCGCGCGTTCCGGGACACGAAATTGCCGGCATGATCGATGCGATTGGCTCCGGCGTTCTCGGTTGGGAAATCGGGCAGCGCGTGGGAGTGGGCTGGCACGGCGGGCACTGCGGCTACTGCGATTCCTGCCGGCGCGGGGATTTTGTGACTTGCAGCAAAGGGCGGCAAATTACTGGGCTCACCTGCGACGGAGGTTATACCGAATATATGCTGATTTCCGCCGCAGCGCTGGCCGCGATTCCCAATGAAATTTCCGCGACAGATGCGGCTCCGCTGCTTTGCGCTGGCGTCACTACTTTCAATGCGCTGCGCAACAGCGGCGCGCGGCCGGACGATCTCGTCGCCATCCTCGGCCTCGGAGGGTTGGGACATTTAGGTGTTCAATTCGCGGCAAAAATGGGATTTGAAACGGTTGCCATCGCGCGCGGCAAAGACAAAGAGGTATTCGCGAAAAAACTTGGGGCAAATCATTATCTCGATAGCGAATCGCAAAATGTGGCCAGCGACCTGGAAAAATTGGGCGGTGCGAAAGTTATTCTATCGACGGTAACGAGCGGAAAAGCGGTGAACGCGGTCCTGGGCGGGATGGGAATTAATGGGAAAACCATCCTCGTTGGCAATCCCGATCAGCCGCTTGAGATTACGGGACGCCTCTTAATCGCCGGGCGACGCTCGATCAGCGGCTGGCCATCCGGCTCACCCATCGATTCCCAGGATACGCTGGCGTTCTGCGCGCTCAGCGGCGTGCGCCCGATGACCGAAGTTTATCCGCTGGAAAGCGCCCCCGAAGCCTACGAACGCATGTTGAGCGGGAAAGCGCGCTTCCGAGTGGTACTGAATACTGGCCTTTAGTAGCGCAGCTACTCTTGGCTGTTCGGTTTAACAATTTTCTTGCGTCGATTACGCTATCTAGGGCAGAACCGCACAGCCAAGAGTGGCTGTGCTACCAATCGCTGCGATGGACCCTGCATGACAAGAGTTCTATACTCTCAGCGTGAATCCCGATCCTGATCTGCTGACACCTCTGCGCCGCTATTGGGGCTATGACGGTTTCCGCCCCTTGCAGGAGCGTATCGTGCGCAGCTTGCTCGCTGCGCGCGACACCTGCGTTGTTATGCCGACAGGAGGCGGAAAATCTCTTTGCTACCAGTTGCCGGCCGCAATGTCGCAGGACAAAACCGTGATCGTCATTTCTCCGTTAATCGCGCTGATGGAAGATCAGGTGGCGCAGCTCGGGCAGATGGGAATTCCCGCGGCGCTGCTGAATAGTTCGATCACACCGGGGCAGCAGGGGCGAGTGATCGACAAGGCGCGCGCGGGCGAATACCGCCTGCTGTATCTTTCGCCGGAGCGGCTGGCGCGCGAGGACACCATCGAGTGGCTGCGCGGCGTGCCGATTTTATTTTTCGCGATTGACGAGGCGCATTGCATTTCGGAATGGGGCCACGAGTTCCGTCCGGAATACCGCCTGCTCAGCCGCTTGCGCACGCATTTTCCGGATCGCGCCATCGCGGCTTTCACCGCCAGCGCCACGCGGCACGTAAGGCATGACATCATTCGCCAGCTCGCGCTGCACGAGCCGGACAAATACATTGCCAGCTTCCACCGCCCCAACCTGCGCTACGTGGTGCGGGCATGCAGCGCCAGCGACCAGACGGAACTTCTGCTGCGTGCGGTGCGCAGCTATGAAAATGGACACATCATCGTCTACGCGCCAACCATTGCGACGGTGGAATCCACGGTGGACCTTCTTGAGGAAAATGGAATTCCCGCCACGGCCTATCACGGCAAGATGGAAGCCGGCGATCGAAGGCGCAGCCAGGAACGCTGGATGGCGGATGAAGTGCGCGTAATGGTCGGCACGGTTGCCTTCGGCCTGGGCATCAACAAGGCCACTGTGCGCGCTGTGATCCATCTATCGCTGCCCAGATCCATCGAGCAGTTTTATCAGGAAGCGGGACGCGCGGGACGCGATGGCCTTCCAGCGGATTGCGTCGTTCTTTGGCAGAAAAAAGACGCAGGCTTGCACGTTTACTTCATTGGTGAGATTAACGATCCGGCGGAGAAGAAGCGCGCCTGGCAGCGCTACGATGAAATTCGCGGTTTCGTCGAATCGGATATTTGCCGGCACCAGCGCATCTGTGGACATTTTGGCGAGAACAAGAATTGGGCTGCATGCGCGGCTTGCGACGCCTGCGGCTATATGCCTGCATGGCTATCCGCACCCATGAAGGAACCTCCTCGCAGGGGAAAACGGAGCAAATCGCGAACCGCCGCGCCCACTCCCGCGCCAGCCACGGCGACGCGTTCGTGGGAAAAGGCCGCGCCGTTGCCGCAAGCAGCGAGTGCGCAGGTTGCGTCGGAAGTCGATCCCGGCTTGCGCGAGTTTTTGCGCGAGTGGAGAATTGAAACGGCGCGAGAACAAAATGTCCCCGCCTTTGTGGTGCTGCATGACACCACTCTCGACGAGATTTGCCGCGTGCGGCCCAATACGATTTCAAGACTCCGGCAAATCACGGGCATCGGCGAGCGAAAAGCAGAATTGTACGGTGAGAAAATATTTGATGCGCTAAGAAGGTTCAGTAGCGGCGCGCGCGCCACGGCTCCCGACAAAAAAATCACGCCGAGCGAACACACGATTCAATTGATTGAGGAAGGCAAGACCCTGGATGAAATCGCCGTGATTCGAGGGCGCAGGCGCTCGACCATTGTCAGCATGGTGTCGGATTTAGTGGAGCGCGGGCTGCTGGAGTTCGACGACGATTGGGTTCCGGAAGACAGGCAAAAGCAAATTGAAGTTGCCGCCGCAAATTTGGGCTTGGAAAGATTCTCATCTATCAAAGATGTCCTGCCTGAGGATTTCACCTATGACGAAATTCGACTGGTAGTGGCCAGACTGCGGCGGCGCGGCGGCGACGAAGGCAAATCATTTACCGCAACGACGTAATCTGCCGCGCGATCTTTGTGGCGCCGGCGTCCCGCCGGCGGTTTTTGCGTTTGTGCCAAGGCGCGAAACCGCAGGCGGGACGCCGGCTCCACAAAAATCACGCCGCCCAAAAAGTGTCAGACGATTTCAGAGTTTAGAATGCATTCAATGGGAGAAATCGGGTTTAGGCGCGCGAAGGTTCGAGCGAAATAGCCCGAGCCTCGTTTATTTCCAGCGTGACCATTTCCAGATCGCCCATCATGCGGTGAATCACAAACCAGGCGATGATGTAAAAGCAGCTCATGCCCATCAGCACCGGAACGTAGCCGATGTGGGGGATCACTGTCCCGGGAATGATTCCCGAAAATAGCGCGCCACCGAGCCCGCCAAGGCATACGCCAAAACCATTGGCGCTGCCCACGGCCTGCGAAGGGAAAACATCGGCGGGCATGATGAAGAGATTAGTCATCCAGGCCTGATGCGCGGCGGTGGCCAGCCCAAAAAGAAAAACGGCCAGGCGCGCGTCCTGCACTACAACCCCCAGCGTGCATGCCGGCATGACGATGGCGCAAAAGAGCAGCGTCATCTTGCGCGCCTTGCCCACGCTCCAGCCGCGCTTCATCAGGAAACTGGAAACCACGCCGCCCATCAGCGCGCCGACCGCCGAAATGCTGTACACGATCATCAGCGCCGTGCCGCGCTGCTGCGGCGTGAAGTGGCGCACATCCGTCAGGTACGTCGGCAACCAGAAAAGATAAAACCACCAAACAGGGTCGGTGAGAAATTTGGCGATGCCATATCCCCAGGCCTGCTTGTATTTCATTATTTCGCGGATGGTTATTTTTCTGCCTACCGCCATGGCCGCGCCATTTTGTTTTGGCAGGCGATAGGACAGCAACCAAAACGGCAGCCAAAGAAATCCCAGCCCGCCCATGATGGCGAAGCACGCCTGCCACCCCATGGTCAGCGCAATGAAGATGAACAGAGGCGGCCCGAAAATGTTGGCAAGGTTGGTGCCCGCGTTCACGATTCCCATGGCCGTGGCGCGCTCGTTGGGAGGGAACCATTCCGCGGCGGCCTTGCTGCACGCGGGAAAATTGGCGGATTCGCCGAAGCCCAGCACGGTGCGAAATAATCCGAATTGAAGCGCGCTGCTCGCGAATGCATTCAGCGTTGCCGCGAGAGACCACACCGCCGCCGCAATGCCGTAACCGATGCGTGTGCCGTAACGGTCCAGCAGCCTGCCACCCAGAAGCGATCCCCCCGCGTACGCCAGCTGAAACACCATCTGGATTGTCCCGTAGATGGGCAAGCCGAAGTGAAACTTGTCGCGAATCTCCGGAAGAATCACGCCCAGAATGGCGCGGTCCAGGTAGTTGATGGTGGTGGCAAAAAATAATAGGCTGACAATCACCCAGCGCATGCGCATTTGGCCGCCATCATACTTCAGGTTCGCGGAGAATCGGACCGAATTTCGCTCGGACAAGACTGGCAGCTCGATTGATCCGTCGTCGCAAGCAGACCCACCTTTTATCCTGAAATGGGTGTATATTCTGTCGCAGCTTCAAACCCGAAAGGGACATTCCCGATCCAACAAGTTTGCTCAAGTAAGTTTGGTCATGTTTGCTCAAGATTGTTCAAGGAGGAATCTCATGCGACGATTTTGCTTTCCGGCTGTGATTGCGGTGGGGATCGCCATGTTGGCGTCCCTGGGATTGGCCCAACAGGCGCCAACCGCGGGCCCCTATCAGGTTCAGAATACAGCCAAAGTTGGTGGCGATGGCGGCTTCGACTATGTGAATGCCGACGTTGCCGGACGCAGGTTATACGTTCCTCGCAGCGGCCCCACGGCTCGAATCACCATCTTTGATCTGGATACATTGAAGCCGGTCGGCGAAATTCCCAACGCCAATGGGCATGGAGCAGTTGTCGACCCCAAGACAAATCATGGTTTTCTCACCAGCAAGCCGGTGGTGATGTTCGATTCAAAAACTCTTGCCGTGATCAAGACCATCGACGTGGAGGGAAATCCGGACGGCATTTTGTTCGACGCGTTTAACGAGCGTGTTTACGATCTGAGCCACTCCGCGCCCAATGCAACGGTGATCGACGCAAAGGATGGTTCCATTGTCGGCACCATCGATTTGGGCGGAGCTCCGGAACAGGCCGTCACCGATGGCAAAGGCCACATCTACATCGATGTCGAAGATAAGGGCAACATCGCGGTGGTGGACGCCAATACGATGAAGGTGACCGCTCATTACGATGTTTCCGGCAAAGCGGGCACGTGCGCTGGGCTGGCAATGGATACCAAGAACCGCATTTTGTTTGCCGCCTGCCGCGAACCGCACGTCATGATTATTCTCAATGCCGATGACGGCAACATCATCACCACGCTGCCCCTCGCCGGTGTCACCGACGGCGCTGTTTTCAATCCCGCCACGATGGAAGCGTTCAGCTCGCACGCCGAAGGCACGCTGACCGTGATCAAGGAAAAAAGCCCCACCAGCTTCGAGGTGGAGCAGAACCTGACCACCATGCCCAGCGCCAAAACGCTCACGCTCGACAGCAAGACGAACCACATCCTGTTGATCGCGGCCATGTTCGATCCTCCTCCGGCCGGGACGCCGCCGCCCACAAACGGACGCGTCGCCCGCGGCCCCATGGTCAAGGACTCGTTCTCCATTTTGATGGTGGGGAAGTAGGCACACTTCGCAAAACGTGCCGCGGAAAATTAACAATTTTTGTCATTCTGAGCGAAGCGAAGAATCTCTCTGCGGTTTGAGCTTAGCCTGGGAAGCAAAGAAAGAGAGATTTCTCGCTTCGCTCGGAATGACAGAATGTTGGTTTTTTTTCCGCGGCTCGAATAGCCGAATGGAGTGAACATGGCCATCAAGAGACGTGACTTCCTGACAGGAATAGCCGCGGTTGGCGCCGCGTCGCTAATTCAGCCCGAAGCCAAAGCCGAAGCCGCGCAGGAAATCGCGCCGCAGCCAAAATACCATTACACCAAGCCTGTAATCGATGCGCACTTTCACTGGTATCCGCCGGAGTTTGTCGACCTGATCGAAAAAGAAGGCGCGGCCAACGGCGTGACCAACATCAAGCGCAACGAGCGCGGCGAGCTGGAGTGCGTCGTTCCCGGCAACCATCCCTACGCCCCGCGCGCCGATTTTCGGCAAAACATGACGGACACCGATCTGATGATCAAAGCCATGGACGACCGCCACGTCGATCTGTGCACGCTCACGCAGACTAATCCGCATGTGCTGTGGGCGCCGCCCGCGTTTGGCGTGAAACTCGCGCAAGCCATCAACAATGCAAGCTCAGCGCTTTCTGTGAAGTATCCCAAGCGATTCAATGCCGCCGTTACTCTGCCGCTGCAGGACGTGAACGCTTCGCTCGAGGAACTGGAGCGCGGCCGCAAATTGCCCGGAATGAAGGCCGTCAACTTTACCGAAAATGTTCTGGGAAAAAATATCCACGACAAATCGTTCTGGCCGATCTATGAGCGCGCCGAGGCCCTGAATCTGCCGATCTTCCTGCACAACCTCGACCCCATTTCCGAGCGTCTGGTGGAAAAGGATTTCACCATGATCAACGTCATCGGAAATCCATTCGAGGCCACCATCGCAGCCACGGCCCTGATCCTCGGCGGAGTCCTGGACGCATTTCCCAAACTCGATTTCTTTTTTCCGCACGGCGGCGGTTTTATCGCCTTCGCCACCCCGCGAATGGATTGGGGAATGGGCACCGCATCCTATTCGCCGCAAGGCCGCACCAGAACCTACAGCAATCTGAAGCTGCCGCGCGCCAGCGATTACCTTCGTCGCTTCCACTACGACCTGGCCATGCACGACCCAAAACTCAGCAGGGACCTGATCGACATCGTCGGTGTCGACCGAGTCGTCTGCGGCACTGATTTCCCCCAGGGCATGTCTATCCGAAGGCCCATCGAATACGTCGAGGCCATCCCCAACATCACCGAAAAAGAATGCCAGCAGATTCTGTGCGAAAACCCGGCGCGCCTGCTGAGGCTTTGAAAACTGTGAATGGCAAAGGCCGGGCCATCCGCCAAATGAGAAAAGTGAGCTTCATCCTAATAGCTCTGTAAAGCAATCGAGGCGAACGCGAAAGCAGCGGTCAGAGCTCCCGACCTGAAAACGGGAGCTGCAAGCCATCGCAATGGCAAAAATTCTCTTTCTCGACGAGACGGGTGACCACAGTCTTACAAAGATTGATCCGCAATATCCAATCTTTGGGTTGTGCGGAATCATCGCGGAAGAGACTTACCACGATACCATCCTCACGGATAAGTTGAATGCCTTCAAAGTCGCATTATTCGGAAACCGCGAGATCATACTCCATACGGCGGACTTCACTCGCAATCAGCGCGGGTTCGAAGGCATGTCAGACCACGATTTTCGAGTTCGCTTTTTTGTCGGATTAGAGAAATTGATTGCGGAACTGGATTTCAAGATCGTTGCGTGTGTCGTCAGGAAAGAAGATCATCTCCGCAAGTACAGACTCGGAGCGCTTGATCCATACCTCTTCTCACTTTCACTGCTTGTCGAGCGTTTCATATTTGAGTGCGGGTCTCAGGGCGGAGCCATCATTGCCGAGAGTCGTGACCCTACCCTGAACAATAGTCTAGAG
>Ga0182024_10003522_pt1 | contig 37115 bp, 29 predicted proteins | sample P32metaG_FD_120480 | JGI IMG/M metagenome (GOLD analysis project Ga0182024, IMG submission 120480) | Permafrost microbial communities from Stordalen Mire, Sweden - P3-2 metaG (Illumina Assembly) | ecosystem: Environmental > Terrestrial > Soil > Wetlands > Permafrost | place: Sweden: Stordalen...
GGGTTCAATGCGGGCTTCGTCCACAAGCATGACGGGGATGTCTTCGCGAACCGGGTAGACGCGTCGGCAGGTCGAACACTTCAGTCCTTTTTGGTCGGCGGTCAGCTTCACCGGCGTTTTGTCCAAAGGACATATCAATATATCCAGAAGCTCTTGGGAAACCGCCATCATTGCCTCCGCTGGCAAAACTCTAACAAGCATTCCGCTTTGGAGCAACCACCGCCGTCGACGTGGCGCCGCCACTCGTGACGGCTGTCGAACGGCTAGCCCGACGGTGATACCGCCGCCACCAGCCTCCCGGTCCATGTCGAGCGGGGTTCCATCTCCACCGCCCACACCCCTAAAATCTGCGAGCCCTGGTAGACGCGCTCGAATCCGCCCTCTGAATCGGAAACCGCTTCGATCGGCGAGATCCAGAAATCACGGGCGCCGGCCGCGGTAATTCCCACCCGCACTTGCTGCCAGTGGTCGATCAGTTCAATTTCCGGTGCGCCGGCCACGCCGCTGTAGCGCAGCGGGTGCCGCAGCCCGGCAAATTCGAAATAGCGGTCGGGAGCGTCGGGCGCCAGAAAGTTGAATACCGTCTCGATGCCGAATTGAGCAGAGGCGCGGAAATCGCCACGATGTTCGAGCGATACGTCGCAGGCAATCTCGAATCCGCCGTCGGCGCGATGAGAGAAGGTGAACTTCTTGGCGGTATACCACGGTTCGGAGTCTTCCGCGCGGACCAGCACTGCGTTCCGGGCGTCCGCTCCGATCACCCGGAAATCGCCGCCAGCTACGTTGGGATCTTCTTCCAGGGCAATCCGCGCGTAGTCGTCCGCGGTCTTCTGGTTCGAAAAAATCAGCACGCGGAAAGCGTTTCGCGCCCAGCGATCGTACTGCAGCCAGCGTGCCAGGCCTTCCTCTTTGACACGAATCTGGCCGTCGATAGTTATTACCCCGTGGGTGTTGCCACCCTGCAGGTGTCCGTGATAGGACTCCGGTCGTCGGGCGATCGAATTGATCAGCGGGCTGGCGGCTGGACGGTAATCGAGCGCCGCGAAGGTGCCGCCATCGGATGGCTTCAGCAGCGCGGCGTACCGCTCGGAGGTGAAGTAGACCTCCTCGCGGCCATCGGCGTCGAAGTCCAGCCGGGCCACGTCTGCATACTCCGCGGTGCGATGGAGCGCCGCGTCGGCAAAACTCTCCGCGCGAATCAGCGCCCGCCACAATTCCGTTCGCAGGTGCGGCGAGTACAGCCCGCCAAAAATTCCATGCCAGTAGGCGTCATTGCATTGAGCACGCAACAGATTGCGGCGCGCGTCGTCGCGGCCACGCAGGAACTTTTCATCGCGCCGGCGGCTTTTCTCCAGCCGCCGCAGTTTATGCGAAACGTGCAGCATCTTCTTGTGCAGCAAATTCGATTCCGAGTACTTGGTGAGGAATCCTCGCCAGGTGCTCCCACGCAGGAATTGCTGAACGTCGGTGCGCGCTTGAAATTCCGCTTTCACCGATTGCAGCCGCAGCCGCGCCTGGGTGGGCAGCGCCCATTCCATCATTTCCACATAGGAAGCATCCGGCAAATCCGCCCGCCCCAACGGCGCGGCGCGATCCACCGCTTCTCCCGGCGGCACCATTTCCAGCCAGTCGGAATTTTGCTCGATGGCAGTGTAGAACCGCTCCAGCCAGCCGTCGGTGTAGCAAGATTTGTAGGTCTCCGGCCAGCCGCCGAATTTTTCGTAGTCGTCGCCCATCGCCGCAAAGCCGCCGGGATGTTCTTCCGCCGCGCGCTTCAGGAACGCAATGGTCTCTTGTGGTTCGCGGAAGGGAATCAAATAGCGCAATTCCTTGAGCCCGGGAATCAGCTTCACCACGTGCCCGGTATCTTCCGCGACGTATGTGCCGAAAAGCTGTTGCGGATCAAAGCCCGCGCTCATGAATTCGTTGTCGTCAATCAGCGTGTATTCCACTCCGGCCGGTGCGAGCGAAGACGGCAGGCTGGGTTCCCAAACCCGTTCCGTCAGCCACGCTCCGCGCGGACGTGTTCCGAATTTCTCCTGTACGTAGCCGGCCAGCAGCTCCAATTGGCGCGGACGATCCTCGCGCGGTATCGAGATTAGGATCGGCTCATAGAAGCCGCCGCCGACGATTTCCACCTGCCCGCGCTCAACCAGCGCGCGCAACCGCCCCACATACTCGGGATGCACACGGTCCAGCCACTCCAGCAGGAAACCGGAAAAATGCAGGCCCAGACGCACTGCGGGATGCCGCTCGAGCAGCGCCACGTAGGGCAAATAGCACTGCGAGTAGGAGACCTCGAGGACGCTGTCGAAGTTCCCCACCGGTTGGTGGGCATGGATGATCATCACCAGTTGAAATTTCGGCAATTCGGACCCCTTCGTTCGCGAGCTTCCGCCAGAATAACGCCTTTCGGCGGGCATGTTCCAGCAAAGACCGGTGGCGGTTCGTCTAAGTAACTGAAAATACGTCTATTCTGGTTGTGTGAGATGGTTTCTTGGGTGTTTTGAACGTACATACGTTTTAGTGGTACTAGGGCCTTTCTCTGATTGACACGCCGCGTATTAACCCTCTACAGTTAGAGGCGTATCACCTTAAGTCGGCTCCTGCTTGGAGGTTGAAAGATGCGTTCTGTCGGCCACGCGACCCTAGTCGCCGCGCTTTGTGTTTCGTTTTGCATCGTTCCGGCTTGGGCGGCTCCTTCGCCCTCCAAGCCTCTCGGCAGCGTGATTCTGTCCGAGGGTGGATCGGTGGATAACGTCAACGCATCGGTGGGGGCAAGCGTGTTTTCGGGCGATTCGATCGCCACCCTGCAGAATAGTGTGGGCCGGTTGCGTCTGCGCCTTGGCACCGCCCAGCTGTATTTGCTGGCGGAAAGCGCCGCGACACTCACCGAAATTCCAGGCGGCGTGGCCGCTGAACTCAGGTCGGGCACTGCGGGATTCTCCACTACGGGATCGCAGCCCGTCGAAATTCGCACTAGTAACGGAATCATCCGCTCTAAGGGCCCAGCACCGAGCTACGGCCAGGTGATGATTGCCGGACCGCACGAATTGATCGTTACCAGTTTTCATGGTGCGCTGGACGTTGATGTGGATGGCGAGATCCGCACTGTCAATGATGGCCAGTCTTACCGCGTAGTAGTGGACGACGATCCCTCGGCGCAGGACCCCCAAGGTACGGGAACCGGCAGCATGAAAGGGAAGAACGCCGGAGACATTCGAGTCCGTCGCCGTCGCCCGGTGGTCTACTACCTGATTATTTTCGGTGGCGCGGCACTGCTCGGTTACTTCTACTACCACCACCTCAACGAGAGCCCCAGCACCCCGCAGTAAAGCGGACCATTAGCGCATGGGTCGCTGAAAATCCACCTCAGTTGACACAGGCTACAGGTTTGCTACCAGGGCGGTGAGTGCGCGCTCGAAGTCGGTTCTGCCGTTGAGGTAATCCTGCCAATAGACTTCCAGCACCCGCTGGTAGCCTTGCCAGCCTCGCTCGTTCAGTCCGGTGGCATAGTTGTGGGCCACGGCGACGCTGGCGTCGTCGTCCGCGTTAGCCGGCGCCACGCGTCCGATCATTTTCGCGGTGGTGTAAAATAGCAGCGCGTGCCACAGGTCGCGAGGTATGGGAATTCCGCGGGTGTGGCACTCGCGCACGATTACGTCTTCCACCGAGCCACCGATCGCATGCGAACCTTCGTAGAAAAGTAGCTCCAGTCCCAATGGACCCTGGTTGCTTGCGTCTTCACTCGAAAGCATCACGTGTACCGGATCGAGCGTGGTGTAGGAACCAAACGGGCTGGCGTAGTAGACCAAATCGACGCGAATCGGTTCCGCGGGCCACGGCGTTCGATAAGCATTCGATAGTGCCTCCCCCAGGCGCGCTCCGATCTGCCGCACCGGTGGCGCCTGCGCCGCGATCCAGCCACGATTTTTCGCATCGTGCGCCGGCCACCATTGCACCCGATACACGCTGGCCGCACGCTCCAGCACATCGATCATTTCCGGACGCAGGCCCGAAGCGCAGGTGGGCGAACTCTTTCCGGAAAGATCGGTGCAACGATCCATCTCCCCGAGCCGGTCGTTAATCATTCCCATGCTCAGGTCGACCCACAAATCGCGATTGGCAAAAGTCTTCACGTAGTAATCGACGGCGCGCGCCCAATCCGCGGCTCCGGGCGCGTTCGCAGGCAGCGTAACGGCCTGCGCGGAATAATTTGACGCGGCAGCGCCCACTCGGGTGAGCTCGTGGCTCTGAATGCGCGCCTGCAAATAGAGAAAGTGATGCAGATTTACCCAGAAGCCACTGTGAAACTGAAACTGAGGTTGAGTGCCGGCCGGCGCAAGACGATTCGCAAGCGAGAGGGAAGATCCCGATCCTGCTTCGGGAGTTTGCGCGTTGGAGGAAGCGGCGCTCAAACCAATCCAGAAAAAGAGCCAGCAGACCAACGCCGCGTGATGAAATTTCATGTTCGGCGGCCGCGTGGCTGGCGCGATGGAAATAGCTGCAGCGTGGTTTGCGGCCTTAGAAGATGTGGGCATTGTGGGGCATTTCGGTGGACGCTGAGAATTTGAAGAACGGCGTGGCGCCCAATGTGGCAGTTGGCGCGGGGCCGTTCGAGTTTGGCCGTCGAATTATCTCGATTGCCGTGCGACCTCCAGGCCGCCCGCCGCCAGCATGACGATCGCTAGCTTGATCGCTTCTCCCGGGAGGAATGGCCAGACGCCGGCCTGCAATGCGAAAGTCAGTCCAAGCCTGGACCATGCCGCCAGCCATATACAGCCCGCGGTGAAAATGATCGTTTCGCCGGCCAGCAACGCGCCCAGCAAACGCGCCGGTTCGGGAATCGAGTACTTGGCCGCCGCTGCGGTTGCGGTTCGCCCGCGCTCGACGAGCCAGCCGGTGCCAAACGCCGCCAGCGGATAGGACATCAGATATCCAGCGGTTGGCCCCAGGAATCGGGCGGCGGCCGGCAATCCGTAGGGCTGAAATACTGGCAAGCCCGCCGCGCCTTCCATCAAGTAGAGCCCCAGGGTGATCGCGCCGCGCCGCGCGCCCAGCAGCACCGCCACCACTAATACTCCCAGCGTTTGTCCGGTGATTGGCACCGGAGTCCACGGCAGTGGGATCGCGATTTGCGCGCACAGAATCAGCAGCACGTTTGCCGCGGCGATTCGAACCAAGTCCGCCGCAACACCCTCGCCGGCGAGAACGCGGCCCGCGAACCCCCGACTCACCGTTTTCGTTGCCGCCATACGCTGATCTCCGTCGTTCTTGAATTGAAAACCAAGCCCAAAAATTATCCCGCCATTATACCCGAGCCTAGCAGACCGCACCCGAAGCAATTGCGTTGGCTAAGCACTCCGGCCCGTAGTGATGGATCCCGCTTTCCGCCCGATCGCGAAGAGATCGCGATCTCCTAGGGGTTGGTTTTGTCGGCGTTGACCTGCGGATCCTGGGTGGTCGCCAGCGCGCCCTTTTTGTCAGCGGCATGCACCTTACCAGCGGAATCCAGTAGGAACGAGCGACGCCCGGTTTTCCCGTATTCTTCCGGCGTTGCGGCCAGCTCAAAGAGCGCGTTGGCCGACTCCGATGCGGCCACGATCCGATAGCGGAACTTGTAGCCGCCGTGACTCCCAGCGGCGATGTCTGCCATCACCAATTGCGCAGCGTCCGCGGAAACCTCGCCTTTTTCCGCCGGACCGAGCTGCGCCAGGGTGTCCGGCAATTTTCCAAATACCCTCTGGTAACGGCGAATTGCGTCCGCCAACTCGGAGAGCGCATCGACCACCGCGTTTTCCCGCGATACCAGATCCTGCGCGCTCCACTGCGTGGCCAGCTGGGGAATATCGAATAGCACCAGTCCGAGCGAGAGCAGTTTCCATTTGCCACCTTCGCGTACCAAACCGAATTGGGTATCGGGGCCATCGGATGCTTGCACCGGAATGAACGCCAAATTTTCTTCCATCCGAGGTGTACCCAAATGGAATTCGGTGGTGGACCCCGGAGTCTCGCAGCGCAGCACGGGATGGCTATCCGCGCTGGAAGAAAGCAGCGGTCGCCCGGGTGAGTCGCTCAAAGCGAACCGCTTCACCACCGCCAGGCGTGAATCATCCGACAAATTCTGAAAGGCCTCGGCGTTGGCTGCGGTGAGATAGGTCACAAATTGGGTTTGATTCTGGCGGCAGGCCGCGCTCAGCAGGGAAGCGAGCATTCCCGAAGGGTCGGATGGCCCCGTGGTTTGGCTGCGGTCCTGCGCGCGAGCGGGCACCGCGCTCGCTGTGAATCGCCACAGCAGCAGGGACGCGGCACAGAATACGCGAAACGTCTTAACGCGGTGGAGCATCGGCATGTTCATTGGCATGGTCGGGGGAACGGTCGTCGGCTTGAGCGCTGGCCAGGATCGTCGCGAGGTTCATAGTGAATGCGGAGCGAGGCATCACGTTCTGGCATCCCGCGGCTTTGGCCCGCGCCGCCAATTCGGTTTGCACATGCGAAAGGAAGGCAACGATGGGCACCGAGGCGGCGGAAGTGTGGAGCTGTTCGATCGCTTCGATCGCCCCTTGACGCGCATTGAGGTCGATAATTACCAGTCGCGGCGTCGTCTGCAAAACCTCGGCCAGCAATGCGGGCCCTGTCCCGAAGACCTTCAGCTCCACGCCCAACTGTTTCGCCGTACCCATAATCTTGGCCTGAAAAAACAGGTCATCCACCAATGCCGCTACTTGCGCCATGTTCGCCTCACTCCACGTGTATCACGCTGCGGATCGCCCTTACAAGTGATCGCTGCAATGTGCCCCGCCAACTCTCTGTTTTCACACCGCCCGCTCAGCGGAACGTTTTCTCCAGTTCCGGCAATGCGGCGAGAAAGACATGACCGACAATGGCGAGGCTGCGCGGGTCAATTTTGTCCAATGTGCCCTGAGGAGTGTGCCAATAAGTAGCCTCGACTTGGTCATCAATGATGTCGCACCCCGGAACACCGCGCCGAATGAACGAAAGGTGATCGTCGCCCGCTACGGTGGTGTTCTCGTTCACAAAGACGTTTCCGTACCCTAGTCGCACAGCAGTCGCCCAAATCAGATCGGTAAGCCAGCGCGTGGAGTTGGTGTCTCGCTTGATCTTCAGGCTGGAGGGCCCAATCATGTCCGCGAGAATCATTGCTTTTAAGCGTTTAAGGTCCCCAGAGAGCGCCATACTCGCGGCCATCTCACGGCTGCCCAAGGTACTGTTTGCGGTAGTCCACTGAACGCTGTTCTTCTCAGTCCACTGGCCCTGCGCTTCTTCGGCGTCGAAGAACGCTATCCACACGTTGACAGCATTTTTGCGGCCGCAGGGCACGCGAGCCAGCTCCAGCATCGCACCTGTTCCTGAGCCTCCATCGTCAGCGCCAACGAAATCGGTCATGCGCAAAGTGTCGTAGTGAGTCGCATACAGGACGATGCCCGGACCGCTACCGGGAATCTTGGCCGTGATGTCCTTCATCGCCGTGTTGCCGAACGGCGTCGAGCCGTGGAAATCATGTTCCTCGAGCGGACACCCGTAGCTCTTGAGCTGACCGACGATGTAGGACTGCGCCTGGTGAATGGCATCCGATCCGGGCGGACGTGGCCCGAGCTCGACCAAATGGCGAACATGTTGGTAGGCTCGCGCGCCGTCAAAGCTCCCGGTTGCAAGCGGCGGAGGAGCGGCCGGCGTGACGGCCACCTGCGGCGCAACCGCTTGGCCGGCGGCATGGCTCGCGACGGTCGATTGGCTATTGCAGGCCACGACGCAAAATAGCGCCAGGGCCGCACCAGCCAACTTGCATCTACGCATCTCGATCCTCCGGACACCTGCGTTCTCGCCCACCGATCGACCGGGCGAATCACCGGACACGATCGACGAATCCGTTGTCGTTACATGGGGCTCAGGGCACCGAATCGGGATCATCCACAAATTGCAGCAGCTTGCGGAAGCAGCGACCGCGATGGCTGTATTCGTTTTTTTGCTTGTGCGAAATTTCCGCGTAGGTGCACCCCAACTTTTCGAAATGAAAAACGGGATCGTAGCCGAAGCCACCCTCGCCGCGCGGGGCCTCGGCAATCACGCCCTCGACCGCATCCGAGAATACCGCCATGGCCCGGCCTTGGCGCGCGAGCGCCAGCACGCAGACGAATCGGGCGCGCCGATCCTCGCCCGTTTTTCCGCGCATCGCCTCCAGCAATTTTCGGTAACGATCCGCATCGGCGGCATGCGGGCCGGCGTACCGCGCCGATCGTACCCCTGGCTCGCCGCCCAGCGCCGGCACTACCAACCCGGAGTCGTCCGCGAAGACCGGCTGCGCGGAAAATCGCGAATAGTGCAGCGCTTTGCCCGCGGCGTTTTCCGCAAAGGTAGACCCGTTTTCCTCATACCCGGGCACGTCGGGAAACCCAGGCAGTAACTCGATTTCCACCGATGGCCGCGACGCGTTGGCATCCGAAAGCTCGCGGTACTCGCGCAGCTTGCCGGGATTAGAAGAGGCCACATGCAACTGGGTGATGCGCATTTTCATCTGGGGCACGCGGGGAATGTCATGACGGCTCGGATTATCGCGGATGGGTATTGAATTTCAAGTGCAGTAGTTCCTGCTGGATTTTAATCAACTGCTTGATTCCGCCGGCGGCCAGTTCCAGAAGGTCCTGCATTTCCTCGCCGGTGTAGGGGCGGCCCTCCGCGGTGGCCTGCACTTCCACGAACTGCCCGCTGCCGGTCATCACCACGTTCATATCCACCTGCGCGTCGGAATCCTCTTCGTAGTTCAAATCCAGCAGTAACTCGTCGTCGACGATTCCCACGCTAGTCGCCGCCAGGGAATCAAACAGCGGCAGCGTCCGCAGGATGCCCGCGGAGACCAGACGCTCGCACGCCAGGGCCATGGCCACGAATGCTCCGGTAATCGACGCAGTGCGCGTGCCGCCGTCGGCTTGTAAGACGTCGCAATCGATCCACACGGTACGCTCGCCCAAAGCTTTCTGGTCGGTGATCGCGCGCAACGCGCGGCCAATCAACCGCTGAATTTCCAGGGTCCGGCCGGACTGGCGTCCGCGCGACGCTTCCCGCGGCGTGCGCCGCTCGGTGGAGCGTGGCAGCATCCCGTATTCGCTGGTCACCCAGCCTTTTCCCGAACCCTTCAAGAACGCCGGAACTCCGTCATCCACGGTGGCGGTGACGATCACCCGCGTCTGGCCGGTTTCCATCAATACACTTCCTTCCGCCATGGGCAGAAAGTCGGGAGTGATTTTTACCGGCCTGAGTTGGTCGTACCCACGTCCGTCCAATCGCTCCATCTGTTTTCAGGTTCCAATCTCTTCGCCCCAAGTGCGAAAAATTTATACTGCAGTCTGACGGTGGTTCCAGCTGGTGTCAACCGCTGCGGTGCGTTTGGTGGGCGTCAGTTCGCGGGGCTGGTTGCGGCGGATGCGGGTGGGGTTCCCGGCGCCGGATGCATGTCGAAGAATCCGGTCAGATCGACGTGGCCGGCCAGGGTGTCGACTTCTTGCCCGTGAATCAGAATCTTCAGGCGGTGCAGCGTGCTGATGTTGCTTTCGATTGTGCGGGTGATGGACGTCACCGCCAGACTCTCGCTGAGAATCCCCGACGGCGTCTCCGAGGAAAGGCCGTCGGAAAAATCCGCGATGCCGGTGCCGTCCGGCAGGACGTAAAAGCCCAGCACGGTAATATCCTCGGGCAAAGTTTTTTGATCCTCGCTGGGGGCGCTTACGATCAGCGCGTGCAATAGCTGCTTGGCGCGGACGGCAGTGTCCGCGGAAAGGGGGATGCTGACGTCGACTGGATCCAGGCGGTCGACTGCCGAACTGGAGCGCCAGAAAATGTGCGCGGTGGTGTTCACGTCGGTGGGCGTTGAGATCGGCGGCGCCACCACGGCTAGCCGCGCTTGCTCCTCCGATGCCGGGCCCTCGGCCAGCCGCTGCACGGTCTGATGCAAGCCGTGCAAGCTCAGTAGTCCCACCAGCACCGCGCCGCCCAGAATCCCCAGAGTAATTTTCAGGTTGCGTGACATCTATCGGTCCCCCGGCGGGTCGTATACCGAGCGGTAATTCGCCACCGCCCGCGCAATCGCTGCTCCCAGCGGTCCCGACATGGCGTCGAGCTGCTGGGGCGTGGCCGCGTCCACGCTCGATATTTCCACCGCGATTGCCGGCACCGCTACCGACCGCAGATCGCGTTCCGGCGCCGCCGCGGAGAGCGTGGGCGATCCGGGAAAGCTCTTCGCAATTTCCGCCTGCATCAGATCGGCAAACTTTCGGCTGGCGCTGACGTAGCGCAACTGCGCTTCCTCCCAGGGAATCAGTTTGCCCACGCCGATGTTGGCAGGCATCGGCGGCAAAATTGGCAGTCCCGACGCGGCGCCGGTGGCCGGATTCGCGAAGCCCGTCGGGGGCGTCGCAGCGCTGGAGCTCTGAAATTCGTAGTAATAGGTTCGTGCGGTATTGGCCTGGCCGGTGGTGGAGACGTGCAGGGTTACCACTACCGCGTCCCGCTGCGCGTTGGCAACCGTAGCGCGGTCATCGAACGAGGGGTCTTCGTCTCCCTGGCGGGTGGCGACGGTTTGATATCCTTGCTGCTCCAACATGATTCTTGCGGCGCGAGCGAACACCAGGACGATGTCCTTCTCGATGCCTCCATTGTCACCCCGCGCGCCATTGTCGGTGCCGCCATGCCCCGGATCAAGGACTACCAGATTTAGTGTTGGTTTTGCTGGGGGCTGCTGCGCTGGCGGCGCTGGAGTTGGCGCTGCTTGGAAACCGGGAGTCGTCGGAACGGGGGACTGCGTGGCCGGGGCAGGCGGCAGAGTATTCTGCTGCGACGGGGCGGATTCCCGGGCCGCCAGCATTGACGCGCCTGCGGCAACCGATACCACGGCGAAAATTGTAAGCAGTCTCACGCCTGGCTCAGAATATCAGAAATGCTCGGGGCTTTACGGTGAACCTGTTTCCCCCCCGGCCAAGGATGCTCACCACCCAAAAGCGAAAGTACTACTCACAGGTCCACGGCCTAGTGGCAACCTCCAGGCCTAGTTGTCTGGTTTAGCCCCGGCATGCGGGATTACTCCTTTGGAACGCCCGTCGATACTTGGGCTTTCCCGCCGTGCTGCGTTAGGTAGCATGGAATCATGGCAGTTCTATTCGGGAGGCTTGGGTATGTGTCAATTCAACTCAGTAAAAGCACCACGTCGGAATCCGTCTCCGCCGCGCACAGCCGCGCGATGGCTGGTCGCCGCAGCACCGCTGGCGTGCCTGACGCTTCTGAGCGCCGCGCCGATGCGCGCACAGAGCGTCGCTGACGCCGCGCGCCAGGAGCGCGCCCGCCAGCAAGCCGACGCGGAGCGCGCAACGCACGTCTACACAGATGAAGATTTGGCCAAGGCAAAAATTCTCACGCCGCAGGATCGCGCCCGATACGCCGCCGCGCGCAAGGATTGGATTACCCCCGAGGACTGGCAGCTCGCCGATCTTCCCATGCAGCGTCAGCAACCCGAGCAATCCCTGGGCGAAATCGCCTGGAGCTATCGCGTAGCGAGAATGGCGCAACAGCTCGCAACGATGGACGCTCCGGCCATGCCCCCGAACCACGCTTTCGCTCTGCCGACGTTCCTGACCGCCATGGGGGAACCCAAGCGCCCAGTGGATGGACGCGCGAAACGCGCCGTGCAAGCCAACGGCCGGACCCATATTCCCGATTTGCCAGAAGCCCTTCCGATGCCTAACGCGCTGGCCTATCCTGCATTCACGCTTACCTCGCCGGCACCTCCCGCAGCCGCGGCGACGCGGGCCGCTACCGCCCACGTCACCCCGGATCTGGGGCTCGATACCAGCATGAACCTCGAGCTCACGCCCGCCCGCCACGGTCATCGGGTGCTCAGTGAGTTCCGTCCCATCGGACTGGCCCCGTCGCGCCACGAACAAGCTGCCAGCATGACCGCCACCCGCGTCGAGCCCGGCGACACCCTTTGGAAGATCGCGCAGGAGAAGCTCGGCAGCGGATATCGCTGGAAAGAAATCGCCGCCGCCAATCCGCGGCTGAAAGCTTCCACCAAGATTCTGGCCGGCGAGCAGCTTCGGCTGCCGTTCCCCGAATCTTTCTCCGCCCTGCGGCAGCGCACCCACCGCGTCAGCACCGGTGACACTCTCTGGAAGCTGGCCCGCGCCGCATTCGGCAACGGCACCGCGTGGCTGTGCCTGGCTCACGCGAATCCCGGAATCCAGAACCCCGATCTGCTGCTGCCCGGACAAGATGTCCAGATTCCGGAACAGTGTGGAGTTTCGACCACCACCGCAACCAGCTCGCACGTAGCCGCGAATCTAGCCGTAAAGTAATTTTGCAGGCGCAGCAACGGCCGCGCATTTCTAGGGAGGCGGCGAAAACATAGAGTTTTCGCCGCCTCCCACCGAACTTCCCCCAGGTACTCACTCCACAGACGGAAGCGACATCCGGAACTGTGTACCTGCAGTCGTGGCGCCGCCTTCCAGGCGGCGGGCACTAAAACCCAAAGGCCCGCCTCCTAACCAAAATGCGACCATCCGAATATCTTTGCGTGAGTTGGCCGACACTGGAGTTCCTGGGTTCCTGGGCGGGGATTGAGTATCGTCCGATGCTCCCCGCCCGCCCCGCAGAGCGGCGCGGCGCCACGGCATGCGGTGCCACGAATAGAGCACGAACAACGACTTGGATAGTAAGAATGCGGAAAATCAGGGAGGGTGCCGCCTGAATTTACGGCCAGAACGGAATGACTAAAGAACTTTCCCGGTATCTTGACGAACAGGCGCCATCACGCCTGCGCTTTCCAGGGCCATCTTGATTCCATAGGCTACGATCCCGCCGCTGATCAGCAGGAAGCCGAACATCACACCGCTCATGCCGAATATCTGCTCATGCTCGCCGCGAACGACCGAAATACCCAGCAGCAGTAGCGGGAACACTCCAACGCCTATCGCGCCCAGCGTGCCGCCTGGAACGCGGAAGGGACGGCGCAACGTGGGCTCCTTGATCCGCAGCGCGACCAGCGCCACGAACTCCAGCATCAGGCTGGCGCCGTAGAGCAGCACATCAATGGTGACCAAGCGCTCGAAGCCCAGCCCTAGACAAAGGGCCCAGCCCAAAGCGCAAACCAGAATGGCGACATACGGCGCACGGGTGCTGCGCGTGGTCTTCCCAAACACCGCCGGCAACATCCCGTCCTGGGCCATTGCCAGCGGCAACCGCGAATAACTCATCACCAGCGCATTGAACATTCCGAACGCGCTCATCATCCCGCCCAAAACCAGGGCTACGCGCAGTCCTTGTCCGCCGAGCATACCTGCAAATTCAGCCCAAGCTCCCTCCGTGAACGCGCTCGCCGGCGTCCCGGTGAACCACATCGCCACCACCGGCACAATGTAGGTCAGCGAAACTACCCCCACCGCCAGCAACATCGCTCGCGGATAGGTCCGCTGGGGCCGCTCCACTTCGGTCGCGATCGTCGACGCGTTGTCCCAGCCCATATAGTTCCACATCGCGACCAGCATCCCGCCGATCAAGTCCACTCCGGAGGTCACCGGCGCCGCAGTCCCCGCCGGAAACGCGCCGAGCTTCATCGGCGCGAGGATAATGATCAGCGCGAACGGCGCCGACAGCAGGAAGAAGAGCCACAGGGAAGAAATCGCCACTACCCGGATTCCCAGGATATTCATCAGCGCGCAGAGCGTCACAACCCCAAGGCCAACCATCACGCCACGGCGGGCCACGCCGAACCACGGAATGAGCTGCGACAGATAGATGACGAACAGGGTGGGATAAATGGCCATATCGAATATGCTGGCCACCAGCGACATCCACGCTTCCTGAAAGCCCCAGAAATTGCCTAGCCCGCGGCGCACCCACGCGTAGTAGCCGCCTTCCTCTGGCAGCGCGCTGGAAAGCTCTCCGATCATGAAGGTAGTCGGCAAGCTCCACAGAATCGGGCAGATCAGCAGGATCAGAATGCCTCTGCCGTATCCAGCGCCGTGGATGATGTCTTCCGTGCCGTAAGCGCCGCCCGAAACCATGAAGAAAGTGGCGGCGACCAGCGGCCACAAAGTAAGCTTTGCGGATTTCCGGCGAGTGGTGGGAATTGCTCTGGATGGAACGGCAGTCGGGAAGGAGATGCTACTCAATTTCTTTCGCTTCCTCCATGGAGGCGATCGCTCTCTCCGTGGCGCCTGCAGAGAGATTACGCCATCGCAGAATACAGACATTTGATATGCACGCAAGAAAAATCCGCATCGCAGCGAAAGTTTTTTGCAAGACACAATAACGATTTGGACCGTTCGCACGGGGCGCTTATACGCATCGTCTGCGGGGATCGGCGACGCCAGGAACGTCATCGTCATTTCGCGGGCTCTCCGGTCGTCGGTGATTCGGAAAAACACCGGCGGAATTGTGGCTGCGTTATCTCCGTCAGCGGGGAACTTTTGATTTTCGCGGCCGGCACCGCGACGACCCACTCCGGTTTATGGCAAGGAATTAAGGGCTGGCGCCAACGAAAAACGTCGATATAATTGGCGACCGACCATGGAGACGGAGTCCGAATGGCTAACCCTGTGGTCGACAAATCCGGGCCGTTCCCTCGATTTTCAACGGGCGTTCAGGCAGCTTGCTAAAGCCAGCAGCCGAGGAGCTGAGAAATGAGAATCAACAAGACTCTACTGGTGTTCGCGCTTTTGGGCGTTGTAGGAGTGGCTGCGGCGCAGGATGCGCCGGCTACCGCGGCGGGTGGGCGCAAGAAGCTGGTCGCGGTGATGAATTTCGATTACGGCACGGTCCAAACGTATTCCCAGGCGTATTTCGGGAACAATGTCGACGTCGGAAAGGGCATTACCGACCTGCTGGTAAAGGATCTCCTGAAGGATGGTCAGTACCGCATGATCGAGCGCCAGATGCTGGACAAAATTATCGCCGAGCAGAACTTCTCCAATTCCGACCGCGCCAATCCGGCCACCGCGGCCAAGCTGGCCAAGATTTTGGGCCTCGACGCGATCATCGTGGGCACGGTCACCCAGCTCGGAAATGACACCAAGAACACCGGAGCCGGCGGTGCGGGCGGCAACTGGGGCGGCTACGGATTAGGAAAGATTCACCACTCCAACACCAAAGCGATCGTCCAGGTGACCGCGCGTATCGTTGATGTCGACACCGCGGAAATTTTGGCTTCCGAAGACGGGAAGGGCGAATCCGAACGCTCCAGCACCGCAGTCGGCGGCGGTGGCGGCAATTGGCATGGCTTCGGCGCCGGTGGAGTCGATTTTGGCGCCTCCGATTTCCAGCAGACCATTCTCGGCGAGGCCATCAACAAAGCGGTGGTGGATTTGAGCACCCATCTTTCCGCCGACAGCGGCAAGCTGGTGGCTCGCACCATCTCCGTAGAAGGCCTGGTAGCCGCGGTGCAGAGCGACAGCGTGGTGCTTAATGTCGGTTCAAAGTCCGGATTGAAGGTGGGCGATCAGCTTTCCGTTGAGCGCGTCACCCAGGAAATTAAGGACCCGGCAACGGGCGCCGTGATTCGCCGCCTCACCAGCAAGCTCGGCGTCGTGCAGGTTACCGATGTGGACGCCGTTTCCTCGGTAGCCAAGATTGTGTCCGGCACCGGGTTTATAGTGGGAGACGCCGCCAGGACCACCACGCAGTAGACGCGGTTCTCAACGCGCCGGAGTTTTGCTGCGGGAATGCCGCTCGATCGGGATCGAAGGCGCGTCGGAAAACTAAACGTCGGGCGTAGTGACACACCGATGGAGGTCCACGGCAAAGCACAAAGGCATTCGAGAAGAGTCAAGAAGAGCCTGCCGTTTCCCCAATTGCACGCCGCAGGTTTTCAGCAGTCCGTCCGAGCGGTTAGTAGTTTATGACCGCGCCGCCGCTAATCATGGGGCCGACCTGGTTGGCGCTAAAGAATCGTGTAAAAAGCGCGTCGCCCTGGATCCGGAAGGAAAGCCAGCGCTTCATCCGGAAATCCACACCGCCTCCGGCTGAGGCGCCGATGGCGCCCTGGCTTCCCTTTGCGGTCTGTGGGACGTAGTGGGCAAATCCGAAGTCTCCATGCACGAAGGGCTCGATCCTGAATCCCACCGGATAACGGTAGCGTGCGCCGCCGCCGACGAACGACATCCGCGCCTTCTCACCGTATTGGTTTCCGAATCCGCCAGCAATCACACCTTCCACTCCCAAGTGCTGGTTGACGTAATAAGCCATCGAGCCATACACGCCCGGCAAATTAATGCGCACGCCGGGAGTCTGGTAAAACCGAATAAAGTCGAACCCGATGTACCCCTGGAAAGCGTACGAGGGGTAATACTCAACTGGAGGCGGTGGCACCGCGACAGCCGGCAAGCCTGCCACGGCGGGCGCCGACAACAGCGCCGGGCCAAAAAGAGAACTCGACATCGCGGCCGCCGTGGTCAGCGAGCCAGCGAGTGCTGGACTGCCAAAGGAGATTTGGGGCAATGGGAGCACGGACGGTGTGGCTGCCATAAGCGATGGTTCACCAGCTACTTGCGCGGATGAAATAGTCGCGCACAGAAGAAGTGCTGCGAATAAGGTAAAAGCATAACGCATGAAGAAACCCTCCCAAGTGCCAAGCTGCCACGATAGCTAACCCCTATTTGACCCAAGAATTGTCCAACTGTCCATACCAAATCCACAGTGTTAACCCTCGCGGATAACGGGTCCATAGTCAGGATGGGGGACGGCCCCGTGGGGCAGCCAGCGGGCGCCGTCGGCCGATACCTAAGCCTAGGACTGGATTCTACTTACAGGGTCCGGGTTGTTCTGCTCCAGTTTGGATTCCATTCAAAACCTCCACACCCTCGAAACAAAGCCACCGGCGATCGTTACGGGGGGATAATCGGCTATCATCAGCAATGCTTTGAAGTTAGGTGATGTTTCGGCGTGGAGGTTCGAGATGGCACCAGGCCCGGCAAGTCCAAAAAGGCTGCGAGCCTTCTCCGACGGCGTGATCGCGGTGATTATTACCATTATGGTGCTGGAGCTGGGAGCGCCGCACGACACGGCTTGGGCATCGCTGGCATCACTTTGGCCGGCTTTCGTCAGCTACGTGCTCAGCTATTTCTTCGTGGCGGTGGTGTGGACCAACCACCATCATCTGCTGCGTCACGCACAGCGCGCCGATTCCCATCCAGCGATTTCCCTAACGCTGATCGTGGGCATCGCTCTGCTGTACGTCTTGCCGGAATCGGTCGACTGGGCCACTCGAAATCACTCGTAGCGCAGCGCGACCATCGGATCGACATGTGCCGCTCGCAGCGCGGGGGGCACGCAGGCTCCGAGACCGACCAACACCACGATCCCCACGACCCCGGTGAACGTCCACGGATCCGTGGCGGAGACCCCGGAAATCTCGCTGGCCAGGAATCGCGTAAGCGCAAAGCTGGCGGGGAGGCCGATCAGAACGCCGGTGGCCATTAGGCGGAATCCGTTCAAGAGCACTCGTCCCAGAATGGCTGTCTGCTGCGCCCCGAGCGCCATGCGGATGCCAATTTCGTGAGTCTGCAATGAGACGGTGTACGCCATCACGCTGAAAATCCCGATGACCACCAGCATCAACCCGCTCCCTCGATGCCGCCGAATTCCAGCCGGGCGCAGCGGCGGGCTTCTTGGGCAGGCATGCCGGCAGCGATGTTAGCCGCGATTTGCTCCTCAATGTGGAAGCGCAGCTCTTTGTCGAGGTCGTTTTCCGTGTGCGATTTCCGGAAGAGGCGGCGGATGGGGCGCAGCATGACTAGGACTCCTTGACCGGAGCGCGGAGGACCAGGCCGACCGCGTCGCACAGACGCTCCCAATTGACGACCTCTTCCTCCAACTGCGTACGGCCTTTCTTAGTGAGGGAGTAAAACTTGGCTTCGCGGCCGGTTTCCGATTCCTTCCATTCGGATGTAAGCCAGCTCCGGTCTTCCAAACGATGCAGCGCGGGGTAGAGGGAGCCCTGGCGTACCTGGAAAAAGTCTTTCGATATCTGCCGCAGGCGTTGGGCGATGGCGTAGCCGTGGCTGGGTCCCAAGGCGACCACCTTCAGGATCAAGAGGTCCAGAGTTCCGCGGAGCAGTTCGATTTGGGCATCGCTCATGTCGATACCTAGGAATCCGATACCTAGGAATCCTACCTATACGCCCGCACGGGCTGCGTGTCAACAATGATGATTCGCGGTCCTGCGGTCTATTCCTCGCGGAGCGCGATCAAAGGATCCACTCGCATCGCTCGGCGCGTGGGGATGTAACAAGCCAGGAGGGTAACCACCGCCATCAGCGCCGCCGCGCCGAAATAAGTCATCGGATCCGCGGCGCTGATGCCATACAACTCGCTGGCCAGCAGCCGCGTTACCGCGAACGCCCCTGCCAGCCCCAGAGCGATACCAGCGAATGAGAGTTTCGCGCCTTCCTTCATGATCAGCCGCAGCACATCCTGACGCTGAGCGCCCAACGCCACGCGGATGGCAATTTCCCGGGTACGTTTCGATACTAGATAGGCAAGGACTCCGTAGATGCCGATGATACCGAGTGCCAGTGCCAAGCCGGCGAAAGCAACAAAGAGAGAAGTGGTCGAAGCGGGAGTGGAGACCGCCTCCGCGACAACGGCTCGCATAGTCTTCACCTCGCTCAACGGAGCTTCCTGATTCAGGCCGGTAACGATTTGCTGCAGCGTCGCCCCCGTTTGCGATTCGTCCGAGCTGGTCCGCACCGCGATAGTCATTTCCGCCGGCACGCGTCCGTCTTCCAGTGTGGAGCGGGAACTGTAGGGAACATAGACGGTCCCGTCGATCCATGCGGGAACATTTTTTTGCGGATCGTAAGCTCGGACGTCTTGAGTAACGCCGACCACGGTGTGCCAATTGTCGTCCCCGAGCAGGCGAACGTGCTTGCCGATGGCGTTTTGGTTTGGCCAGTAGCGGCGCGCGGTGGCAGCGGTCACCATGGCCACAGCGGGGTTCCCGGACGCATCGGCATCGGTGAGGTCCCTGCCCGCCAAGATAGGAATGCCCATCACCCGAAAATATTGGGGACTAACGGTGTTGAGCCAGAAAAGAGGCGAGGGTTCGGCGGAAGGAGGCACGTAGTCCTCGACGTTCATCGAACGTTTGGTGACTCGTCCGCCTAGCGGAAGCGTGTTGACCAATGCGGCGCCGGTAATCCCAGGGGAGGATTGAACCTGATCGAGTACGTTGCGATAGAAAGCGACGCACCGCGCCGCGTCACTACAGAACGTTTCATTGGGCGTGATGCGGGCGGTGACCACATGCTCGAATTCAAAGCCAGGATTCAGGTGCGATATCGCCCAGAAGCTTCGAATGAGCAGGCCCGCCGAGACCACCAGCAACACGGCAATTGCAACTTCGGCAACCACCAGCGAACCGCGCAGGCTCTGGGAGATAGAGCCGGCGTTGCCACGGCCACTGGACTTCAGGGAATTTGCCGGGCCGCCACGCGAGGCTTGTAGCGCGGGAGCGAGGCCAAAAATAAAGCCGGTCAAAACAACGAGCGTCCCGGTAAATGCAAGCACCAGCCAATCCAGATGCACATCCATCAAACGCGGTGTGTCCGACGGCAGCGCAGTCTTAAGCAGCGATAGGCCGCTGGTGGCGAAAACCAAGCCGAGCGCTCCGCCCATGAATGCCAGCAAAACACTCTCGGTGATCAGTTGGGTGACGATCCGCCGGCGTCCGGCACCCAGCGCCGAACGAATCGCAATTTCTTTTTCGCGGGTGGCGGCCCGAGAGAGCGTGAGATTCGCCACGTTGGCGCAAGCGATCAGCAGCACCAGTGCGACGGCTCCGAGCAGCATCAGCAGTCTGGTGCGTACGTCGGAGACCATGTCCTTTTGCAGGCGGACCACGCTTACGTCGGCATTCCATCTCGCCGGCATCGGCCACGGAAACAGCTCGCCCACTTGGGACTGAAACAAGCGAACCTCAGCGCGCCCCCGTTCGATGCTGGTTCCGGTCTGCAGCCGCCCGATCACCGGCATAAAATCGCCCGCCCAATAGGCCGAGCGATTTCGCGGATCGTTGTGCAGGGGAAGCCACAATTCCGTTTTTGCGGAGGGGAAGCGGAAATCCGCTGCCATCACCCCGATTACTTGACGGTTCACGCCCTCCACTTCGATCGAGCGGCCAACGATTGATGGGTCGGCTCCGAACCGCTGCGTCCACAGGGCGTGACTCAACACAACGTAATCGTCCTGACCGGCCATGTCTTCGCCGGGATAAAAGGTGCGGCCCAGTGTGGGGCGGGCGCCGAGCAGGGAAAACAATTCGGCGGAAACCATCGTGCCGGTCAGGCGGATCGGTTTACCTTGACCGGTCAAATTGAATTCGTGACCTTCGGCATAGGTGGCGACGTTCATGGTATGCACTTGCTCGCGCATGGCGACAAACGCGCCCCTGGGATACGTCCCGGTCACGCTTACCAATTGTTCCGGCCTAGAATACGGCAGTGGCGCCAGCAGAATCCCGTCCACCAGGCTGAAGATCGCCGTGTTGGCGCCGATCCCGAGCGCCAGCGTCAGCACCGCCACCACGGTGTAACCGGGGGATCTTCGCAGCGTACGCGCGCCGTATCGCAGGTCCTGCGCCAGTTTTTCGACGAAACTTACACCGCGGGCGTCGCGGCACTCTTCTTTGGCTCGCTCCATCCCCCCAAACTGCAGCCGGGCCCGGCGTAGCGCGTCCTGGCGAGGCACGCCGCTACGAACCAGGTCCGCAGCGCACGCTTCGATATGGAAACGCAGCTCCTCGTCCATTTCGTTTTCCATGCCGGAGCGCAACACAGTTGCCCGCAGCCAGCAAGCACAGCGGCTCCAGAGATTCATATTTCCTCCCTATCGTACCCAGGGTGGCCGCAATGGGGATTTGTTGATCCACCGCGGCCTCTCCTAGATGCACTAGGAATATACCGTCCCCCTCCTAGACTGTCAAGGAGAGGCGGGCCGGTGCCACATCGTCACCCAGCCGGGAGTTGCTCTCGGAATATGGTGGTATCTTCTAGCGATTGGATTTCGTAGCCCGCCAAGTAAATAGTCCGGAAAGAAGGGCGGGAACAAACGATGGCGGAGGAGTCCCCGGTGATCGCGTTCAAGGGCTTGCTCGTGGAAGGTACCTCGGGCGTGGGGAAGTCCACGCTTATTGACGCCCTGATTCGGCGCCACACCCTTTCGGTCGAGCCCAGGAAAATTCGAACGCTGGTGCATCTCGCTCAATCGCACACCTATGGACCTTTGGCCCGGCCGGAAGACGCAGGCACGCTGACCGTTGCGGAAAATCAACAGCATCTGGAGCGCATTGTCGGAACGATGGAATGGCTGCACGCGTGTGTGCAGGAGAAACAGCACAACCGGCCCTGGTGCTTCGTGATTGTTGACGCGCTGCACTTGACGCACTGCGTCCGTCCGGGAATCGTCCAGTGGGACGATGTCGCAACGTTCGATCGCCGACTCGCAGCTCTTGAATTCAAATTGCTATTCCTGCAAGCCGCGCCGGACACGATTCATGAACGGGGAATCAAGCCGAGAATGGATCAGCAATTCATCCGCGAGTATGCGCGAAAATTCGGCGGCAACGACCAGGAAATACACCAGCACTTCGTGCGCGAACAGGACAGGCTGGCGCGGCTGTTCGAACAGTCGGTCATGCCGAAGCGGACGCTTCGGCATGACCTGCCGGGCGAAAGCACTGTGGAAGAAGCGTACCGGTTTTGGGCGGACGCCGGCACGCCACAAACGCGCGCGCAGACTGCTTGAGCGATCGCGGCTGAGCTTGGCCCCTGCATGATCCGCGCTAGAACGAATAGACCAGATCGAGCTGCAGCCGCTTCAAATAATCCTCCGGCGGCTTGGTACCCCCGAAATTGATCGGCCGTCCGAACAGCCCGCTGAACGAGAGTTGCACGTTCGAATACAACTGATACAGCACCATGGCGCGATGCTCGGTTACGTTGCTACCCTGGCGTATATCGCTGTAGTCGAAATTCGATAACACCGCCTCGCGTTCGATGAAGATTCGCGTGTAATCAAACTGCCAGTCCCCGCGCTTTTCGGCGCGCCCCGCCTGGGCTTCCGCCCAGTAGCCGCGGCGCTGGCGCGGATTGCAGGCGAAGTTGGTAGATTGCGAGTACTCGATGCTGGCGGTATTCACCGGCGCGGCCTTGATATTCCCCACGTTGGCGCAGGCCTCGGTGTTTTGCACGTAGTCGCCGATCAACGCGATCGGAAGCTTCGGTGCCGGGGTTTTGATGTCGAAGCGGGCTATCGAGTCGAGCAATGCGAACTTCGATGCGAATTGCGCATTGGTGATATTGGTGACGCCGGTCGGGTACGCAATGCCGCCGGTGGTCACGATATCCGTGGCCGTGGTGGTGACGATGGAGTTCTGCACGGTGTTGCCGGTGCCTAGTGGTAGCAATCCGGTCAGCGGCGTTTGCGGGTTCTTGGCGTTAGCTTTCGCCAGCGCCAGGGCGATCGGGTCGGCATGCACGAAATCGTAGAAGCCCGCGTACGCTCCGAATTTCAACCACGGCGCGAGTTGCCAGTTGGTTTGTATCTGTCCGCCATAGGTCACGCTGGACACCAGGCTTTGATTGGTGAGTGAGACGCCGGCCACCTGGGTGAACGGCAGCTCGAAGCCCACGAACGCAATTTTTTTCAGCACTGGGGTATTCAGATTGAAGGCCAGGCTTTGCGCCAGTCCCTCCGGGTTGAGATCCTTGTCCCAGGTGAGTTCGGTGTTGTACCAGGGATAGCCGAACTTTCCGCCGATCAGATCCAGGTTCTTGAATTGGTGCGGTGAGTAATTGACGTACGCCTTGTCCAACGCGATTTCCTTGCGGGTGTAGAACCCAGTGATGGTTTGGTTGGTGGACGTGGGATCGTTGACGTCCCCGGACGCCAGGGTAAAGCCTCCCCCGATGTCGTCGTTCAGTTTCGCGGTCACGTTGAAGCGCAACCGAAAGCGCTCACGCACCTGATCCAGCGATTCATTCGCCGGTCCGCCAAAAGAAGGTTCGCCGCGCAGCCGAAAATCTCCGCTCAGCGCGAACGGCCCGAAATCTTTCAGTCGGTCTTCGATGTTTCCCACCCGCGTCGACCAGTCCTGCGGCACTTGCGGCTGAGGCCCCTGCTGGGAAGTTGGCGGAGTCTGGGCCGGGCCGACGTAGGCCATATTCACCGCGGGAGGCGCTGCGGCTCCAGAAGCCCCTACTGGCTGGCCCGCATCGGACGCGACGCTAGGCGCCGGAGGCGCCGAAGCTCGGCCTGTCGCGTTGGAGGTGATGCCGAGCTTTGCTTCCAGCGCGGCGATGCGCTGGAATTCCTCGCGCAACGCCGCTCGTTCGAATTCCAGCTCCTGGCTGTGTACGTTCACCTGATCCGCCTGAGCTTGGACGGTGGCCTTCAGATCGCTCAGTTCCAGCAAGATTGGCGAGTTCGGGTCCGCGGGCGGGGGTGCGTTCGCCTTTGCGGGCGTGGCGCCGCTGCCGCTCGGTGCGCCACCGGCGGTATTCGCTGCATCAGCCGCTGAATCTCCGTTGCGCGCGAAAGCAATCGGCGCGGCGGCTGCCGCGGCCAAGCTGATCGCCAGCGCGATGGCGATGGCAAGACGTTTCGATCTCGAGTTGGTAGACAATCCAAGTCTCCTGGAAAGTGAGTTTTCGCTACTGGTAGGTCGCGGTAACACTTACGGCTATCTCTCTTGAATTCGATAGACCAATGGCCAAAGGCTAAAGTTCGGTTGGTTTTTCGTATTACCGGATTACTACGAAGAAAAACTTAGTTGCGGCTGCGACAACAGAGGTCTACAAACGAGGTATACCCGAGGAAGCGCCCGGCGGGTCGCCGCCGTGCGCCTAACGCCGATGATGCTCCCAATTCTTTCTGAAAACTGCCCATAGCAACCCGCCGTCCCAAAATGAAGTGCGTACAGTTTACCCACTCAGTGAATTTTGTCAAACACCACTGGCGCGCTATTCGTAGCGCAGCACGACCATCGGATCGACGCGCATCGCCCGCCGGGCAGGGAAGTAGCAGGCGGCTAGCGCCACCAGCGCTAATAGCGCCGCTACCCCGGCGAACGTCAACGGATCGGTAGCGCTTACGTTGAAGAGCAAGCCGGCCATCACCCGCGTCAGAATCAGCGCGCCAACCAATCCTGCAGTGATGCCGATCAACGCCAAGCCCAAGCCTTGCTGGAACACCAGCGAAAGGATGCTGCTCCGCTGCGCTCCTAGCGCCATGCGGATCGCAATGTCCGAAGTCCCCTAAGTGACCAGGAACGACATCACCCGGTACACTCCGATCGCCGCCAGAATCAGCGCGAAGCACGCAAATGCAGCGAGCATGGCGGTGGCGAATCGCTGGCGCGCCACCGAATCATGGAACCGCTGCTGCATCGTCGCGATGTCAAATACCGGCACATCCGGATCCAGGGCGTGGACCGGCTTGATCATGGTGTCGGTCATGCTGGCTGGGTCGGTGGTGGTGTGGGCTACCAGAAACATCGTGCCGAAGGACTGCTGCGGGTAAGGGAAATACACTACCATCCGCGTGTCGGTATCGAGCTCATATTCCCTCACCACTCCAACCACCCCGGCAATAGTCAGCCAAGGGTGATGTTCACTTTCACGGACGCGCTTGCCCACCGCGTCGCCGCGCGGCCAGAATCTTTCCGCCAGTTTTTGGTCCACCAGCACCACCGGCTGCGATTAGTCTATGTCGGCAGGGGAGAAAAATCGGCCGCCAATCAAGGGAATTTGCATAGAGCGGAAGCAATCAGGAGTGGCCGCGCGCTGATCCACCTGAAGTTCTGGTTGATTCGCCGGCGGCACGTATCCTTCTATTGTAATTCCTCCCCAACCCACCGAAGGGGTGAGCGGTAACGACGAGACCGCTCCTTGTGCGGTGATTCCCGGCAAGTTCCTCACACGCTCAGCAAGGCTCCTGTAAAACTGAATCCTTTGAGCGTCTTGCTCGTATTTTGGTCCCTCCGCGGTTACCTGCATCGAGATTACATGGTCGGGATTAAATCCCGGCGGCACGCTGATCAGCCGCGCGAAGCTGCGGATCAAGAGTCCGGCTCCGGCCAGCAACGTCAGAAGAATTCTTCGATTCGCGGGCGGTGTTTGATGGATGTATTCGCTAAGTCCAAATCCTAAGTCCGAAGTTTGCGATACACAACGCTTTTCATGGTGAAGATAATTTAGCACAACGATACCGCTTGGTACTGCTTGTGCTCCTAGCTCTTAACCCACATTTCCGAGATGAACTCTTTCCAACGAACCTTCGGGCGTTATTCTTCATCCGTATTTATGCGGGTCTAAACGCAGTGAGGACGTCTTGGAGGAGGACACCCAGTGGGCGAGAGCCAAAAATCAGCCCTTTCAGCTCTCCAAGCAATTCATCGAGAGCCTCTTTGGCCTGATCTGGTGATAAAGGTCACGCTGTCTTGTGACGCAGATCACGTACTGCGGGCACCCTCGCTGCTAGGCTGATTTGGAGGCTTCTGGCCCCCGTGACTCCTCACTTGGGAGGATCTATGGCGACAATTAAATCGTATCGAGTCAGCGCAACTTCGACAATTGCTCGCAGCGGCGTGATCGCGGCGCAAGGAATTGAAGTCCCCATTTCTTTCAGCGCGCCGCCCGAGTTTGGCGGCGTTCCTGACCGCTGGACACCGGAGCATTTCTTCGTCGCCTCCGCGGTAAGCTGCTACGTGAGTACGTTCTCGGGAATCGCCGATATTGCGCGATTCGGGTTTCTATCGCTTGATGTGGAATCGGAGGGCACCCTGAAAAAAGAAGAAGGGGCCTTGCGATTTTCAGCGATCGTTCTTCATCCGGTCGTAAAGATAGCGCGCGAGGAAGATCGTGAGCGCGCCCTTTGGCTGTTGGAAAAGGCGGGGAAGAACTGCTTGATCGCCCGATCCGTGAAGTGTCCGATTGACTTTAGGCCCGAAGTTAAGGTCGAAGGAGAATTATTGCGGCCAGAAACGGTAGGAATCTCCACCGAGTTGGCCAAGTGACGAAAGCCTTCAGCCGTTCTCGACCAAGTACGTATCCCTCGAACCGACTGGCAGCGGATGAGTTTGCACGGCGATTGGGCTGAAATCAAGCCATCGTTGTTTCAGGAATCTCGGGAGTCCATCTATGAAAGCAAGTTTCCAAATTCTCGATGGCAACGAAGCGGCCGCGTCGGTCGCATACCGTCTGAATGAAGTGATAGCGATTTATCCGATAACTCCCTCTTCACCGATGGGCGAATGGGCCGATCAGTGGCGGCAAGAAGGCAAGAAGAACATTTTTGGCACGATTCCAACAGTCGTCGAGATGCAAAGCGAAGGAGGAGCTGCTGGCGCCCTACACGGAGCATTGCAAGCCGGGGCGCTAGGTACAACGTTCACCGCGTCGCAGGGCTTGCTACTGATGATTCCAAACATGTTTAAAATCGCGGGTGAGCTCACCCCCTGTGTGATCCACATCGCGGCACGCACGATTGCAACGCACGCGCTTTCGATTTTTGGAGATCACAGCGATGTTATGGCGGCGCGGATGACGGGATTCGCTCTGCTATCGTCCGACTCGGTGCAGGAAGCTGGTGATTTTGCGCTGATCGCGCAGGCAGCGTCACTCGAATCGCGGATTCCATTCCTACATTTCTTCGATGGATTCCGAACCTCCCACGAATTGAACAAGATCAATGTGCTCGAGGACGATGACCTTCGCGCGCTCATTGATGAAAAGATGGTCCGGCAGCATCGCGATCGCGGGCTGACCCCGGATCGTCCGGTTCTGCGCGGTACCGCGCAGAACCCGGACGTCTTCTTCCAAGCGCGTGAGGCGATCAATCCGTTCTATCTCGCCTGTCCGACGATCGTTCAGAATGCGATGAACCGCCTCGCGCTGCGGACCGGCCGCGCTTATCATCTCTTCGATTATGTCGGCAACCCGGATGCTGACCGCGTGCTGGTGCTGATGGGCTCGAGCGCCGGGGCTGCCGAAGAGGCGGTCGAATATCTCAACGGCCATGGCGAAAACGTCGGCGTCATTAAAGTTCGGCTGTTTCGCCCCTTTGCGACCGATGCATTTCTCGCAGCATTGCCGAAAAATGCACGCGTGATTGCTGTCTTAGATCGCACGAAGGAGCCCGGTGCGGTTGGCGAGCCCATGTACTCTGAAATCGTGACCGCATTGGCCGAAGCAAATCGAACGACGCAGGACGGAAGGTCTTCGCCGCGGGTGGTGGGCGGGCGTTACGGGTTGTCTTCAAAAGAATTTACTCCTGCAATGGTGAAAGGCGTTTTCGATGAGCTCAAGAAGGAGACGCCCAAGAATCACTTTACGATCGGTATCCACGATGATGTAACTCACACCAGTCTTGCATATGATTCGGGATTCTCGACGGAGAGTCCGCGGACCGTTCGCGCACTGTTTTACGGTCTCGGTTCCGACGGCACGGTCGGTGCGAACAAGAACTCGATCAAGATCATTGGCGAAAACACGCCCAATCATGCGCAGGGGTATTTCGTGTACGACTCGAAGAAGGCTGGCTCCGTCACTGTTTCACATCTGCGGTTCGGGCCGGACCCCATCAGCTCGACCTATTTGATCAGCCACGCAAGCTTCATCGGTTGTCATCAATTTCAGTTTCTGGAGCGAATGGACGTCCTTGCAGCAGCAGAACAGGGCGCGACTTTTCTGTTGAACGCTCCATTCGGGGCGGAAGGCGTGTGGGACCACCTGCCGCGCAAGGTCCAGGCCCAGATCATCGAAAAAAAGATTCACTTCTTTGTCATTGATGGATACAAGGTCGCGCGCGAAACCGGAATGGCGAGCCGCATCAACACCATCATGCAGGTCGGCTTCTTTGCCTTGAGCGGCGTGCTGCCGCACGCGGAAGCGATTGCGGCGATAAAAGGCGCGATCCAGAAAACGTATGGCAAGCGTGGTGATGCCGTCGTCCAGAAGAACTTTGCCGCGGTAGACGCATCGGTCGCCCATCTGCAAGAGGTTCGTGTCCCCGCCCAAGTAACCAGCGCGTTTGACATTCTCGCGCCGGTTTCTGCCGAAGCCCCCGGCTTCGTTCGCAATGTCCTAGGAGCAATGATCGCGGGTAATGGTGACGATCTTCCAGTAAGCGCGTTGCCCCCGGATGGCACATTCCCGACCGGAACGGCCAAGTGGGAAAAGCGCAATATCGCACTCCAGATTCCCGTCTGGGACGAGGAATTGTGTATTCAGTGCGGCAAGTGTGTCCTCGTTTGCCCCCATGCTGTGATTCGATCAAAAGTATATGATTCCAGCTTGCTGTCGGACGCGCCCCCAGGTTTCAAATCGGCTAAGCCCCGCTGGCGTGAATTCGAATCCCTGCAATACACCTTGCAAGTGGCGCCGGAAGATTGCACCGGTTGCACTTTGTGCGTCGAAGTCTGTCCGGCCAAGAGCAAGAGCGAAGTGAAACACAAAGCGATTAACATGGAGGCCCAGGCGCCTTTGCGGGAAGCTGAGGCAAGCAACTGGGATTTCTTCCTCTCCATACCGGGTTTCGACCGCGGTCGGCTCTCTCATTCGCACGTGAAAGATGTGCAACTGTTGGAGCCGCTGTTTGAATTTTCAGGGGCTTGTGCCGGATGCGGCGAGACGCCATACATCAAGGTACTCACGCAACTCTTCGGCGACCGGTTGTTGATCGCGAACGCCACCGGCTGCTCTTCTATCTACGGCGGCAACCTACCGACCACGCCGTATACGCAGAACGTGCATGGCCGCGGGCCGGCATGGTCCAATTCACTCTTCGAGGACAACGCCGAATTCGGCCTGGGCATGCGTCTGGCCGTGGATAAGCAGGCCGACTATGCGCGTGAGCTCCTGCCGTTTCACGCGGCCGATCTTGGCGAGGCGGTTGTTGCGGACGTTCTTGGGGCTCGTCAATCAACCGAGGCAGAAATCGCCGCGCAGCGCGAGCGCGTTGCCCTGATTAAGCGGAAGCTTGCAGGGCTCGATTCACGCGAGGCGCATGACCTTCTCGCGGTTGCCGATGCGCTTGTGCGTAAGACGATTTGGATCGTTGGCGGCGACGGCTGGGCATATGACATCGGCGCAGGCGGTCTGGATCACGTTCTTGGTTCGGGCATGAAAGTCAACGTGCTCGTGCTGGATACCGAAGTGTACTCGAACACCGGCGGTCAGATGTCCAAGGCGACGCCTCGCGCCGCAGTTGCCAAATATGCAACCGGCGGAAAGCAAACTGGCAAGAAAGATCTAGCGATGGAGGCCATCAGCTACGGTTCCGTCTATGTAGCGCGCGTGGCCATGGGCAGCAGCGACACGCACACCGTCAAAGCCTTTCTGGAAGCGGAAGCGCATAACGGCCCGTCCATTATCATTGCTTACAGCCATTGTATTGCGCACGGCTACGACATGGCATTTGGCATGAACCAACAGAAGGCCGCGGTGCTCTCCGGCTATTGGCCGCTCATGCGGTACAACCCGGCGTTGCGAATGGAAGGGAAGAATCCATTTCAGCTCGATTCCAAAGCCCCCAGCATTCCCCTAAAGCAATACGCCTATCAGGAAGCGCGTTATTCGATGCTTGCGCGCAGTGAGCCGGAAGCCGCTCGCAATCTGCTGCGCATCGCGCAGGACGACGTGAACCGGAACTGGCACGTGTATCAAAATCGCGCCGCCGCGCCCGGGCGGCAACCCATGCCCCCGGACCGGGATGAAAAGGCCGAGTCCGCGGTGAATACCGCAGCCAAAGGAGAGGACGACCAATGACCGACCTCACCACGAGATACCTCGGCCTGAAGCTTAGCAACCCAATTGTTGCATCGGCCTCGCCTCTCACCGGCGAACTCGACAACATTCGCCGCCTCGAAGATCACGGAATCGGCGCTGTCGTGCTCCCATCGCTTTTCGAGGAGCAATTGAATATCGAAAGCGAGGCTATTGATTCCGATCTGTCACGCGGCGCGGAGGCGTTTCCGGAGTCCCTTACATATCTTCCGGAGTTGACGACGTACAACCTGGGGCCTGACGGATACCTCGATTTGATCCGCAAAGCAAAGGCCAGTGTCCAGGTTCCGATCATCGCCAGCTTGAACGGCGTATCACAAGGCGCCTGGATTCGATATGCCCGCGAAATGGAGCAGGCGGGAGCTGACGCAATCGAGCTGAACATCTACTCACTTGTAACGGACCCTTCCTGCACCGGAGCCAAAGCCGAGCAGAACGATTGTGAACTGGTTCGCGCCGTGACGCAGAGTGTCCACACTCCGGTCGCCGTCAAGCTATCGCATTTCTTCACCGCTCCGGTGAATCTGGCGAAGCGCTTGGCCGATTCCGGAGCAAGTGCCCTCGTGTTGTTTAACCGCTTCTATCAGCCCGACTTCGATATCGAAGCTCTGGAAATCGTCCCCAACCTCACCCTGAGCCATTCCTCCGAATTGCTGCTCCGCCTTCACTGGGTCGCGATCATATTCGGCCACATCGAATCGGATCTTGCGGTGACAGGCGGCGTGCATGACGCCAGCGATGTCATAAAGTCGGTGATGGCCGGAGCCCGCGTCGCGATGATGACGTCGGCGCTCCTACAAAATGGAGTCGAACACCTCGATTCCGTTCGCGAGGGTTTCATTCGTTGGATGGAAGAGCACGAATACGTTTCCGTAGCGCAGATGTGCGGCAGCATGAGTCAACGCAACGTTCCCGATCCGGCCGCATTTGAGCGGGCGAACTACATGCGCGTCCTAAGCTCTTACTCATTGCGTCCTGCACGGGCCGGCGGGTAGACGAGGTTGCAGGTTTCACAAGGATGAATCGGGGCTATTGAAGATGGACTCGCAGATCCTGGCTATGGAGTGCCTTTCTCTGCTCCCTCGTGCGCCCCGGCGCTTCCGGACAAAGCTCCACCGCAGCGTCAGCGTTGCGCCCGATACCAAACCCCTCGAGTGGAACATCGTTGAGTCGCCGCCCTGGCAATTCCGAGGAGCAACGCACGTGGCATAATGGGGGTCACGTGAGGCAGCTATGAACATCCCCACCTTTCACATGAACCTTCGTGGCATGCACCTGCTTGACACACCCATCTTCAACAAAGGCACCGCTTTCACCGAGGAAGAGCGGACCGCGTTCGGTCTTCATGGTCTGTTGCCACCGCAGATCGAATCGCTTGGCGAGCAGACGTCGCGCGCTTATGAAGCTTATCGCCGCAAAACGGACGATCTCGAACGTCACATCTACCTGCGTGCGCTCCAGGATACGAACGAAATCCTGTTTTACAGATTGCTGAACGCCCATATCGAAGAAATGATGCCCATCGTCTATACGCCGGTGGTTGCGCTGGGCTGCCAGCAATTCAGCAGGATTTACCGCCGCCCACGTGGCCTTTTCGTCTCCTATCCACTCCGGGACTCGATTCCCAGCCTCTTGCGGAACCGGCCGCACCCGGATGTCGACGTTATTGTGGTGACAGACGGCGAGCGAATCCTGGGAATCGGTGATCAAGGCGTGGGGGGCATGGGGATACCGATTGGCAAGCTTTCTCTCTATTCGCTGATCGGCGGAATTCACCCGGCCCGAACCTTGCCGGTCGTGCTCGACGTGGGAACGAATAACGAGGATCGATTGAGAGCACCAGAGTATCTTGGTTGGCGGCACGAGCGCATCACGGGTGATGCCTACTACGAATTCGTAGACCTTTTCCTCCAGGCTGTGAAACAGGAATTGCCTCACACCTGCCTGCAATGGGAGGACTTCGCTAATTCCCACGCCCGGCCCCTCCTCGATCGGTACCGCGATCAATTGTTGACTTTCAATGATGACATTCAGGGGACAGCGGCGGTGGTATTCGGCGCACTTACAGGGGCAATCAAAGTATCTGGCAAAAGCTTGAAGGACCAAGAGATCGTCTTCTACGGAGCGGGCGCTGCGGCCATTGGCGTGGCGGATTATTGGCGGATAGCGCTTGTGGACAGCGGTCTCTCTGAGCAAGAGGCCAGGAGCCGCTTCTGGATTGTCAACCGGGGAGGTATCCTACACTCGGATCGAAACGACCTGTCTCCCGCGCAACGCGTCTACGCCCAGCCGGTGGAGCGTTTCGCGCAGTGGCGGCGGTCTTCGTCTGGCACCATTGATCTCGGTACTGTCATCCGCAATCTCCATGCGACAATCTTGATCGGTTTATCGACCCTCGGCGGCTCGTTTACCGAATCGATTGTGCGAGAAATGGCCCGCAACGTTGACCGCCCAATAATTTTCCCCCTTTCAAATCCGACCGATCGCTCCGAAGCCATTCCGGAAGACTTGATAGGGTGGACTGAAGGCCGCGCGATCGTCGCCACAGGTTCCCCATTCGCGCCAGTAGACTTCGCGGACCGCAAGATTCCAATTGCCCAGTGCAACAACGTCTATATCTTTCCGGCAGTTGGTCTTGGTTTGATTGCTTCCAGAGCACAGAGGGTGACCGATCGGATGATGATGGCGGCCGGGCGCGCATTGGGCGAGAACTCGCCGGCGCTATATGATTCTGCAGCTGCGTTACTTCCTTCGTTGAAGGATCTTCGGACCATTGCGCGACATATCGCTTTTGAAGTAGGCATCGAAGCGCAGCAGGCAGGCGTTGCGCAGCCCACATCGCCCGAGGATTTGCGCGATCGCATCGCCGCCGTTCAATGGACTCCTGAATACCCGCAGCTGCTTAGAGCGAAGCCCTAGCTCTCACGCAACTCTTCGAGCTCGTGGCTGTGGCCTTGGCTGGTTACACAGCCTTCTGACGCCCATCACAATCTTACGCCAGAAACATCACCAGAAGATTACTGGCTAAGAGGCGCGCGTCGAAGCGGATCAAGCCAACCGTCCACCACAGCTGTTCACAAAGGCTTCATCTGCGCTCTGCGGTCAAAATACCGGAGCGGACAAACATCAGCATCATGCAAGCGTCCTGGATACCCGTCAGATCGTGCGCCAATCGGTCGTGGCCACCGATCGCAGTTGGCAGGCGCGTGACCACTATATATATTTGGAGCGTGATGAGGATCGTCGAATAGACTCGCTGGGGTGTCTGTCAGAGCGCGAAGAAATCCTGCCCGGCCGAGCGCCGGATGCGTCACTGCGCGGCGGGGCTTGATTCGCGCAGCAATACCACATCGGATTCCGTATGTGAGCGAACCATGCCAAGCGATTTGCCGTCCGGCGACCAATTGAAGTTCCCGATCACTTCTGCCGGGAAATTCGTAATTTGGCGCCCCGCAGAACCATCCAGTGGCTGGAGCCAGAGATTTTCCACGCCGTTCGCACGAATCGAGTAAACCAGGCTCTTCCCGTCCGGCGCAAGGCCCAGCGCAAGAGTCATGCGCGGATCGGGATCGACCAGCCTTACATGCGGCTCCGGCCCCGCATCGAGCGGGACTACCGCTATTTTCTGAGTGATAGAGGTCGAAGGCCCCTGCGTTCCTAGCGAGGCTATGAACGCCAGAGACTTCCCGTCGGGCGACAGCCCGATGCTGGAAGAGCCGATAATGGAGTTAGGAATGACGCTACCGGGCACAACTTCCGGCTGGGCCGAACCGTCAATGGGTACGCGTTTGATCCCTTGGTCAGTTCTGTCAAAGTAGTACACCATCTTCGAATCGGCCGAGCACAGGGGGCTGAAATCGAGTTTGCCTTGCGAAAGCTGTTTGGCGTTGGACCCATCGGCATCCGCCCGCCAGATATTGAAGCCGTTCTTGCCACCCCTGCCGGCCAAACTGAAGACCAGGGTTCGCCCATCCACACAGAAGTCAATCCCCGAAGTCGACACATCGCTCATTACGACGGTCTTATTGCTCCCATCTGAAGAAACCCGCACGATGTTGTTGTCCTCGCTCAGGTAAAAGCTGCTACTCGGCGCCCACACGAAATCGTTGAAGCCCTTGTCTTCCGGGAGCGACGCGGCGGGAAGGTTGGCACCGGTACCCCCGGCGGGGAAAACGTAGAAGTTCCGGAGAGTTCTCTGCTGGACGGTGGCCACCGTCTTGCCGTCTGCGGAGAGCGTCAGCGTGACGTAGTCGTTCGTGTCCTTGGTGAGAGTGTAAAATCGGCCGCTCGGAAGCGATACGAGTCCAATCTGATTGCGGGTAAAGCTTGTTGATTGGTCTTGATAAAGTTCGAGCAAACCGCTCCCGTCCGGAAGCCAGACCTGGCCGCCCAAAAGCTTAGTACTGAACGACGCGGCTTTCTCCTCTTTGCCCGATGCGACATCGTAAAGCCCGATCACGCTAAGCTGATCGCCGACCTGAGACGTGTCGGCGGCGATTTGCTTGCCGTTCGGCGACCAGGCCAGGTGGGATGGAAAATTCGAAGCCGGTCCGCTAGCCAGCATTTTTTCACCCGTACCGTCCGCATTGGCGAGTAGTACCTGATACTTTCCTACTTCGGGATCGTTCACGCGAAGGAACGCAATGCGCTTGCTGTCAGGCGAGAAGGTCGGTCCGTCATCGATATCTTTTACCAGGACCTGCGGTGTGCCGCCAAGCACCGGAGCGCGCAGCAGATCCCAATAGTCCTGAACTCCGGACTCCGACTTGCGGAAGTAGATGTAATTGCCGTCTGGAGAAAAGCCCAGGTTCTTGTAAATCGCGTCGGCTGGCGCAATGACCTGTGTGTCGCTGTTCGTCGGCACGTGGCGCAGCCAGAGGCTTGTTTTGCCGGCGTCGCTCAGTTCGCTGAGAATATATTTCCCGTCTGGAGAGATCGCCGCCTGCGCTGACTTGCCGTTCTTCGTGATTTGCGAAATATTGAAATTCTGAAACGGCGTGGCAGCCGGTCTCCCGTGGAGGAATGAATAAATTCCGTAGCCCGCTCCTGCGATCAGAAGCAGGACGACCACGGCCACACCGGCGAGCGTCCCTTTGTGCTGCTGCGCGGCCTCGACAACCGCGGAGCTGCCTGACTGCTGCGTCGCTCGCCCCGCGCTGTCGCTCCGAGGCGCCGCAGCCGATGAAGAATCTCTCGCCGCGTGAATCGTGCCGGATGCCATTGACCCGGAAAGGTCTCTCGAGTCACCGGCGATCGGAATATCTTTTGAGGACCGTCCAGATTCGCTTTCGCGCCTCAGGCGCTTCAGGTCGGCGCGCATGTCCGAGGCGTGCTGATACCGGGTTTCACGATCTTTCTCCAGCGCTTTCGCGATGATGTGCTCGAGTTCCCCCGGAACGTCCGCGTTCAATCGCACTGGCGGGACCGGCGCGCGGTTAAGGATCGCTTCCGTGATCACACCGGCGCTTTCGCCGCGGAACGGCGGCATGCCGGTCGCCATTTCGTAGAGCACCGCTCCGAAGGAAAAGAGGTCGGTTCGGGCGTCCAATTCCTTGGCCCGGACCTGCTCGGGCGACATGTAAGCGACCGTGCCGACGGCAGTTCCCGGACTGGTGAGGTGCTCCGGGTTCACTCCTACCATCGCATTCGTGGCGAGGGTGGCGTCCGAGGCCACGCCTTCATGCTTGGGCGTGAGCTTGGCCAAACCGAAATCCAGTATTTTCGCGTGGCCTCGTTTGGTGACGAAGATGTTGGCTGGTTTGATGTCGCGGTGGACGATCCCTTGGCCGTGGGCGGCGTCGAGCGCATCCGCGATCTGGATGGCCAGGTCGAGAGCGGTTTCCATTTCCATCGGCCGGCCGGCAATACGGTGCTTCAGCGTCAGCCCGTCCAGGAACTCCATGGCGATGAAGGGCTGCCCATCTTCCTGGCTGATTTCGTAGATGGTGCAGATATTGGGATGGTTTAGTGCCGAAGCAGCTTGAGCTTCTCGCTGGAAACGGGCCAACACTTGCGAGTCTTTGGCAATCTCGTCCGGCAGGAACTTCAAAGCGACAAAGCGGTGCAGCTTTACGTCCTCGGCCTTGTAGACCACACCCATCCCGCCGCCGCCCAGCTTCTCGACGACGCGGTAGTGCGAGATGGTTTGGCCGATCATGGCTGGCGGGCAGCTCCTGGCGACGCATCTTAGGCCGTGCTCAGGGGCAAGTCAACGTGGATGCATTCGACGCAGCGTTGACCGAACGGATCAAGTCCCGGATGGGCGGCCAACCGGGAGTAATCCGTTTCATCCGTCACGCGGCCCGCTGGCGGTGCCGGATCCGAGGCAAATCTTCACGATTCTGATTTGGGGTAACGACCGTTCGAAATTCGCGGCGCCGGAGGACAAATACAGGGACACGCGATTGTGCGCAACCGGACTGATAAAGCTCTATCGCGGGGTGCCTGAAATTGAGGCGAGCGATCCTAGTCAACTTGAGGTTCAGAAATAAGACTCTAAAGCGATTGGACGCATCGACAGATTTGAAACCGAGAACTTTACACGGATCGTATTTCTCAGTTCGGCGAGTCATTCGCACCAATCTCTCATGCGAATTAAGACCGGCATGTCGGCCGTCTTCACCTACGCGCGGCAATGCGACTTTATCCGGACGGCCAACCCAGTTGTCGGCGCGAAAGCCGAGGGTCATCACCGCAAGCCTGAAAGCTACGCCTATACGATTGCGGAAATCAAAACCATGCTTGAGAGGCTCGGTGATCCTGCGCGGGTCGTTGTCGCCCCGGCCGCTTTCTCAGGCTTGCGGGTCGGGGAGTTGCGCGGACTGCGGTGGGAAGATTTCACCGGAGATGAACTGATTGTTCGACGGAGTGTCTGGCGGACCCATGTTGCGGAGCCGGAAACCCCCGAGAGCGCGGCCTCCGTCCCAGTCATTCCAGTATTGAAAAATATCCTGGAAGCCCCCCACCAGCAGCACCCTGGCAACGGATACATTTTCGCAGGGCCAAAACGCGGCGGGCCCTTGCACTTAGATAATCTGGCGAGGCGCGAGATAATCCTCATCATAGGCCCTCTTTGGAACGGCTGGCATGCCTTTCGCCGTGGCTTTGCGACCAACCTATTCGAGTTGGGCATCCAGCCCAAGGTGGTCGAGGGCGTGCTTCGACATTCGGACATAGGCTCAACGGCCAAGCATTACATCGTCCTAGAGAATAGAGAGGCTGGCCGCGCAGCGATGGAAATTATGGGACAAGCATGGGACAGTATGGGGCCGA
>Ga0182024_10003523_pt1 | contig 37109 bp, 31 predicted proteins | sample P32metaG_FD_120480 | JGI IMG/M metagenome (GOLD analysis project Ga0182024, IMG submission 120480) | Permafrost microbial communities from Stordalen Mire, Sweden - P3-2 metaG (Illumina Assembly) | ecosystem: Environmental > Terrestrial > Soil > Wetlands > Permafrost | place: Sweden: Stordalen...
GACGACAGCGAGCAGGTGCAGACCGCGCGGATCGACTACAACGTGAATGAGAGGAACACGACATGGTTTCGTTTTCAAGCCGACACCGGCTTGCAAGCCGCGTATACGGACCCCATCAACCCGGTCTTCAACGCCGCTTCTCCGCAACCGCTCTATTCGTTCGCGGCTGGATACACTCACGTGTTTTCGCAGAACCTGGTGAATTACTTCAATCCCGCGTTCTCCTGGTATGAGAGCCTGTTCGGTCCGTCGAATTTAGTGCAGACGCTGGCCGCATTCCCCATCGTGCTCCAAGGCAGCCCGTTCACCACCCTCGGAGGGCTCGACAACACGTGGGTGCAAGGCAGGCGCGCGTCGCGACTTTTTTTGAACGACAATCTCGCCTGGACGCACGGCGCGCATGAGCTGAGGTTCGGGACCAATATCCGCATTTTCCGCTTGAACGATTACGATTTCGGCGAAGGAGTCGTCCCGACGGTGACCTACGCGACCCTGCCGCAGTTCATTTACGGCATTGCGTCGACAGCGTCGGAGACGTTTCCGCAGGCCGATTCGCAGCCCTACAATTTCCTCAATCTGGACGTGTACGCGCAGGATACATGGAAGGTCACGAAGACGCTGACGTGGACGTTCGGCGTCCGCTCCACGCATAATTCGAATCCGGTAAACCCGCACGATGCGGTGGCGCGGCTGCCGGGATCGTGGGACGCGATATCGCACGACGTCAATCAGCCTCTCGATGCGCTGATCGAGACGCACCTGGGCAACATCTTCGCGTCGACGCCACTGGCGATCATGCAACCGAGAACGGCACTCGCGTGGCAGGCTGCTTCGAAGACGGTGCTGCGAACCGGCTTCGGCTTGTTCAGCGACATTCTACCCGGCAGCGTGGTGGACCTGGTTGGGATCAATCCTCCATATTCGAAAACCTTCCTAGGCGGCCTGTTGGGCACCGCCGGCGGAACGGGGATCGACAGTGCGATTGCCGCGACCGTCGCCGCCAACCGGACGTTCACCTCCGGCTTCGCGCAAGGGCAGTTATCGTGCGCGTCGGCGCTTTCGAATCCCGCGACTTGTCTGCAGCCGGTGGCGATCACCGCGGTTCCCGACGGCAAGCTTCACGCGCCATACTTCATCGAGTGGAGCTTCGCGCTGGAGCAGCAGATCGGGACGACGATGAACCTGCGGGCGCAGTACGCAGGCACGCGCGCGGTAAATCAGCCGTACGAAACACAGGTGAACGGATATCAGACCGTGTGCCAGGGTTGCTTCGCGCCGTTTCCCTATGGCCAGCCGTCGGACCCGAGATTTGGCGCGGTCACGCAGTTGAGCACGGGCGCGAACAGTCATTACAACGGGCTGCAATTGACGGCGGATAAGAGGCTGAAGCATGGTCTGCAACTGCTCGCGAATTACACCTGGAGCCACTGCATGGACACGGTTTCGAACGGCGGATTCCTGCCGTTTTCCGCCGGAGGAATCCTCACGCCGCTGCCGGGCGAGTTGGGGCGTCAATACGGTCCCTGCGATTACGATGTGCGGGACAACCTCACCGCGCAATACGTTTATCAGTTGCCGGTGAAGGTGCGGAACAAAGCGCTGGGGACGGTCGTGAACGGATGGCAGGTTTCCGGCACGGCGTTCTGGCACAGCGGCGTGCCGTTTTCGGTGCTGAGCACGCCCTATTCGGCGAATGGAGACGGCATCGTGCAAGGGAGCGGTCCGCAGTTTGCGAGCGTGGTAGCGGGCGCACCACTCTATGACCATCGGGCTATCGCAGGCGTGACGCCGGCAGGGACCGTGCAGTGGCTCAATCCGAACGCGTTCGTCTCGGCGGTCGACCCCAGCACGGGCGCCTGCAACGGCGGGGACACTACGCGGAATTGCCAGTTCGGCAACCTCGGGCGGAACGCCTTGCGCGGTCCCGATTTTTTATGGGGCGATTTTTATCTGACCAAATGGTTCACCCTGCGTGAACACCTGAAGCTTCGCCTGGACGCACAAGCGTTCAACATTTTCAATCATCCGAATTTTGCGCTGCCGGCGGTGGTGTACGCAGGCATCCCCGGACGGCCGTCGACGCAGACGGGATTCGGAGCACTGACTTCCACTACATCGCCGCCGACCGGACTGCTCGGCGTCGGGCTGGGCGGCGACAGCTCCCCGCGCATGATCGCATTTCAGGCACGCCTGGAATTTTGACCTATCGTTGTCTCACCAACTGGCTCGCTAAGAGGGACGAACGTGTTCAGGCGCGCTATTGTATGCTATTGCTGGAAAGTTCCAGGAGGATTCTATGAAACGGATGACGTCGTCAGTGGTTCTGGCGGTGCTTGCCGCAGGCGCCGCGTTTGCGCAACGAAAGGCAACCATCGAAAATGTGCGCGAGATTCCATTCTCCACGGTGCCAAACTTCTTGAAGCTTCCGCCGGGCGAGTATCTGGGGGAATCGGTCGCCGTCGCGACTAACTCGAAGGGCCACATCTTTGTCTATCATCGAAGCGCCAATACGCGCTTGTTTGAATTCGACCAGACCGGCAACTTCCTCAAAGAAATCGGCAGTGGCTATTACGGATTCGAATTCTCCCATTCGGTGCGCGTCGATAAAGACGACAACATCTGGACCGTTGACGAGGGCACCAATATGATCACGAAGTTCAGCCCCGACGGAAAGGTGCTCATGGTGCTCGGCCACAGGCCTCCGGCAGTCATCGGCGTGCAGCTCGCTCCACCAGGCCCGAGTGTCCCGGCGCAGAAATATATTTTCTGCCGCCCGACGGACGTGGGCTGGGACCCGCAGGGCAACATCTTCGTCTCCGACGGCTACTGTAACAACCGCGTCGTGAAATACGATAAGAACGGGCGCTTCCTGGCGCAGGCGGGCAGCGAAAAGGCGGGTAAAGCTCTGGGAGAATTCAATCTGCCCCACGGCTTGCAGGTGGACGGCCAAGGCAACGTCTGGGTCGCCGACCGCACCAATGCCCGCTACCAGGTGCTCGACAATAACCTGAAGCCCATGCGGGAAATTACCAACCTGGGCGTCGGATGGACGATGTGCATTTCTCCGGGCCCACACCAATACGCTTTCTTTTCGAACTCCAACCCGAACGGAAACATGCCCGGAACCTGGGACATCACCGGGGAAATCTATAAGGCGGAACTGGATGGGACGGTGATCGGCAAGTTCGGCCACCCCGGCAAAATGGCTCCCGGTTTCCAAGTGGTTCACATGTTGGATTGCCGCAATCCGAACGAGATCATCGTGGGCGAAATCGAATCCTGGCGGGTGCAGAAGCTCGTCTTCAAGGCCGGCGGCGCGCAGTAAAGGAGAACACCAATGAAACATCTGATGCCAGCACTTCTCGCCGCGACGCTGATTGCAAATGCCCAGGACGCACCTGAGATAAAGTTCGATTCCGTCCCCAACGCACTCCAGCTTCCCGCCGGACTCTATCTCGGTGAAGTGGGCGGCGTGGCGACGAATTCGCGTGGCGATATTTTCGTCTACACGCGAACCGGCCATCCCACCGTCACGATCGGCACCGCGCGTCCGTTCGCCCACGGCGGATCCCGGCTGTTTCAGTTCGACCCCGCCGGCAAGTTCGTCCGCGAGATCGGCAAGGACACCTACGCGTTCATGTACGCAGCGCAAGTCCGCGTCGATCCGAACGACAACGTCTGGGTGGTGGACGAGATGACCAACATGGTCATCAAATTCGATGCGCAGAGGCGCATCGCCATGCTGCTGGGGCGGAAAGAGGAATCGGTCCGTATTCCCGCGCGTGCGCCGTCGGGAACCGGCGCGGGGCAGCCGACCGACTTGTTCGACCGTCCAACGGATGTCGCCTGGGACGCGGCTGGAAACATCTTCGTCGCCGACGGCCTGGGCAATGCGCGCATCGCAAAGTTCGATAAAGACGGCAAATTCGTGAAGTCCTGGGGCAAGAGGGGAAACGGACCCGGGGAATTCGCCAATGTCCGCAGCATCGCCGTGGACGCCGAAGGCAATGTCTACGCCGCCGATGGCGGAAACAGGCGCGTCCAGGTTTTCGACAATAACGGCGAATTGAAAACGGCCTTCACGAATGTCGGAAATGCGCAGGCGCTGTGCATGACGAAGGGACCGAATCAAGTCCTCTACGTTTCGAATTCCAATCCACCTGACGACATCGACCGCGACGGTGAAATCTACAAAATGCGCCTGGACGGAACAATTGCCGGCAAGTTTGGCCGGCCCGGCAAATTGCCGAAGGAGTTCGGAACGGTCAATGCCATCGCCTGCCGCGGCGAAAATACACTGTATATCGGTGAGATCGGCAATCTGCGAGTGCAGAAACTGGTGCTGCATTAAGCTCATGGGTTCCGGTTCCACCACCCGACGTAAGCTGCTTGCCGGGGCCGCGGGTGTGCTCGCCGGTTCGTCTCTGCGCTCCCAGCAATATCCGTCGCGCGACAACAGCCGCGTGCCCGCGATGGACGAGCTCTCGACGGTCATGGAGTTTGAGGCCGTGGCCTTCGCGAAGCTTCCGCGCGAGACCTATACCTACACCGCCTACGGGTCCGAGGGCGAGTTTACTCTGCGCCGCAACCGGCAGGCGTTCGATTGGGTGGACCTGATTCCGAAAGCAGTGGTGGATGTCAGCGCGATCGACACCGTTTCAGAGCTCCTCGGCACGCCCCTGGCGTTCCCGATCATGGCTGCGCCCTCCTCGGGTCACGCCGAGCTCCATCGCGACGGGGAATTGGCCACGCACCAGGGAGCGACAGCGGCGGCCAACACGCCGATGATCGTCAGCAACAACGCCAGCTTCCCCATGGACAAGATTGCCGCGGCGGCAAAGAGCCCGCTGTGGTTCCAACTCTATCCCCGGCAGGATTTAAACGCCACCAGGGCATTGCTGGACGCGGCCTTGGAGGCCGGATCGAAGGCGGTGGTCGTCACAGTGGATCAGCAGGCGGCTTATTACGAGCGTCCGATCCACAACCGTCATCTCGCCGCGCCCCGCCCAGTCCGCGGCGGTGGCGCGCCGTCCAACCCTTACCGTGTTCCCGAGGGTCGCCTCTGGTACGAATGGAAGTACGCCGATTCCGTCCGTTCGATGCTCAAGGCGCCGATGATCGCGAAAGGCATTCTTACCGCCGAAGACGCGCGATTGTGCATGGAGCACGGCTTTGACGCGGTCTACGTATCCAACCACGGCGCCCGCTCGCTCGATTACGATCCTTCTACCCTGGAGGTTTTGCCGGAGATTGTGGACGCGGTCGGGGGTCGTGTTCCGATTTTGTTCGACAGCGGCGTTTGTAGCGGCACAGACATTTTGAAGGCTCTCGCGTTGGGCGCGAAGGCCGTGTGCATCGGCCGCGGGATACGCTGGGGCTTGGGTGCCTACGGCGCTCCGGGGGTTCAGCGCGTACTTGAAATTCTGCAAGCGGAGCTGGTGTCGGCGATGGCGCAAACCGGAAGGCCAAGCCTGGCTTCGATCGATCGGACCATGGTCAAGGCACAGTTTCCATGAGATTCACTCGACGCGCGGTTTTGCTCGCCGCCCAGGAGCCTGCGCTCACGCCGCGAGCGGATCTCGCCAATGTTCTCGAGTTTGAGGGCGTGGCGCAGCGCACGCTGGCTCCCCATGCCTATTCCACGATTGCCGGCGGCGACCGGTCGTTCTTCGAAAGAATCACGTTCCGGCCGCGCATGATGGTGAACACCACCGGGCTCGATTTGAGCGTCGACTTGTTCGGTGAGAAACTAATCGCACCGATTCTGGTAGGTCCCGTTTCCCGTCAGCAGACGTTCCATGCCGATGGGGAACTGGCGATGGTTCGCGGCGCGGGTGCAGCCAAGACGTTAGTGGTCGTCAGCGGCGATTCCAGCTATCCGATCGAGAAGATCGCCGCGGAAGCGAAGACGACACTCTGGTACCAGATTTTTCCCGAGGTGGACACGAACGCCTCGCGCAGCCGCGCGCAGCAAGCTGTCAAAGCCGGGTGCAAGGCCGTTTGCGTGACCGTCGGCGCGCCCTCTCGTGGCACCCCTCGTCTGAGCTGGAACATGATCGATCAGATACGGCGGGGGCTCGGTGTACCCGTGCTGATGAAAGGCATCATGACCGCCGAGGAAGCGAATGAGGCTGTGAAGAGGGGCATCGAGGGGATCGTGGTTTCGAACTATGGCGGCCTTCTGAACAAGGGACTCGTGTCTCCCATGGAGATGCTGCCCGCCATCGCCGATGCCGTCGCCGGAAAGGTGCCGGTGCTGATCGACGGTGGATTTCGGCGCGGCTCCGACATCATGAAGGCGCTGGCTTTCGGCGCGCGCGCCGTTCTGGTGAGCCGGCCGGCGCTGTGGGGGTTGGCGGCGTACGGCGCGGACGGTGTTCAATCCGTATTGGAAATGCTCCAAACCGAGCTCGGCCGCTGCGCAAGCCAAAACGGCAGGGCCAACGTGAAGGCGATCGACCGGAGCGTGGTGAAGGTGCACCAGGCCTAATATGTTTGTGCTGTTCCCAACTTCGAGGTATAAATCATCTACAGTTAGCACATGACAACAGGGATTGCCGTTTGGTTAAGGCAGACAGCGGCGGTGGTGCGACGATGGCGGGTTCACTTAATCATTCCATATCTGACCCTTTGGACGATATTTGTTCCAGGATTGGCGCCCGCCCAATCTGTCGGATTCCAAGGAAGCGCACCCAGTACCATTCAGGGCACCGTAAAGGACGCCTCCGGTTCGGCAGTAACGGGTGCAATTGTCACGTTGGAAGCTCCCGTCGCCGTGGGCCACCGTACAGCGATCACAGATCAGACCGGGATTTTTCGCTTTCTCGCCGTGGAACCCGGAAATTACAAGATTACGATCGCCGCCGTTGGATTCCAAGCTTGGACGGCGGCGAACCTCGCGGTCCCGTCGGGCGATAATCAACCGTTGCTATCCGTAGTGCTGCAGGTGGCTGCCGCGTCCTCTTCCGTGAATGTCAACCTTCCGCGGCACGAACTGGCCGCGGAGCAACTGAAGGCCGAAGAGAAGCAGCGTCTGCTAGGCGTGTTTCCGGATTACTTCGTCAGCTACGAATCGAATCCGGCTCCGCTGACTGCGGCGCAGAAATTTCAGCTCGGCTGGAAAACGATCACCGATCCGGTTGCGTTCATCGGCACTGGGATCGCTGCGGGAATCCAACAGGGGCGGAACAACTACCCTGAATTCGGCCAAGGGGTGGAGGGCTACGCGAAGCGTTTTGGGGCCCAATACGCCAACAGGGTAACCGGTGTCGTCGTGGAACGTGTGGTCATGCAGTCGATCTTTCACCAGGACCCCCGCTACTTCTATAAGGGCACCGGCAGCGTCGGCTCGCGAGCCCTCTATGCCATCGGAACCGCATTCGTCCACAAGGGTGATAACGGGCATTGGCAGCCCGACTACACCGACGTGCTGGGTGGTCTGGCGGCTGGCGAGATATCCACCTTATATTATCCTTCCAGCTCGCGGCCAGTGCGCCGGCTTGTCGATAATGTCCTGCTCGGATTCGGCGGAAGAGCAGCAAGGAACCTCGCACACGAGTTCGTCTTCCGGCAGATAACCACCCACGTGCCCAAAATGGCGGCGGGCCTTCCTCCGCGGATTCTGCCCGAAGGAACGTCTGTATCGCTGATTTCTCTGGCGGACTGGAGTTCGAAGGCGGGCAGCGGACCGATCGCCTTCATGCTGGCCGGCGATATTCAAGTGGACGGCGTCATGGTCGCCCCGATCGGCGCAAGAGCGTGGGGCCACGCGAGTTTCGCTGGCGATGGCAAGGCGATGGAAGTGGGACTCGATCGTGTGCGCCTGAAGGTTGGCGATACGGATGTGCCGCTCAGAAGCACCCGACTGCGGGATGGTGGTGGCGCATTGGAGTATCATCGCCTCGAAAACTCCGGCAGGATCGCCATCGTACTGTATGTGGCGGGGAATGTCACGCTTTCGGCGGCACGGTAAGCGGTGTTTTCCAGCCAGAAGTTCCTCTCATCATTGACCGGGTAAGACCGCCCCAACCGCAGGGCGAAGGGTCCCAAAAAACGCGCGGCGCGCCTCGCAGTTCTGGCAGCGGCACAGATCGCCGCCCAGAGACGGGGACATCCTGCTCTTTACCATTGCGTTATATCCAATTCGCACAACCGTGGTTACCGATTCTAAGTATGATGACCCTGAGAGGTTCGCTACCATTGAACGGGAGAAGCGCGGCACCGAGCCGGATCTCCGCGATGACCCATGCTAAATGTTCTGCTCCAAAATGCGAACCCCGGGCACTCGGTACTTTCGACGTTCCGCCACCTGGGCCCACTCGGGCTGTTTTTTCTCGCGATCCTCGATAGCTCTCCAGTCCCGACCTTCGGCGGACCGGATATCCTGCTTGCCATTCTCGTTGCTGCGCGCCGCGACCCTTGGTATGAGTACGCCGCCTTCGCCACGGTGGGGTCGGCCATCGGCGCGTATATCACCTTCCGGCTCGCGCGCAAGGCCGGACAGGCGTACCTGGATAGCAAATTTGGCCACGCGAGAGTCGCGGCGTTGCTGGGCATCTTCAAGAGATGGGGCACTGGAAGTCTGGTCGCCACGACGGCCATTCCGTTTCCGTTCCCGACGAGCCTGGTGTTCGCGGCGGCTGGGGCCTCGGATTATCACCTGGGCAAATATCTCGCCATTGTCGCCGCAAGTCGCGGCGTGCGGTACGCCGCGATCGGCATTCTGGCGGATCAGTTCGGGCGTCACTTCGTCAGGATGTTCCGGCATCCTACGCAATACTGGGGATGGTTCCTGGCGTTTGGCGTGGCCGTTATTGTTTTGATCGGCGCGGGAATCCTCATCAACCGGCGACTCTTGGCTGCTCCGGTATCCTGAACGGCGGCGCGCCAGAAGTTCCGCGTATGATGGGTTCGGGCGTTGCCCCCAAAGCGGTCAAGTGCTGCCAAGCAAAGATCGCTCGTGAAGGGTCGGGAAAGGACTTTCGAAATGAAGCAACTGTTTCTCGCGGCGGGCATCTCCATTTTAGTGGCGCAAACGAAACCGATCCCTCTATCCTCCTTCGACGCCAAAGCTAAGGACTTGCTGATGCGCATGACCCTTGACGAAAAGATAGGGCAAATGACGCAAGCCGATCAGATGTTCTTAAAGGATCCCTCCGATATCGAGACGTATTTTCTCGGCTCGATCCTCAGCGGAGGCGATTCGGACCCCAAGGAGGGAAATAGCCGCGAGGCGTGGACGAATCTGGCCACTGGCATTGAGGCCCATGCGAACAAGACCCGTCTCCGCATTCCCCTGCTCTATGGCATCGACGCTGTCCATGGACACAGCAATGTTCTGGGCGCGGTAATCTTTCCGCATAATATCGGCTTGGGTGCGACACGCGATGCCGCGCTGGTCGAACAAATCGGAAAAATCACCGCGGAGGAAGTGCGAGCGACCGGCATCCAGTGGGTCTTCGCGCCCTGCGTCACCGTGCCCCAGGACATACGTTGGGGCCGCACCTACGAGGGATTTTCTGAAGATCCGAAGCTCGTCTCGGAGCTGGGCGCCGCCGCCGTCCGAGGCCTGCAAGGCAAGGGTCTCTCCGATCCGCATGCCGTTCTGGCGTGCGCGAAGCACTACTTGGGCGATGGCGGCACCACGTTCGGAACAGGCGGTCCGGGAAAGAAGGTTCTCGATCAGGGCGACACCCGCGTCGACGAAGCGACGCTACGCCGCCTCCATCTCCAAGGCTATCTCACCACAGTCCCCGCGGGAGTCGGAACAATCATGCCTTCCTATAACAGTTGGAATGGCGTCAAAGTTTCCGGCTCGAAACACCTGCTCACGGAAGTTCTGAAGGAGGAGATCGGCTTCCAAGGTTTTCTCATCTCCGACTATAACGCCGTCGACCAGATTACCAAGGACTATAAGACTGCCATCGGCGTTTCTATCAACGCCGGCATGGACATGGTGATGGTCCCCGATCACTATCGCGAGTTCATCCACAATCTGAAAGAGCTGGTGCAGGAAGGCGCGGTGCCGATGTCGCGCATCGACGACGCCGTCACCCGAATCCTGCGCGTGAAATTCGCCATGGGCCTCATGGATTCCAAGCCGCGGCCATCGCCCGCGAGCTTCGCGTTCGGCACCCCTGAGCACCGCGCCGTCGCACGCCAGGCAGTTCGCGAATCGCTGGTCCTGCTGAAGAACGATCACCAGACGCTTCCTCTCGCTAAGAGCGTCGCGCGCATTGATGTTTCGGGAAAAAGCGCCGACGACATCGGCAATCAATGCGGCGGCTGGACCATCTCCTGGCAAGGGAAAAGCGGAGCGACAACGACAGGCGGCACGACGATTCTCGCCGCCCTCCGTAAAGCGGGAGCGAAGGTGACCAGCGAAGGCGCAAATGTTGGAATCGTGGTCATCGGCGAAACACCGTACGCCGAGGGCCAGGGCGATCGCGCCGAACTGCCGCTGTCCGCGGAAGATGTCGCCGCAGTGAAAAAGATGAGAAGCACAGGCATCCCCGTCGTGGTGATCCTCATCTCGGGTCGACCGATGATCCTCGACCCGATTCTCGATCAAGCCGATGCAATCGTTGCCGCGTGGCTGCCCGGAACCGAAGGCGACGGCGTCACCGATGTGCTCTTTGGTGCGTATAAGCCGGTTGGTAAGCTGTCGTTCACGTGGCCCCGCCAGTTCAACTTCGGCTTCGGACTAACATACTAGTGGACCGTCTTGGTCATATGGCTACCGACGAATCCCCCGGCTTACGCCAGGGGTTATAACCCCGTCCCGTAAGGGCGGGGACTCAGGCGAGGAGTGCGCGGTAACGATATCGCCGAAACAGCCCACTAGCGAGAGCTTCTCATTTGCCCGCATGCTCACGCATGGCGGTCAACGGAACACAGACGCGGAGGCTCCGCTAGCGGAATTACTTCTTCGTATTCACCGAATCGTTTGGACCTGCCCATCCGCTGATCTGAAGGTTGAATCCATCCGGATCGCTCACGTGGAAACTGGAATAGTTCGGGCCTCCACCGGTATCCGGCCGAAGGGTGGTTTTCGCCAGCCCGCGACGCACTAACTCCTCTCGAACCTGCTCGGTGTCCCAGCTGTAAACACGGTACGCGATGTGATCGACAAGGGACGTCGGCGCGGGCCGGCTGGGCGCCGCTCCGGATGGCGCGGGTGAAGCCGGCGCCTCGGCAGGCTGCCTACGATTCCGGGCTAGAAGCAGCGAGTTTCCGAATTTGAGCTCGCACTGATTCCTGCCGTTGTCGTTCGCCACTTCCATTCCCATCAGGTCGGCGTAAAAATCCCGCGTCACGCGGTAATCCTTCACTTGATAGGAAATGTGATCCAGTTCGACTGTTTTGAACGCCGGTCCGTGGGGCGGGACGGGAGCAGCCGCAGGGCTCTGTGCCAAAGCAGCGCCGGGGACGGCTGCCGTAGCGGCCAGCGCCAGGCTCTGAATGAGCTGACGCCGGTTCATGAACCCGTTCTCGAAATCGCGAAGCAGCTTGGCAATGATATGTTCCATGGAAAGTCTCCTTAGTGCTTCCTAGAATACCGAGTCGAAGGCGCGAGAGCGAGCCAGGTCGTCGACTCCTCTCGAGTCCACCCGCTCCGGCTTCCACTCATCCGGGTCCTCTCGATTTACCCGGTCCTCGCGATCCTCGCGCTTTTCCCGTTCGATGCGTTTTTCCCGTTCTTCGCGCTCCTCGCGGCCGTCGCTCACAATTGCCTCCTCGAATTCAGTGTAAGTCGCCAGTTGCCTCTTAATGTGAGAAGATGCATTTTGCCGTTCGGAGGTTAGCGACGAGGTATCGAACCCGGGTTCTCGGACTCCTTTCCCTACTGTTAATCATCACGTACCTCGATCGCGTCTGTATTTCCGTGGCCGGGCCGCGTATGCAGGAAGCCCTCCATCTAGGACCCGTTTCCTGGGGGTGGGTGACCGGCATTTTCACGATCGCATACGCTGCATTCGAAATTCCCAGCGGTGCGCTCGGCGATCGCATTGGGCCGCGCCGGGTGCTGACGCGGATCGTGTTGTGGTGGTCCGCATTCACCTCGCTTACCGGAATGGTCACCGGCTTCTATCCCCTCTTGCTGATCCGATTCCTGTTTGGCGCGGGAGAAGCGGGGGCTTTTCCCAACGCCTCGGTTGCGGTATCGCGGTGGTTTCCCGTTCAGGAACGCGGACGTGCCTTTGGAATCTGGTTAATGGCAAGCCAGGTGGGCGGTGCGATTGCGCCTTTGCTGGTGTTACCCATCCAAGCTCACTACGGGTGGCGTGCGTCCTTTTACGTTTTTGGAATTCTCGGGGTGGGTTGGAGCGCGGTTTGGTACTGGTGGTTTCGCGACTCACCGGCCGAGAAGCTTGGCGTCAGTCAAGCGGAGTTAGACGAGACTCGCGACCTGACAAGGGTGCATCATGCTCCGCCGTGGAAGATCGCCGTATGCTCCGCGAACCTGTGGGCCGTGATGGGTGCGGCCTTTTCCTGCGTATACACGTTTTCCTTTTTTCAATCGTGGTTTCACACCTATCTGGTGAAAGCGCGCGGATACAGCGAAAGCGATCTGCTGCTATCGTCCCTGCCCTATGTGGTCGGGGCCTTTGGGAACTATAGCGGTGGGCTTGCCAGCAGTGCGCTGGTGAAGAGACTGGGCCTTAAACCTGGACGTTGCTGGATTGGAGCGGCGGCTTTGGGGATCGCGGCGCTGTGCACGATCGCCGTCCCATTCATCGGACACTGGCTTGGCGCACTGGTCCTGCTTTCGATAGTCTACGGCGCGATCTGCTTTCAGCAGCCGTCGATGTTCGCAGTGTGTTTGGATATCGGCGGCGAGCATGCCGGGGCTGCCACTGGAGCGATGAACACGGCGGCGCAAGCAGGCTCCTTTGTGTCGTCCTTGGCGTTTGGGTATTTAGTGGAACGCTACGGCAGTTACAACGTACCCTTTATTCCCATGGCGGCCTTACTGCTGTTCGGTGCTTGGCTGTGGCTTAAAATCGACCCTACCAGAGTGCTGATCGCTCCAACTCAAGCAACAACCGGAAAGGTTTAGGCAGGGGCCCGTCACTTCGCGGGTGTGGCAAGGGGCTTGCCCTTTTCGATGTAGTAAACGGCGGCCAGTTTGATGGGTACGGTGCCGGTGTTGTGCGCATCGTAGATCGCTCCGGCTGGAATCACGAAACCATCGCCAGCTTTGATAGGGAGCGGCGGCTGACCTTCGATTAGTACTTCGCCATCGCCTTCGATGACGTAGCTGATCTCCTCACCCGGATGAGTGTGGCGTCCGGCGGAAGCCCCTGGCGCAATCGTCACACTGGCAATGATCGCCTGGTGACCGCCCGATACATCCTGGGTCTTGACGATTGTCCGCTTAATGCCCGGGTTCTGGGCGAAGAGCGACACGGCAACGATGGCAAAGACGGTCCACACTCGGATTGAATTCATAGGACACCTCAGATGTCCATTGTAAGCTTCTTGCTCGGTGGCTCAGCGCTGCCGGTCGCCGGTAGCTCCGGCGTTGAAGAAGCGCCCGGGCTCGGTGCCGCGTTGTCCTCTGACGGGGCGCCTTCGCGAGCCTCGTCAAAAGTCTTTTTTACGCCTTTCCAAAAGCCCTTGGTGAACACTTCCTTCATTTCGTCCTCGCGCCACCATCGTATCGTGTCAGTGCGGTCAACGTCCGCAGAACGCCTTCGTGAAAAGTCCGAAACCCTTACTGTGCCGCCGCTCCGCTTGCGTCTTGGGAATAAATCTTTGTCACTGGCAGCACGATCTTCGAACGCCCGTCGACCACCACCGTGTTGGTCGCCTTCACCGCCTGATCGTAACTTCTCACGGGCTCCCAGGTGTTCGAATGCACGTCGAAACGCGGCGAATTCGTGCTCTGCACCAGCACCTCGATCTTGTGGCCGGCATTGAAGACCAGAGCCGTGGACCAGAGGTCAACCGTGATCGGATAAATCTTGTTCTTCTCGGGCCGCGCCGATCCGCCTTTCCTGACCTGGTAGCGCAGCTTCGAACCCTGGTCCATTACTAGCGCCTCATATCCGTTCGGATAGACATCGACTAGCTTCACGATGAAGTCGGTATCTTCGGCGTCGGTGGAAACCGCCAGTTCGGCCGTGATCGGCCCGACGATTTCGACCGCCTGCTTCAGCGGCTCCGTTTCGAATTTGAGCACATCGGCGCGGCTGCTGACTTTTCGTTGATCCATGGGCCCACGATCCATCATCAGGTTATTGCCACCGATCGCTGGAACGGGATCCTTGGGATCGGAAACATAGGACAGCTTCCCGGCGCCTGAGGGCTTCTTAGACGTGAGCGTATGCGTCTCCGTCAGGTAATAGGACGTCGCTGTCGAAGTTGGCGGCCAGCTATCGGCCGTGCGCCAGGTGTTGCCCGGCGCGGACTTGTCCAGCGTGTCTCCCATGAGGTAATAACGGACGGCAGGCTCCTTCATGACACCGTTGTCGATGCCTTTGAGCCAGTAGTCGAACCAGCGGATTGTATCCCCTCCACTGAGATTTCCGGCATCGGCCGGATACTTGAGGTCGCCCTTCAACGTGCCGTGGCCGAAGGCGCCCATCATCAGCTTTTGATTTCCGCGCGCCTTCGGACCGCCCTCAGTCTGCAACGCCGTGAAGCTGTCGAGCGTGCCTTGCTCGAAAATGTCGTACCAGCCGCCGACGTTGTACATGGGAATATTGACGTGAGCGACCTGCGCCCGCAGGTCGTGCGTGAGCGCTTCGTCGTCATAATCGCGAATCACCGGACGGGCGATATCCTCCGTCGCGACGCCTTGCGCCTTCAGCCATTCTTCATTCAGATTCTTCAGGAACACGCCGCCCGGATAATTGGAATAGCGAAAGGTGGAGCTGGGCGCGACTTGCACGAACGCGGTCACCAGGTGCGGCGGAGCGGCGATGGCGGCCAGATTTTGAGTGATACCCATGGCAGAAGGTCCCACCATTCCTACCTTGCCGTTCGACCATGGTTGCTTCGCGATCCACTCGATCGTGTCGTAGCCGTCCTTGATATCGTCGACAAACGCCGCGTACTTACCCTCGCTCTTGAACTTCCCGCGGACGTCCTGAGCGACGCGGACATAGCCATGCGCGAGATACTCTTTATGCGCCTGCGGACCGTACATCATGTCTTTGCCATAGGGCGTCCGCGTCAGCACGACCGGCCACGGGCCTTCGCCGGGCGGAAGATAGACGCTGGTGGCGAGATGCACTCCATCGCGCATCGTCACCATTTCTTCACGCGCCGTCTGCGCAAACATTGGCAGCACGGCGAGTAGAGGCAAGAGTAGTCTATTCGGGGACATGCAAAACATGATAATAAATCGCGTCGCCAAGAAACTAGCCTGCGCGCCCACCCGTTGACGCCGGTCTTCAATTCTGCTGTAATGGGCGCTAAATTCTTCGTCCGAGGAGACACCATGCGCCATCTATTTGCGAAGACACTTGGGGCGGCCTGCCTTACCGCGGCTCTCACTTTCAGCGCCGCGATTCCCGACGCTACCACGGGAAAAGTCCCCCTCAAGTCGGCCGGGGCCCTCGCCTTCGGCAACGACGGGGTCCTGTTTATCGGCGATTCTCTGGGCGGAGCCATTATCGCGGTCGATACCCGCGATACGAAAGCGTCCGTTACGGCGTCCGGCATGGACATCAAAGGCATCAATGAGAAGGTTGCCGCTTTGCTGGGGACAATGCCCGATCAGATCCTGATCAATGACGTGAAGGTAAACCCGATCTCGAAGAACATTTACTTGTCCGTATCGCGCGGGAAGGGACCGGACGGAATTCCAGTCATTCTGCGCGTGGACGCGGCTGGAAAGCTCTCTGAGTTTTCGCTCGACAACGTGGAGTTCGCGTCGGCTTCTCTGGCCGACGCTCCGGTTTCAAACCCGGGCGCCCGCGGAGGCGATCCCCGCAGAGATGCGATCACCGAGATCGCGTTCGTGAACGGCAATGTGCTGGTGGCGGGCCTGTCGAATCAGGAGTTCGCCTCCGATTTGCGCTCCATTCCGTTTCCCTTCAGAGGCGATGCCGCCGGCGCGGGCATTCGGATGTATCACGGCTCGCACGGGAGATATGAGACGCAGTCGCCGATTCGCACTTTCGTCTCCTACACCATAGGCAACCAGCAGTTCCTGCTTGCCGCCTATACTTGCACGCCGCTGGTAAAAATTCCAGTCAGCGAATTAAAGCCGGGCGCCAAAGTAGAAGGCACGACGATCGCGGAGTTGGGCGCCGGCAACCGGCCTCTGGATCTGATCGCTTACAAGAAAGGGAATCATGATTACCTGCTGCTCGCCAACAGCGCGCGGGGCGTCATGAAGCTGGACGCAGCCAATCTCGAACAATACAAGCCCATCGTCGCTCACACGGAAGCGACTGGCGTTCCCTACACCACGCTGGCGGATCTGAAGGGCGTGAAGCATCTAACCAAGCTCGACGAATCCAACGCTCTGCTGCTGGTCGACAATGGCGGTTCCATTGATCTGCGCGCTATGCCCCTTCCGTAAACTGCGTCTCGCCGTGGTGGCGGCCGTGCTTCTGGCAACGGCCGCCGCGGCGGATGTGTCCATACAACTCTCTGGCGGAGCGTTCAGCGTCACGGGCTGGAACCCGTCCGCGGAACCCGCGGGAGGATGGGCGTCTGTATTCGCGGTCTACGCAGGCCACGGCCATGTTCAGCCTATGCTGGGCTCGTATGAGGTCGTGAACCACATCCTTACTTTCCATCCTCGCTTTCCCATCGCAGCAGGCGTACATTATCGGGCTGTCTTCCAGGCCTCTCAAACCGAACGCGTGGAAGCAGCCTTCGATGGTCCTCCGAACGCCACCAATCCGCTGACTAGAGTTGACCGGATCTATCCTTCCACCGATACCCTTCCCAGCAACACTCTCCGTCTGTACATTTATTTTTCCGCTCCCATGAGCCGCGGCGAAGCGTGGCAGCATATCCACTTGATCGATGCGAACGCCAGCCGCCCGGTTGACCTTCCTTTTCTTGAACTGGAACAGGAGCTGTGGGATCAGGGTAACCAAAGGCTGACCGTGCTGTTCGATCCAGGTCGTATAAAGCGCGGACTCGTACCCACGACGACGATGGGTCCCGCGGTCGTCGAGGGAAAACGCTACATACTCCGCATCGGCAGCGATTGGCATGACGCGCGGGGTGTGCGGCTGGTGGAAGGTTTCGAGAAGCCCTTTCATGGAGGTCCATCCGATCGCGTTCCGCCGGAGCCGAAGAACTGGCGCATCACTGCGCCGAGAGCCGGGACGACGGAGGCGCTGGTTATCTCTTTCCCAAAACCAATGGACTACGTTCTGTTGCAGAGAATGATCGGGATCTTTAACAGGCATGGCGAAATTGCCGGTAAAATCGTCGTCGATCGCAACGAGACTGAATGGCGCTTCACGCCGGGCGAGGTTTGGCAGCCCGGACGCTATCGGGTCACCGCCGACAATACCCTCGAAGATATCTCAGGTAACCACCTCGACCGCCCATTCGATGTCGATATCTTCGAGACCGTAACCAGGCACATTGCCAGTAAAACCACGTCGATCGCATTTGTTATCCCTTGACATGCCGGCCTCCTGGGTCGACCGGAGCGTCGCAAAGGCGCACCGGCGCAGGCGAAATGTAAGAAAGCTGCAAAGATATCGTAGGTTTCTTCCGCAATCGCAATTTGCTCCTTATACTCGACACAGAGGGAGCTCTTTTGCCGTCTGAAATCATTCAAGCTACGGTCACCGAGTCGCGTGGCACGGACCTCCGGGATGCGATGGAGCGCGCCGCCGGCGCACTGTTTCTGATCTCTGCCGGTCCGCTGATCGGAATCTCGGCGATGGCGGTTTCGATCTTGTCCCGCAGGTCGCCTTTCATCGCCCATCAACGCGTCGGCCAAGGGGGCGAGTTGATGTGGCTGTGGAAGCTGAGGACCATGTGGAAGCGCCGGGCGCCCTACCCGCATGAACGGGGATGGGTGGAATACATCGTCGCGGAGCCGGACGGCGACCCCAAAAGTCCTTCCGACCATCGCGTGACCAGTCGTTTCGCGAAGTTCATGCGACGGCATTCGATCGATGAACTCCCCCAACTGTGGCATGTCGCGAGCGGAGAGATGTCGCTGGTTGGTCCGCGGCCTCTCACGCGTACCGAATTGGCCCGTTATTACGGTGCTCGGGAGGCAGAACTGCTTTCGGTGAAGCCCGGGATCACCGGGATCTGGCAGATTCGCGGGCGAAGCACGGTAAACTTTCCGGAGCGCGCGGCGATGGACCTGGAATTGGTGAACAGTCTTACCGCGCGGACGTACTTTTCGATCCTCCTGCGCACGCTCCCGGTGTTATTCCACGGGAAGGGGGCCTGGTAAAAAAAGGCCGGCGTCATTTTGAGACGCCGGCGCGGGAAGGTTGTTTCAGGGAAGGATCAGTTACTGGACTGCAATGGTGAAGGTCGGAGGCGAAGTGACGCCGCCCACTTGAATCTGAATAGGCACGGCGTTGCCTGCCGGTGCGTTCGTGGGAATGGTGATATTCAGTTGATAGACGCCCGGGAATTGCGGTTGCAAACCGGCAAACAGAACCGGAGCCGTAACGCCGCCGATAGTGACGACGGGCGGTGTCGTCACGGACGTCAGCACCGCGCCGGGAGCCGCTCCGTCGGCGATGGGCTGGTCCACCGCGCCCAATCCGGTGGCGTAGGCGATCACCAGGGAGCCGGGCACGGCAGGGTGAGTCGTCAGGCCCTGCACAGTATTGGCGGGCCAGGCAAACATGCCGTCCTGATAGGTGTAGGCGATGGCCAAGGTGCCTGACGCGGTGGCGAATCCGAAGATTCCCGGCGAAAACGGGGCGATGTTCACCGCCGTGGTTGCCGACAACGCACCGTTATTCGATACGGTTACATTCACCGTCGCGCTGGTTCCGGGCGGCACCAGTCCCCACGGCACCTGGGCATTGATCTGCGAACTGGTGCCGCTGCCGGGCTGAACATAGGAGATGGGAGCGTCGATGGTATTTGATCCATTTACGAAATGAACCGTGACGCCGCCGAGCGAGCGCGAGAACGGGACGGAACTCGCGCTCGCCATCTGCGACGCGAGTCCCGATCCGAAGATCGAGAACAAGGAGCCTGGCGTGAGCGGGATGGCCTGAAAGCTTGCGCCATTCGTGATGCCACCCGGAGCAATCACCGGGTTGTTACTCTGCGCGGAAGCCAGTGCGGCGGCAAATAGGATGAAGACAAAAGTGCGGATTCGCATCGATAAAATAATCCCTGGGCCCACTATAGGGGACGCTTCGCGCCGGAACAATGCAGGAGTGGTAAAAGAATTGTGAAACTTCAGGGACGGCTCAAAATCTTCCGGCAAGTTTCGGTTACTTCCGGGTCGTGGCCGCCATCGAGTTCCATCGCGACGGCGGCTTCCTGGCGCGCTTCCGCATGACGTCCGGTCATTTCGAGGAATTGCGACAAAGTCCAGTGCGGTTTGAACCAATGGGGTGCGCATGCGATGGCGTGGCGGAGCGCGCTTTCCACCCCGCCGGCATCGTTACGCAGCGCGGCGATGGTGGCGAGGTTGTACCATGCATTTTGCCGGTCCTCGGCCGTTTGGGTGGCGCGGACACCGGATTCGACGGCCTGCGCGGCGGCAGCGACGCTGGTGGCGAAAACAGGAGTCGTTGACGCAAGGCGCGTCATGGCACGCGAATAACGAAGGTCGCCTGCGCCATTACAAGGATCCCAGCGTTGAACGGTGCGGTAGGCTGCGGCGGCGCCGGCAACGTCTCCGGATTCGATGCGCCTTTCGGCGAGGGCCATGAAGCGATCGGCAATCATCAGGCGCGCGGCAAACACGAGAAACACCAGAGCGATTGACGCGGCCACCGGCACGAGTACGCGTGGAAAACGTCGAGGCTCGATCTCGCGCGATGGAATATTCCCAGCGACGCTCATGGCGACGAGCAGATAGAAATAGAGAGCCGTCGGAATTGTGAGCACTATGAATTGCTGGCAGACGATGGCAGCGGCAAGCGCGGCCGCCAGCGCTGCGTTCCTTCGGGCGGACCACAGGCCGAGCCCACAAAGCGCCAGCAGCGCGCCTACACCCGGCAGGCCGCGGGAAGTCAGCACATCGAGAAACATATTGTGCGGCGACTCCTGATAGAAGTCCGGATACGCCTGCGACAACTCCACCGATTCGAAGGGCGCAAATTGCGCGGTGAATGTTTCCGGCCCGTAGCCGAGCAGAGGCCGGCGCATCGCCATGCGAAGCGAGTCTCTCCATAGCAGCAGGCGAGCGCCGCCCCGAACGTCGTCGCGCGACCAGTGCACGCGCGCGCGCAGCTTTTCGCCCGCCGGAGAAATGTACAGCATTCCCAGGCAGGCGGCGCTCGCGACGAGGATCAGGATGCCCCGCCGATGCAATCCGGTACGGGCAAGGCCGCCAAAAACCAGCGCGCCAATCAACAGTCCGAGCATAGCGGAGCGAGTGCCGCTCAAAATGATCGCGAATGTTGCAAGGACGGCACAGAGATCTGCCATCGTCCGCCACCGGCCGTTTTCTTCAAGCCTCCTCAGTGCCAGCGCAAAGAACACCACGATGACCAGCCAGTTCGCGAAATAATCCGCGTGCCCGAACGTTCCCGGCGGTCGAACGATGGTGAAGATACCTTCCCCAAACTGGTACGCTTTCGAGGGCAGCAAGGGGTCCCAGCCGAAATACTGGGCGATGCCATAAAGAGAAACGGCGACGCCGGTTACGATCGCCACGCGCAGCACGCTTCGAATCCTACCCGGGTCCTCCGCGAACCAGGCCGCCGCGATGAATGCGAATAGCAGGAGCGCCGACTCCACAATCAGACCGTCGCGCCGCCAACTGCTGCCGGCGATCGAAAGCATTGGGTTTGAGGAGGCCCCAGTCGACACGGCCATCGTCAGCCATAACGCCGTCAAACAGGCGATAAACAGCTTCCCTGGCGCTGATTCCCATAGCATTCGAAGACCCGTTACAGGCCGTTTACAAAACGCCAACATGGCGGATTCGCAAAATAGGAGAATCGCGACTTTGGGCGTAATATCGAAAGCGGAAACCAGCCCCGGGACAATCGCCAGAGGGACCAGCGCGGTTATCAGGAGAAGCCACAATTGCATACCGACTATAAATACGAGCCAGCGCACGATTCCGGGTACGGCAATTCCGAAAAGCGCGCGTTTGAGTTTATCGATTACCTGCGCGCGCGCTGGAGGCTGATTGCCACGGCGTGTGTGAGCGCGGTGATTCTCTCTTTTTCGGTCAGCCTGCTTCTTCCGAAGAGGTACACAGCGACCGCGAGCATCGTCATTGAACCGCCCGCCGGCAACGATGTGCGTACCGCGACGGCCGTGAGTCCGGTGTATCTCGAATCGCTCCGAAGCTATGAGCGATTTGCGGCCAGCGACACTTTGTTCGCCGGCGCGGTCGAGCATTTTCATCTTGCTTCGGTGGAAAATGCGCGGAGTATTGAGTCGCTAAAACAGCAGGTGTTAAAGGTGACCAAGCTTCGCGACACGAAAATTCTCGAGATCAGCGCGACGTTGCCGGAGCCTGGGTTGGCGCAACAATTCGTGAATTATGTGGCGGATGAGACGGTGAAACTGAGCAGGGGCGAGAGCGCGGTCGCGGACCGCGAGATCATTGGCGAGGCGGAGCGCCTGGCAAGCGAAGCTCAGCAGCGGCTCGATCGAGCGCAGGAAGCGTTTGTGGCAAACTCGGCGCGGGAACCGATCGGGGCCATGCAGCCGGCGATCGAAGCGGACGTGGACCTTCTCGAAAAGATCGATCAGTCGTTGATGGATACGCGCGCGGATATCGCGGAGTACCAGCAGAAGGCCGAGTTCGCAAGCCAATTGCCCGGCATGCGGGCGCGGGCGGCGGAGCTCGAAAAGCGAGCGGTGGATTTGGAAAGGAGCATCGAAGCGAAGAGCGCACAGGCTTCACGTAGAAGTGCGGAACGGCAAAGGCTCGATGCCGAGGTTAAGATGGCGCAGACGGCGAGTGAAAGCTTGGCGGCAAGGCTGCGCGATCTTCGCGCCACCGCGGGAACGCGGGGAGAGAGGCTGCGGGTGATCGATCCGGGCATCGTGCCGCAGCGTCCAAGCTCGCCGAACGTTCTTCTGAATGTGTTCGCGGCTTTGCTGCTGACGGTGATCGCTCTAGGCGCTTATCTTACAGTTTCCTTCTCCTACCAGAGGCGGCGTGAGGCATGACCTTCGCCGCGGAGGGGAGACGCGGGCAACTGGTCGCGGGCGCAGGGCTGGGATTGGCGGCCGCGCTGATTGCGGTTACACCCAGCCTCGCGGTCAAAGCGGCGGCAACCGGGGTGCTGGTCGCGATACCCGTCTTCTGGTGGATGCTGCGCGAGCCCGGGCGATGGCTGGCGTTGTTCTTTCTCTCTGCGCTTCTCTTGCCTCCCTTGCCGGTGGATGTCGGCGACGCGGGTCCGCACATCGCGATCTTGTTCGCGGGCTGCGGTCTGCTGATCGGCGCGATCACTCTATTCCGATCCGCGTGGACAGGCTTGGTCTCTCGCTATGTGCGCTCTTCGCGGCCATCGCCGCCAGCGTCGCGATGGCCGCGATTTACTCCGGGTTGCCGATTGCAGCCGCAAGCATGGCGCGCGTGCTGCTGTTCGCCATCTCCGTCTACGTGTTCTTCTTCGTCCAGGGATCGTCCGTATCGTTCCGCATCGTGCGCCTGCTGTTTTGGGCCGCCGCCGGATCGGCGGTGTTCGCCTGTCTCGATTTTTACTTTCAATTTCCCGCGCCCGGTGGATATGGACCGCAGTTCCTCTGGCTCGAGTCAGGGGTTTTCCGGCGCGCGCAGGGCGTTTTCTATGAAGCGAGCACGCTGGGCAACCTGTGCGCTTTCTTTCTGGAGATGATCGCGGTTTCGCTTTGCCGTCCTCGGGCGGACCGCCCCGTTTCGATGGCCGCGATGCTCGCGGGCGGCGTGGCCCTGGCGTCGGCGCTGGTGTTGTCCTACTCGCGCGCCTCGCTGGTGAATCTGGCGGTGGCGCTGGTGGTCCTGCTATGGCTTCAGCGGAGGCGGGTTCGACTTGCGCGTTTCCTGACGGCAGCCTTACTTCTTGGCGGAACCGCTTCGGCGATCCTCGTTGGCCTCTTGCCGATCTTCGCGAGAGCCTACGGGCTTCGACTTTCACAATCCTTCGCGTACATACTCGAATCGCCGGATAAGATTCTCTCGGGAAGAATCCACAGTTGGACCATCCTTCTCGAATTCCTGCTGGCGCATCCGTGGCACGCGATTCTCGGTATTGGTTACAAGACTCTACCCTATTCCGATTTCATCGGCCAGACGGCCATCGCCGACAACACATACGTCAGCATGCTCATGGAAACCGGCATCGTGGGCCTGGCCGCGCTGGTCATTTGGAACGTCTCGGTGGTTCGCGCGTCGTACCAGGCCGCAGGGTCTGAAGATCCACGGCGCTCCTTCTGTGGAACGTGGATGCTGTGCTTCTGGTCCGGGCAAATCGTCCAAATGTTTTCGGCGGATCTGCTCACTTATTGGCGTGTTCTGCCGGTCTATATGTGCGTGCTGGCGCTGGCGGTACGCCGCAGGTGAACGTCCTTTTTCTCGATCAGTTCAGCGCGCTTGGCGGCGCGCAGCAGTGCCTGCTCGACCTGCTTCCGGGCATCGCCGAGCGCGGTTGGATCGCGCGCGCCGCTGTTCCGCCCGGCGGACCGCTGGTCGGGCTTCTGCGCGGACGCGGTATCCCAGTGGACGAACTTCCGTCCGGCGTCTACCGCAGCGGACGCAAGTCCATCGCCGACCTTCTGCAATTCGCCGCTGATGCGCCCAGGCAGACGGCTGCGATCGCCGCGCTGCTGGACCAGTCGCGCGCCGACCTGGTTTACGTGAACGGTCCGCGATTGCTGATCCCAGCGGCGCTGGCAGCGCGAGGTCGCGCGCCGATTCTGTTCCATGCTCATCATTTCGTCTCACAGCGAAGCGCGCGCTCACTGGAGGGATTTGCATTGCGCTGGTCGGGTGCAGCCGTGGCTGCCTGCTGCGACGCCGTCGCCGAGCCTCTCCGGAAATGGGCTGCCCAGGTCCACACGATCCCCAACGGAACCGCCGATCTTGGCTTCGCCGAACGGGATTTTGAAAAGCGGGAATTGCGTGTCGGCGTCATCGGTCGCATCGCACCGGAAAAGGGGCAAGCGGAGTTTCTTCATGCCGCGACGCGACTCATGCCGCACGCGCCGCATGTTCGATTCGTCATTTGCGGCGCGCCCCTGTTTGGCGAACGCGCTTATTATGACCACGTCCTGCGCCTCGCCGCGGGCCTGCCCGTCGAGTTTCTGGACTGGCAGGAAGACGTGGGCGCGGTCATGCGCGACCTCGACGTTCTGGTCATCCCATCGAAACAGGAAGGAATGCCGCGCGTTTTGCTGGAAGCGTTCTCGGCGGGTCTTCCCGTGGTCGCATTCCCGGTGGGCGGAATCCCGGAGGTGATTCAAAATGACGACAACGGCTTTCTGACCAGGACCGTAGACCCAACCGACCTGGCGGAGACTTTGAAGAGAGTACTGGAGTTCAACCCGCACATCCTACGCACGGTTGCCCGCAGCGCCCGGCGCGCATGGGAGCGGCGTTACACCGTAACCGCCTATCGTGAACGAATCACGAATCTGATGGAGCAATGCGTCCCGCGTTCAGGCCGCGAAACAGCACTGCCGCGGCCACCGAGATCAGCGACGCGGCCGTAAGCACGGGCGGATACCCGTAACGCGTGATCAGCACGCCGGCGACCGCCGCCGCGGTTGCCTGCGATGCAAAGATAACGATCATGTTGATCGCTGAAACGCCCGCGCGTTCCGCGGCCGGAACACTATTCATCAGCAGAGCGAAAACTCCGGGTTCGCTCATGTATTGAAAGACGACGTACCCGCCGTAGGCGAGCGAGGCGCCGGTGGATCCGTTGAAGATCGCCAAGCCCGCGAGAGACAGAGCAGTCGCGACTTGCAAGGACGCGATGCCGCGCGCCAGTCCGAACCGGCGCATCGCCATCGGCGCCGCGAGCATCGCCAGCGCCTGCGCCAGATGCACTCCTGAGAACAACATCCCGATGCGTTCGGTCGAGAACCGCAGGTGCACGAAAAACGCGCTGAAGAACGGGTTGAATGCGCCGGTACCGAGGTTCCAAACGGCCATGGCCGCGAAGAACCGCAGCAGCATCGGGCTCGGCCGTTGGAACAGGGGCACGGGAGCGGGTGTCGCCTCGATCTTTAATCGAGACAGGGGCCACAGCGCAAGCAACACCATTGCGCAACCGCACAGCAAAGACGCGCGATAACCGATCACATTCGATGAAAGGACGCGCGAGAATGCGCGTGGCAAATGACCGCCCGCGAATCCTCCCAGGATTCCGATTCCGACGCCCGACGACAGGATCAGGCTGAAACCCAGCGACCGGTTGCGCTCCAAGGTCAACTGCGCGATCGCGGGCGAGATGGCGACGCCCCACGTTGAGCCTACAAATCCTCCGCAGAAGGCGAGTGCGACCAGCAGTGGCGGCAACGTGACGACCGCACGCAACCCTGCGACGCACGCGATCATGACGAAGGCTGTGAGCAGAGTCGTGCGCACGCCAAAGCGCCGGATCGCCGCCGCCGCGGGCATGCATCCGGAGACGCTGCCCACCGTCATCACTCCCGATACCAGGCCGAGGAAATTCTCGCGAAAGCCCATCTGCATCAGATAGAGGTTGTAGAGAAAGTAGAAGATGAACAATCCAAAGTTGAAGAGCGCCGCCGCAGCGTAAAAGATCCAGTATTGATGGCTGAGACCGCCGAACCATTGCGCCGCGCCCGTCGCGACCCCCGGCACAGCCGCCGCATGATGCGCCACCCGCGATGCCGCGTAGCGAGCGTATCGCCATCTGCGCCGCAGGTCGATGCGCCAGGTAATCTCACTCTCCGGCAGATGCACGGCGTCGACCGGTCCTTTGGGCACTGGCGGAAGCAGGCGGCGGCGCAGCATCGACCATCGCGCGCGGCGCGATTCGATCAGACTCCAGTGGAGCCACAACTCGTCCTTATTCGGGTGAACCCGCGCCATCAGCGGCGAGAACGCGCACATTTCCAACCACCGGGTTACTTCCTCCGGAAGCTTCTCCGATGCGGCAGCGTGGAGTCCGCAATCGAACCAGCGGTGCGCCAGGACGAAGCAGATCGCCTGGAGCCGGCGAAGCGACGGGTCGTGCCACTCCTTCCACGTTGACCAGAACGACTCATTGTCCGCCGTTTGATGGAGGAAGGCCGCCAGTTCGTAAACGTGAAACGGCTTCACGTCGCCCCGCACCAGGTGACGCAAGAGATGCAGCGATGCGTATGCCACCGCATCGACGGAATGAAGCGCGGTGAACGAAAGCCCGTCCAAGACACGGCGCTCGCGGCGCTCCCAGAATTGATCGAGACCAGCGGGCGCGAACTGCTCCGTCTCGCGGTCCCACAACCGGAAGTGAAGTTCCAGCGACAGTGGAATATCGGGATCGAAGAAATCACCCCTCCATTCCCAGCCTGTTTTGCGGATCATCGCAGGCAGATGGTCCACTCGCCCGTTTGATTTCCGTAGAGGCTCATAACCGAGCCGCTGCGCGACGTCGCGGGCGCGCAGCAGGTGATCCTGCGGCACGAGCAGATCGATATCGTACTGCGGCCGCCAGCGCGGGTCTTGGACAAAGCAGGGGCAATGCGAAAAACCCTTCAGGACCGCGAATTCGATCCCCTCGGCTTCGAGCGGCGCCGCGACTTCACGATAAGCAGCCTGAATGCGCCGCCACCGTTCGGCATTCCCGGCCAGGTTGCGATCGGTGCGCGCACGCACGTCTTCCGGCAACCGATCGCGATGGCGCAGCGCGAGCGGCAGCGTCAATTGCGCCCGATCGCAAAATACCAACGCGCGCTTCCATTCTTCCTCCGTCAGCCTGGAAAGCGGCGCGCAATCGGGCGATGAAAGTCGAAGCGCCGCCAATGGCGCTCGTATATAGGATGGAAGCTCGCTCGGCGAAGGTGTCAGAAATCGTATCTCAGTGCGAACTGCATGCGTCGCGGATTGCCTGCGGAAAACGCCTTGCCGTAGAACGGTCCGAAGTCCGGATACGGTCCCGGAATACCGATATTCGGATGGTTCAGCGAATTGAACGCTTCACCGCGCACCTGAATCGTCCGATGCTCGGACAAGTTGAATCTGCGCTGGATTGCCAGGTCCACCACCTCGTTCCCAGGACCGGGGAGAATGTCGCGTCCGGCATCGCCGAACGTGTAGGGCGCAGGCGTTGAAATCGCTGCCGGGTTGTAATAATGATCGGCGGTCGGGTCGGCATTCAGCAGGCTTTGACCGGGCACGATATTCGGGCGATTCGGTGTGCCTGAGTTGGCGTAATCGGTCGCGAAGTAGACTGGATTCAAAGGCGTGCCTGTCTGGAGCGTGACGTTCCCGCTCAGTTGCCAGTTCTTTACCGCCGCGCGTAGTAGCGGCGCGGTCGGAATCGCATAAACGAATCCGCTGCTGAAGCGGTAGCGAACGTCAAAAAAAGATAGCCCTCGCTCCAAGTGCAAGTTACGCTCGTCTTGCGCTCCCCAGCTTTGATATTGGCCCATGATCAAATCGTCGGCGTTGTCGATCGATTTGGCCCACACGAAGCTGGTCAGGAACGCCAGGCCCTTCGACAATCGCTTTTCCCCTTTGATTTGCAGCGAATGATAAATGGAGTTCGCCAGATGCTCGCGTTGGAAGATCGTGCCCAGTTCGGGGAACGCCACCAGCGATTGATAAGCGCCGGGGCGCGGCGCAAGATCCGCTCCCGTCTCCACTTGGGCCGGGGTGTTAAACCGGCGGAAGCGGCCCAGATCCGTTCCCTTCGTGCCGACATACGCGACCTCGGTCAAGATATGCCCCGGCGCTTCGTGCTGCAGGCTCGCCGACCATTGCTGCACATAGGGCGTTTTCGCATTTTGATCCAGACCGAAATAAGTGGGAAGGCCGGTGGAACTGGTTTGCGGAAAACCGTTCTCCAGCGTCAGCAGGGGCTTCAACCCGCCGGGCTGATTGATCTCGTTCAGCACGCCGTTACGCAGCAGATCGTAGGTCTCCACGGAAATTTCGTCGCTGTAATAAATCCCATAGCCGGCGCGGAACACGGTGTTTCCGGTGATCCTCGCGGCCAAGCCGACGCGTGGCGCAAAGTCCGTATAGCGGGGATTGACGCCGGTTTTCACCGGCTCCAATTGCGGCGCGGCCGGCAGATTAGAGTAGTTTAAATTGAGAAGCGTCCCATGATCGTTGGTAAACGGCGCGTTGTATTCGTAGCGCAGACCGAGCGTCAGGGTGATGCGCGAAGTCGCGCGCCACTCGTCCTGCACAAACGCCGCATAGCCGTTCTGCCGCAGATATGCCTGCGTGGTGCCCACATCGCGCGTGGTCTGGGACGCATCGCTCAGCAGGAAGTCCGCGAAAGGATTGCCGGAGTTCGAAGGATTCGATGGATCGCTGGTATAAGTTCCGTTGAATTCGTATTGGCCGCGCACGAACTGGCTTTGCAGATACGCCATGGTGAAATGCGTAAATTGAAATCCGGTCTTCCAGGTGTGGCGCCCCATCGTCCGCGCGACGCTGCTGGCGAAATAGGTCGTGTTGTCGCGCTGCGTCTGCGGAAGCGTGTCGGAATCCTGCACCATGTCGTAATTGGTCACCACCAGCGCGGGCAGTCCGAACGTATAAGGATCGGTGGACGCATTTTGCACACCCAGGCTGGCCAGCACGTTCGTGCCGAAGGCGCTCTCCGGCAAATCGAACACTCGAAACCGGGTGAAAGACAAATGCGTCTCGCTGATCCACTTCGCCCCCGCGTAGCTGTGGCCGAGCGCGGCTTGCTGCGCGCGCGTTCTCTCCGCCGTCGGCAGTTCCGGAAATGAGCCGGCGAGCAAGCTTCGCTCATCGTTGATCGTGTAGCGGGCAAATAAGCGGTTGCGTTCGCCCCAAGCGCGATCGACGCGCATGGAGCCGTTGTCGACATGATCGCGATTCGGCGTGGCATCGACGTAGTCGGCCGCGGGATTGGCCGGATCGTTGGGCAGTGGTTCGTATGTCGCGAGATATTTCTGCACGTTCGGATCGAGCCGGGTTAACGGAATCGCATTGTTGGCGAAGGGAAGGCGCAGACCCTCCGCGTTGAGGGTCATCGGGTCGAAGATCTGCGCGCCGCCCGCAAAGTCGCCTCCACGCAGCGCGGCCGCCGGCACCGAATGCTGCGTCGGGTTAGCGGAGCTGCCTCGCAGCCCTTCGTAGGACGCGAAGAAGAACGTTTTGCTTGTGAGCGGACCGCCCAACGTGGCGCCGTACTGATTCTGCCGCACAATTCCGTTGGGCAATCCCGGCACCGAGAAGAAGCCTTGCGCATCGGGCGCTTCGTTTTGAAAATACTCAAACGCGTTTCCGTGGAACTGGCGGCTGCCCGACTTGGTGGCCACGTCCACCACCGCGCCGCCCCCTTGCGAGAATTCGGCGGGAGCGAGAGAAGTCAAAATGCGAAACTCCTGCACTGTTTCGAGCGGCGGCAATACCGCCACGGCGAAGGTATTTCGATCTGTGTTATCCGCACCGTCCAGAATGTACCGGTTGTCGTACGGTCGCGCGCCGTTTAACGGCGGATTCAGCGCCACCGCGCCGCGATTGGCCTGTTTGTCGTTGATGATGTCGTGCACATAACCACCCAACTGCCGCGGGATCGCGCCCGGACCCAGCGTCACCAGTTCGATGATGTTGCGGCTCGCCAGCGGCAGCGCGGCGACCATACTCGAACCAAGTTGATAACCCTCCGCCGCGTTGTCCGTCTGCACGGGCGAAGCGTTGCCCGTGACCAGAAGTTCGTCGCTCTCCGCTCCGGCGCGCAGCGTGAAGTCGAGCCTCGTGTTCTGATCCACTTCCACCGCAATCGCCGGAACAGTAACTGTGCGGAATCCGGCGTGTTTCACCATGATTGTGTATTCGCCCGGAAGCAGGTCGTCCAAGCGATATCCACCACGGCTGTCGCTCACCGCTGACCGGGAAAAGCCCGTCGCGCCATGCTGAACTGTTATGGAGACGTTCGCGAGCTGCTTCGCGCCGGTATCCGTAATATCGCCGATCAGCCCGCCGGAGGACGCCTGGCTCCAGCACCGGGCCGCGAAAATGATCGTTGCCAGCGTGGCTTTCATTTGGGCTCTCCCAATTGGTTCAACAATTCCACCGCCTCATCAAGATCCGAATAGTGCAGTTCCCACAAGCCCGCGTCCAACAGTCTGCGGTACGCCTGGCGTTGAGCTGCCTGCGCATCGGCCGGGCCGTAGAGCGTGACCTGTTCCAGCCGCCGCAAGGCCTCGCTTCGGTCGCAGCGACTCATCCTCGCACGGCCCGAGCCGGACCGATTCAAAAACACCACGTGATCGATCGAGCAGCCGCCGCTTGTCGATACCGGTAATCGCGATGTCTGAACCTCCATTCCCAGCGCGCCGTTCGGACGAACCGCTACCACGTGATCGGCCAGTTCGGGAAACAGTTTCTTTGCGTCCGGGCGAAGACGCAGGGTATGTGGATTCCCCGCCGCGAAGCGGTCTGCGCGCTTGCGAAGCAGGAACGTTCCGTCATCGCAAATGAAGGTCCAGCCGCTCCGCGCGCAGGCATACGCCAGCGTACTTTTGCCGGCGAGCGAATCGCCGCAGAGAGCCACTCCTACCCCATTCCGGGCCACTAGAGCTCCGTGGATTGGCGCCAGATGAGCGGCCACCAGCATGCTCATCACCGGCGGTTCCAAAAAACGAAGCCGGAGAAACTCCGCCTGCTCCGCAACAGGCCTCGTCACCCAGCCGAACGCGCATCCGCGGCTGAAATCGCAGATCACATGATTCCGCGCGTCGACCACGATCGACATCAGGTGCAGATGGGATCGGAATTTCGGCCGCGCCAGCGGCCGCTCGCCTTCGTGCCCGGTTACCATGAGGCTGAGTGAGATCGGGGCTTCCTCATGCTCGGCGGGAGCATTTCCCCACATGTGGTGCGCCGCCGTCATCACCGCGTCCGAATTTGTGGCGATCTCGAGCGGGAATCCGAGCGGAGAAAACATCGCGCGCTTCGGGGTCGGGATGTCGTGTAACAGGGTGTCGCCGAGTGCCGGCGGCGTTTCTATTTCAACTTGCATTCGCTGCCAGCGTAAGCGATGGCGTCATCTGAAATCCAGGGCTTATACCCCAAAATAGGCAGATTTTACAGCAAAAATACAACGTCGGCACAAGGCCCAGCGCGGTACGCGAGATCATGCCTTCATGAGGGCGGCGATTATCCACTATTGGCTGCTGAACATGCGCGGGGGGGAAAAAGTGCTGGAGGCGCTGTGCCGTCTTCTCCCGGACGCGGATATCTTCACGCTGTTCTATGACCCGGAGCGAGTATCGCCCGCGATTCGTTCTCATCGCATTACGTCATCGTTCCTGCAACCGCTCCGCCGTTACCACCGTTCGCTGCTTCCCCTGATGCCAATGGCGCTTGAGAACTTCGATCTCCGTGGGTACGACCTGATCGTCAGCAGCGAATCGGGTCCGGCGAAAGGCGTTATTGCTCAGGCAGGCGCGCGACACGTCTGCTATTGCCATACGCCGATGCGATATCTGTGGGACCTTTATGCCGACTACAGAAATGAGTGGACTAAATCGCGGGTGAAGCGCGCATTGATGACCCCTCTCACGCACTATCTCCGGCTGTGGGACTACTCGACGTCCGCGCGCGTCGACGAGTTTATTGCCAACAGCGAGAACGTTCGGCGGCGCATCGAGAAGACCTACCGTCGCGAGTCGCGAGTGATCTTCCCGCCCGTTGCCGTCGAAACGTTTTACGAAAGACCGTCCGAGGATTATTATTTGATCGTCTCTGAGCTGGTGGCTTATAAGCGCATCGACGCCGCAGTCCGCGTCTTTTCCCGTTCCGGCCGACGGCTGAGAATTGCCGGCGATGGTCCGGAGTTCGCGGCCCTGAGGCGCATCGCAACGTCCAACATCGATTTCTGCGGACGCGTCGCCGACGACGAACTGCGTCAACTCTACGCCCGCTGTCGCGCATTCCTCATGCCGGGCGAAGAAGACTTCGGCATCGCCGCGGTGGAAGCCATGGCCAGCGGAAAACCGGTGATCGCTCTCGCCCGGGGAGGAGCCTTGGAGACGGTTCCAGCGCTGGGCGGAGTCCTCTATCCGGAAGCGACCGCCGATTGCTTAAGCACCGCTATCGAAGAATGGGACTCTCTTGAAAGAAATGTCGAGCCAAAAGAACTTCAACGCTGGGCAGCGAGGTTCTCCGAGACCGCATTCGCCGCGAAAATGAGTCCGTTGCTGCGGGCGCCGGGGACATCGAAAGTGTCATGCGAAAAATACTCGATATTGGAATGATCGACCAGCTTCGAGCGATCCGCGCCGTTGTGGACAACCTGGAAATGCGAATGCTCGAAAATTGTATGATGTTCCTTGGCTCGCTTACAAGGGAAGACTGCACTCATCACCGCGGCCGGAGCCGGTATTGGCCGCGCTACCGCCGTAGCCTTTGCACGCGAGGGCTGCCGCGTCATTGCGACCGATCTGGATGCCGGGAAACTCGAAGGACTGTCGGGGGAGTTGCAGGCGCTCGATGTCCGCTCGACGGACGCCGTCCGCGCGCTCGCAGCTCGCATCGGACCGGTCGACATCCTTTTCAACTGCGCCGGATACGTCCATCACGGTACAGTCCTGGATTGCACCGAAGCGGATTGGGACTTCTCCTTCGACGTCAACGTCAAGTCCATGCACCGGACCATCCAGGCGTTCCTGCCGGGCATGCTGGAGCTAGGCAAAGGATCGATCGTTAACGTCTCATCGGGCGCGTCCTCAGTGCGTGGCATCCCCAACCGCTACGTTTACGGCGCCAGCAAAGCCGCCGTCATCGGATTGACTAAAGCCGTAGCTGCGGATTTCATCCGCCGCGGCATCCGTTGCAACGCCATCTGTCCGGGGACGATTGACTCGCCCTCGCTTGCGGCGCGGATCTCCACGCTCGCTACGCAGCAGGGACGCTCCCTCGAGGACGTGCGCAAAGAGTTTGAAGCGCGTCAGGCTATGGGGCGGATCGGCACCCCCGAGGAGGTCGCGGCGCTCGCCGTGTACCTGGCATCCGACGAGAGCAGCTTCGCGACCGGCTCCATTCACACTGTCGACGGCGGCTTCTCCTTGTGACCGGCATGACGCGAACGCTAAGCCGGTCGCTTCCAACCAGAGGAAGAAGGAATGCATCGTAGCCACGTCCCCGCTCAGGCCGGCGTCGTTAATTGCCTACCTTTTTCGGCAAGCAGAATCGCGAGAAGTCGCGCTGGTTTTGTGGAACTCGCGTTCCGCGATACAGCGTGAAGTTCGCCGGGGGTCTCCATCCACATCTCGCCGGTCGCGTATGTCTTCTCGGGCTCGTCTCCAACTTTCGATACAACTTCACCCTCCAGCACGTACGCAAATGTCAGCCCGGGATGCCGATGCGCCGTCGAGCTTCCGCCTGGAGCGTAGTTGACCTCGACTGTCGTCACGGACCAACCGTGCAATGCCAGGTCGGGGAGATCGTGCTGGAAAACCGGACCGCGCCGTGGTGCTTGCGCATTCGACGCGCGGGCTGCCGCCAGGAGTGCCCCGATACCAGTGAAAACCATTCGTCGATTCATTACACTATTCTGGCGCGCGATGAGGCGAGGCGTCTAGCTCGCACTGATGGTTATCCCAATCGTTCCGAATTGATGTCGGCCAGCCATTCCTCAGTCCCTACGCCAACCGGCACTTGATTCAGGTACACTAAATGGTTTGAACAAAACACGTCACAGCGGGTGCAGATCGACTCGTGTGTCCGGCCCGATAGTGCTGGTGAGTCTCCTGGCGCTGTGCGCGGTGGCGTCTTCGGCGCACGCGGCCGCGGCCCAAGCGACTCCGGCCCCGTCAACGCCGGCCACAAAGAGCAAAGTCAAGAAACCCGCGGCCCGGACTGTTCGTAAACCTGCGCGAAAGCCTCCGCGAAAACCTCCGCCGTCGGCCGCCGACATCCCCGCGGTCGTGGAGTCGGCTTCGGTCTGGCGAGGATGCGTGGAATCGCAGGACCTTCCGAAACTTGCATCGAGCCTCGGGATTGAAACAACCCGGCTCGCCGCGCAGCTGGAGGAGATGGACTCATCGGCGAGTCAGGGCGGCGGCTGTATCGCGTATGTGGCTGCAATCGGCGGCGCCGCTGGTGTTGCGTCCGTGATTTTCCGGCACACCGAGCCGAGCGGCGAATCGCGCACGCTTGCGTTCCACAAGACCCCTGACGGGATCGTCACGACACCCGGCGTTTGCGATTGCCGCGAGTCCACGCGCCGGGTCCTGAGCCTGCCCGCCCAGGAGTTCGCCGCATCGATCAACTCTGTTTCGGAGTCGATTCCCGAGAACGTCCGCTGGCAGCTGAATATCCTGGTGCCGCGGATGATCGCGAGGCTTAGCGCAAAGAGGACAACTGAGGGAGAGTCCGCCGCGCCCGTATCCGATGGAGGGCCCGAAGCCGGGAACCTCTCGAGCGAATCGGAGCCACGGCAGACCGAGGCGCCGATCGACGGCTATACGGTGCGCGTTGTCGTCGGCCGTTACGGCGATGATGAACGGGAGCGGCTGGAGTCGGTCGAGATCGTGGAGCAAGTTTCAGGAAAACGAGTGAACGGGGCGTGGTGGCTGGACCGGCCGGACGGCCCCGGCGTTATCATTGGGATGGACGGCGTAGCGTACGAGCGGCTGCTGTGGGAGTCGCCGGTGAAGTACGTTCGCTCATCCCGTGGCGTGGGAGCGTCTGTAACCACCTGGCGCCGCCGCGTGCCGGCCAAGAAGGGCAGCGCCAAGAGCACCGTCGTCCAAACCATTAAGGTTCCCAGTTACCACTTAGGCGTGGACATGACGGCGCCCAGGGGCACGGACGTGCATGCGGTGGGGGATGCCAAGGTTAGTTTTGCCGGGAGGCAGGGCGGGTTCGGCAACCTGATCATCCTCGATCATGGACGTGGCTATCAGACGTATTACGCACATTTATCGAAGATCCGGAAGGGCCTCAAGGCCGGCGTCCACGTAGCTCGCGGCGACATGATCGGCCTCGTGGGATCGACGGGACATTCCACTGCACCACACCTGCATTTCGAGACGCGCAAGGATGCCCGGTATTTGGATCCGTTCGACGAAACGCGCCAATTGGGATTCTGGCTCCTGACGGCAGACGAACAGGAGCGGCTTGCGATGCAGTTACTTTCGGCAGCTCCGGTGGTCGCCGACGAAGACCGCTAGAGGCAACCACCGGTGGTGCCCGTGTCTCGCCGCAGTCAGTTTGTGCCCATCACATTAATTCCGTATGTACTCACCGGTCAGCGAATTCTTTGCGGCGAGTAGCTGATTGGGCGTGTCTTCGCACATGACCTTGCCGCCCTTCGTGCCGCGTTCGGGGCCCATATCGAAGACGATCGACGCTTTGCCGGAACCCGAGACGCCGGTGAAGGTCGTGATCTTGCGCTTGGGAATTCGCACTCGCGTGCACCGCCGATCTCAAAGCATTCCTGCATCACTTCTTGCTTTTATGTACTTTCGCTCGAGTACCCGCGGGCGCTTTGCTCTTCAATTTGATCTGATTGTACTCGACGGCCGCACGGACGAGATTTTTTAGACCACGGTCATTAATCTTATCGCCCTCGAAAAAATCGATCGCTCGCCACATGTTGCCTCCGAGGCCCGCGTTGAAGAGCTGGTCGGGATCCGGGAGGCTGGCCCCGTGAGAAAAGGTGAGCTTCACCTTATCTTTGTGGGCGTTGCCGACCGCGATCATTCCGTCGTGAGACCACACCGGGCTTCCCATCCACTTCCATTCCTCGATGATCTCCCGGTCGGCCGCAAGGATGGTCTTGCGGATGCTGGCAAGCGTTTTCGCGCGCCAGTCTGTGAGTCCTGCGATCAGCTGATCAATACGTTCCGATGGATTCATGGGATCTCTATGCCTCGACAGCGTTTTGTCTGGCCGGTCTCTTCGAAATAAGTCGTCGAAGGACATGGCCTTTCCACATCCAAAGTCCTGAGAGGAGCATTAAAGGAACGACGACAAACCGAACCCGGGGGGCATACAGTGGAAGTTGTTCAAACGGACTATAAATATAACCCAGTATCGGAATGCTAAGGACGATGTGAATCCAGCGAACAATCGAACGTTTGGTAGCCTCTTTCATGATCCATCTCCTTTAGTCACGGTTTCCATTGCGAACTGCTTGGCGTACTCCGCGTGCAGCCGCTGCCAGCCGCCGAACTTGATTGCGTCGGGGCCGACCGTGCGGCCGATGGGAGTTCCGCTGAGAAGGCGATCCAGAACATCGAAACAAATGTGCCACCCGGCGGCACCCATGGAGATGAAGCGGCGATCGATGTTGGTCCACAGCGTCAGGCGCGTGCCGTGACCGAAGGCTTCCAGTGCCCACCGCATGTCGAAGCCACCCCAGTTGTACTCAAGCACCGTTGGAGCTTCGGCTCGCGTCACTGTTGTTTCGGTAACGTGCGGCTTGGGCGCACCTACCGTGGTGAGTTTCACCGTGGTTCCAACTGTAGCCAGGCTCCCATCGGCGTCGAAGGGAGCCCATTCGCGCAGATGCGCCGGGTCGGTAAGCGCCTGCCAGACTTTTTCCGGCGAGTGGCGCAGTTCTCTGACGAGAACGAGCGTCCACTTTTCTCCGTCCTTTCGTATATGCGCTCCGATGGCGGGACCCGGTGTGTACTGCTCGCGATTGGTCATTTCTTTCTCCTCCCCGTCTTCCTCAATAGCGCGCCAGTTGAGTGAGCTGAACGAGGTTGCCGCAGGTGTCCTTCAGCATCGCAATGATCGACGCGGTTACGTCGGTCGGCGGCATCGTGAAGTCGGCGCCGAGGGCCTTGATCCGCTCGTAGTCGCCCTTGACGTCGTCGGTGAAGAACATGGCCGCGGGCTGGCCCTGTTGAAA
>Ga0182024_10003524_pt1 | contig 37108 bp, 35 predicted proteins | sample P32metaG_FD_120480 | JGI IMG/M metagenome (GOLD analysis project Ga0182024, IMG submission 120480) | Permafrost microbial communities from Stordalen Mire, Sweden - P3-2 metaG (Illumina Assembly) | ecosystem: Environmental > Terrestrial > Soil > Wetlands > Permafrost | place: Sweden: Stordalen...
ACGACCTCGATATTCGAGCCACGCTCCTTGATGCGCAGCGCCTCCTCAAGTGCAATTTCGTCAAACGGGTTCACGCTCATCTTAACCCCGTCGAGCATGACGCCGCTGCCATCGGGCTTGACTCGTATTCGCACGTTGTAATCAACGACGCGTTTTATACAGACCATGATCTTCTGCACGTAAGCTCCTTAAGCGGTTGCCTGCGGCGCACTTTTAGCACGCGCTTCGGCCTGTTGTTCCAAAAATGAGGTGCTGATTTTAGCCGCGTACTGGCGCAACTTGGGTAGAAAACGCTCGAGCCCGGTCTTCAGGGGCAGCGCGGAAGCGGCAAAACGCACCGTCAGCGCAGCCGAGCGGTCGCCCATAGGAATGGGCACGCTCACCGTGTATTCGTCGATGAGGCGGCGCGTACGGGTTGCGGTCGCGTAGCCGAGAGCTTTGATTTCCGCGAGCGCTCGCAGCAACGCACCGCGATCGCGCGCGGGTTTGTCTTCTTCCTTGGTGGAACGCGCCAAAATCTCAATGAGTGCATCGCGCTGTGCGGGCGGACAGTTCGCGAGATACACCCGCCCGGTCGCGCTGAGCAAGGACAATTGAACGCCGGCTGAATAGCGCTCGATCGCCAGTGGAGTAGCGTGATCGGTGGCCTCGCGCAGCATCATTTTCGTGCCTGACAGGGTGGCAATGCTCACGGGCCAGACGATCTCGCTGCATAACTGATAAATCGCCGGTTTGGCGATCTGATGGACCCACGCCTCATCATCAAATCCTCCACTCAAGCCCCGGACCAAAATCGTCAGGCGATAGCGCTCGTCCGCGCTGTCTCGATACACGAAACCGGAAAGGCACAACGTCTCCAAGATCCGATAGACCGTGGTGCGCGGCAGGCGAATCTCATGAGCAATCTCTGAGACCGTCGCACCGTCGCGTAAGTTAAGAATGGTCAGCGCATCAAGGCCGCGCATGAGCGCACGGATTGGGCGGGTGGAGTCCATGAAACCTCATACGTTGATCGGTCCGCTAGTCTAAGGAGCCACACTTCCCTTGTCCACCTCGCGGTCAGTCGATAGACTTGAGCGGTGATCCGCTACTTTTTCACGAGGCTGGCCGGCGCTATTCCGACGCTGCTGATTATCATCACGGCCACTTTTTTTTTGATGCGTGCAGCGCCCGGCGGTCCTTTCGATCAAGAGCAAACGCTGCCGCCTGAAATAGTGGCGAACCTTCAGAGTGCGTACGGATTGGACCAGCCAATTTGGACGCAATACGGACGCTACCTCAAATCGCTACTGCACGGCGATTTCGGACCCTCATTCAAATATAAGGACTTTACGGTCACCGAATTGATCGGACAGGGCTTTCCCGTCACATTGCAGCTGGGGGTGATTGCGATGGTGCTGGCCTTGAGTTTAGGCATTCCTCTCGGGACATTTGCCGCGCTCCACCACAACTCCGCGGCCGACCACGCGACAATGTCCCTGGCGGTCGTGGGCATCGCGATTCCTTCCTTTGTGGTGCTGCCGTTTCTCGGGCTTCTGTTCGGCGTCTATTTGCATTGGCTGCCGGTCGCAGGCTGGGAACCAGGATCGATTCGACATCTTGCGCTGCCCGTTATTGCGTTGGCATTGCCGCCCTTGGCATACATTGCACGGCTCACGCGTGGCAGCATGCTCGAGGTGCTACGCAGTCATTTCATTCGCACGGCTTTCGCCAAGGGCTTGCCGCTGCACACCGTGATTTTGCGCCATGCCTTGCGTCCTGCGCTCATGCCGGTGGCGAGCTACTTGGTTCCGGCCGTGGCATCGATCATGACCGGATCGCTGGTGGTCGAGTCCATCGCCGGACTGCCCGGAATCGGACGATATCTCGTGCAAGGCGCGCTCAACCGGGATTACACCCTGGTGCTCGGCATGGTGATCATTTATTCGACTTTGCTCATCAGCATGGGACTGCTGGTCGATCTCTTGTACGCGTGGCTGGATCCGCGCGTGAGACATTGAGAGTGGACGGACTCGCCGATGAGGCCGCGCGGCGCTTAAGATCGAATCCCGCGGCCGTCGCAGCCGTAGCGGTGCTGTGTGCGATCGTCGTGTTGAGCTGGCTCGGGCCGTGGTTCAGTCCGAACAATTCGCAGACACTCGATTGGCTGCACATTGCGGTACGCCCCGGCATGCAAAGTTCGCATTGGTTCGGAACCGATCGCTTGGGGCGCGATTTGTTCACGAGGACGCTCGCCGGCACGCGGGTTAGCATCGCCATCGGACTGGCGGCAAGTGTCATCAGCCTGCTGGTCGGCGTGAGCTATGGGGCCATCGCAAGCTACATCGGGGGCCGAACCGATCATTTGATGATGCGATTGATCGAAATCTTAAGCGGTTTGCCACTGATATTCTTCGTCATATTCTTGACCGTCATCTTCGGACGCAGTGAATATCTGCTGTTTTTCGCGATCGGCGCCGTGGGTTGGCTGACCATGGCCCGCATCGTTCGCGGCCAGACCTTGAGCGTTCGTCAACGGGAATTCATCGAGGCGGCGATCGCCTCGGGAGCCGGCACTGGCCGCATCATCGCACGGCACGTGGTCCCCAATGTCATCGGACCGGTGATCGTGTACGCCACGCTCACGGTGCCGCAAATCATCTTGTTCGAGAGCTTCTTGAGCTTTCTTGGACTGGGAATTCAGGAACCGGGCGCGAGCTTAGGTACCCTGATCGCCGAGGGTGCGGGCGAAATGGAAGCTGCTCCCTGGATCTTGCTGGTTCCCGGCAGCTTTTTGGCCGTGTTGTTGCTTTGCTTGAACATCTTCGGCGATGGCCTGCGCGACGCCCTCGACGTCAAGGACGGCTGACATGGTTCCGACATTGAGTGTCGACCGCTTACGCGTCAGTTTTTCGCATCGCAGCGGGAGCATCGAGGCGGTTGATCGCGTGTCGCTTCAGATCGTGCCTGCCGAATGCGTAGGTATTGTCGGAGAGTCCGGATCCGGGAAAACACAGATCTTCATGGCGGCCATGGGACTGCTTGCCGGCAAGGCGCAGGTCAGCGGCAGCGTGCGGTTTGAGGGAAATGAATTGTTGAGTGTCGATCGTCCTACGCTAAACCGCGTCCGCGGCTCGAAGCTCACGATGATTTTTCAGGATCCGATGACCTCATTGACGCCGCATTTAACGGTAGGCACGCAACTGGCCGAAGTCACGGTTACTCATTTGGGGATGCCGTGGAAGGATGCGCGAACTTTCGCCGGCCGCATGCTCGAGCGCGTGCACGTCCCGGAACCGAAGCGCCGATTGAATCAGTATCCGCATGAACTTTCCGGGGGCATGCGGCAACGCGTGATGATTGCGATGAGTCTGTTGTGCGAGCCTTCCTTGGTCATCGCCGACGAACCCACCACTGCGCTCGACATGACCACTCAGGCGCAGATCATCGAGTTGCTGCGCGCCGTGCGCGGCGAATTCGGCATGGCGCTGGTGCTCATCAGTCACGATCTTGCCGTGGTGGCGGGTCTCGCCGACCGGATTCTGGTGATGTATGCGGGCAGCGTGGTGGAAAACGCGATCGCGGAAGAATTATTCAAGCATCCGCGCCACCCCTACACGGCCGAGTTGCTGAAGTGCATGCCGAGTGTAACCGGACCGCGCCTCGACCGATTGCCGACCCTTGCCGGGCAACCGCCGCGACCCGGCGAAATTCTCGAGGCGTGTCCCTTCGCGCCGCGCTGCTCCCGCGCCGCCGATCGATGTCGGGTCGAACGCCCCCAGCTTGAGGGCTCCTCGACGAGTCAAGCGGCTTGCCATTTTCCACTCACTTCATGAACAACATTCTGCTGCGGGTGCGGGATTTGCGTGTGGACTTCGGCGCGCATGCCGTGATACGCGGCGTGAGTTTCGACTTGGGCGGCGGCGAGATCGTGGGGCTCGTGGGGGAATCGGGATCCGGGAAATCGACACTGGCGCGCGCCATCCTGCGGCTGCTGCAACCTGTGCAGGGCAGCGTGGAGTTTCTCGGGGTGGATTTGCTGAAGTGTTCGCCTAAGGTGATGCGTGCGCAGCGCCGCGGTCTGCAAATCGTGTTTCAAGATCCGCTCGCGAGCCTTGATCCGCGCATGACGGTGGGAGAGACGATCGCCGAACCCTTGAAGATATTCGAATCCGGACTGAATGCGAGCGCCCGGCAGCGCAAGGTCGGCGACATGTTGCAGCGAGTCGGCTTGAGTTCCGAGATGAGTGGCCGGTATCCGCACGAATTCAGCGGCGGTCAGTGTCAGCGCATCGGCATCGCCCGCGCGATGATCCTAAGTCCGAAGCTCCTGATTTGCGACGAAATGGTCAGTTCCCTCGACGTATCCATCCAAGGACAAATCATCAACTTGTTGCTTGATCTGCAGGAGGCCGGAATGGCGGTGCTGTTCATCAGCCACAATCTTGCCGTGGTGAGGCACCTAAGTCATCGCGTGCTGGTCATGTACTTGGGAAAACTGGTGGAAATCGCACCGTGCGATGCGCTATTCGCATCACCCGTCCACCCTTATACGCGTGGGTTGTTGGCCGCGGTACCGCATAGGCTGCCTGCGGTCGGCGCCGCAGCGCCGGGGGCGCCCGGCGATCAGGCGGTGCCTGACCTGATTACCTCCGGATGTGCTTTTCGCGACCGTTGTCCCTATGTGCTGCCCATGTGCGAGACCAGCGAGCCGCCGCTGGACGAGGTCGCCCCGGGACATTGGGCCGCTTGCCACCGTTCGCACGAGACGCTGAATCCGCTATCCTTCGAGTCATGAAACAACGAAAGCCGGTGCGGCCGAGCGACGGGCTCGCCAATGTGCGCTATGAAATTCGCGGCAAGTTGGCGCGGCGTGCTCTGGCGCTCGAGCGCTTGGGGTACGACATCGTCTCGCTCAATATCGGCAATCCCTACGCGTTCGGTTTTCGCACCCCTGAAACCATGCGCTTGGCCATGATTGAGAATCTGCGCAACAGCGAAGGATATGTGCACCAGAAGGGGATCTTTCCCGCGCGCGAAGCAGTTGTCATGCAGCAGCAGGAGCGCGGCGTGCTCGGCGTCACGGCCGAAGAGGTTTTCATCGGCAATGGCGTCAGTGAGTTGATTGATCTCACGCTTCGTGCGCTGCTCAATTCCGGGGATGAGGTATTGGTGCCGAGTCCCGACTACCCGCTGTGGACCGCTGCGGTCAATTTGAATACCGGACGTGCCGTGCATTACCCCTGCCACGCCGCGCAGTCCTTCATCCCCGACCCCGACGAGATCGAATCGTTGATCACCAAGCGCACGCGGGCCATCGTCATCGTTAACCCCAATAATCCCACGGGCGCCGTGTACCCCAGGGAGACGTTGACTGCGATCGCGCAACTGGCGGAAAAACACCGCTTGGTGGTGTTATGCGATGAAATCTACGATCACATCCTCTACGATGACGCCGAATTCGTGCCCATGGCGACACTGGTGCACGACACCCTGTGCTGCACGATGAGTGGTCTGTCCAAGGTCTATCGTGCGTGCGGCTATCGCGTCGGTTGGGCATCGTTTTCCGGAGATGTCGAGGGTGCGAGCGAGTACTTGAGCGGCTTGGAGCTGCTCTCGTCCTTAAGACTCTGCAGCAACGTTCCCGGACAGTGGGCGGTGCAGACAGCGCTCGGCGGATATCAGAGCATCCAAGAGCTGACGCGTCCGGGCGGCCGATTGTATGAATCGCGTCAGGCCATTCTCGACGCGGTGGCGCGCAGCAAGTATTTGAAATTGGCGCGGCCGATGGGCGCGTTGTATGCGTTCGTCGAGGTGAGCAGCGAAACACTGCCGGAATTCGATGATCAAGCTTTTGCGCTCGAGTTGCTGGAAAAGAAACATGTGCTGGTGGCACCGGGCGTGAGTTTCAACGTGGCCTATCGCAACGCCTTCCGCATCACCAATCTACCGGAGCCGAAAGTCCTCGCCACGGTGTTCTCGCGCGTCGATGAACTTCTTGACGCCCAGGCAGATCAAGGGCCGGCGCTGAAGCTCGTCTCTTCCTCCGCCAAGGTCCAGCAGCACTGAGCGTGGAGCGTGTTTCTCCCGCCTTGCTGGCGGCCGTTGCGGCCGGCCGGACTGTTCTCGTGCCGAATACGGAATTGGCGAACGCGTTGTTCGACGCCGTCCAGCGCGTTCACCGCGATGCCGGCGATGAAGTCTGGCCAACTCCTCGAGTGCATGACTATTCAGGCTGGCTGCGCGAACAGCATGTGCGGCGGCAACTTAGCGAAGCCGTCGCGCCCCGCCTGTTAAGCGACGTGGAAGAGCGCGAGCTCTGGCGCATGGTCATCGACACTGCGCAGACGGGAAGAGACTTTCTTGATCCTGCGGGCGCGGCGCGCGCGGCACGGCGCGCTCGGCGTACGTTATTCGAATACGCCATTCCCATCGAGGCTCTCGATGCTGCGCATTCCGAGGAATGCGCAGCGTTTCTGGAGTGGAACCGCGCATTCGAGCGGCGCTGCAGCGCCTTAGGCTGCGTCAGCGCGGATAGTTTGCTGGGAGGCGTAGGCTCGCCGGGTGGTCACATCGATTGGATCGAGAGCCCCCAATGGCGTCCTGCGGCGTGCCGCTGGCTGGAGCAGCACGGGCGCGTACTGCCGCCGCAGAGCCAGGTTCAGGCCGAGTTATCCATCGTGAGGGCGCCGTCGCCCGCGGCGGAACTGGCCGCCGTCGCGGATTGGGCGCGAGGCAAATTGGCAGAGGACGGATTTCGCGCCTGGATCTGCGTCCCGGATTTGAATCGGCGTCGTGCGGAGGTGGTCGATGCTTTCGATGCGGCATTGGCGCCGCAACGATTTGCGCTGCGCGGCGCCTTAAAGGAGGCTCCCTATGCCGTGGCAGGAGGCACGCCGCTCGCCGACTACGCGCCGGTGCGCGCGGCTTTGGAATTGCTGGCCGCAAGTGTCGGCACCGTTGCGTTCGTACAATTCAGCGCGCTGCTGCGCGCGCCTGAATTACAGGATTCCGATTCTGAGGCCGCCAGCGCGGCAAGATTGGACGTCGCGCTGCGTCGCCGTGCATCGAACGATGCCGATTTTGCGGGCTGGCTCGATTTGGCCGATCGTGTGGCGCGAGGTGAGCAAATGGCTCCAGCGGCGGCCGTGCAGCGACTGCGTGCGGCCCATCAGGTGCTGTCGCAATTGCAGGGCGCGCGCCTCTTCAGCGAGTGGGTGGCCGTTTGGATGGGCGCGCTTCAGATCGGTCCCTGGGCGTTTAGCCGGCGCTGGTCGAGCATCGAGTATCAGGCAGCGGAAGCGTTCCGAGAGTTGCTCGCCGGCTTAAGCCTGGGCGATGCCGTCTTCGGGACGCATTCGCGCGACTCAGCGCAAAGAATCCTTGCTCGAGCGGCTCGCGAGACTGCGTTTCAAGTGCAAACCGGTGTGCCGGCCATCTGGGTGAGCGGCCAACTCCTTGACCCCTGGCTTGACTATGCCGGGCTCTGGGTGAGTGGTTGCAATGATGAACAATGGCCGAAAGCCGTGGCGCCCGTGAACTTGCTGCCTGTCGGAGTGCAGCGCCAATACGGCGTCATCCCCGCGAGCGCGGAATCGCAGCTGGCGCTGGCAATCGACCTACAGAGCCGCTGGCAGAAGCGCGCGAATCAGTGCGTGTTCAGCCTTTCCGATTCCGGCGAAGGCAGTTCCAGCATGCCCAGTCCGTTGCTGCCGAGGATCGTACCGGTTGACTTGACCGCAACGCCTCGACCTCACTGGCGGAAGATGCAGGAGAGGGCGCCGGGATTGGAATCAGTCTGGGATGAGCAGGCCCCGCCGCATGCGGGGAACGAGCGCACGCGCGGCGTTGCCACCTTAAGAGCCCAATCGCGCTGCGCATTTCGAGGATTTGCGGAGACGCGGCTCGATGCCCAACCCCTGGAGCAACCGGTCCCGGGATTCAACGAACGCGAACGTGGCGAGCTTGTGCACCACGCCCTGCAGCATGTGTGGACCGCGCTAGGCGACTCGAATGCGCTGCACACAGTACGCGCCGACGCAGAGCGGAGTCTGATCGATGAGGCTGCTGCTCGCGCAATAGAGTCCATATGCCAGCGGCGCGATCCGGGGCGGCGCTGGCGTCTGCGTGAAGCGGTCCGGCTGCGAAATCTGCTGACGAAATGGCTGCAGCTTGAACGGGCGCGTGCCCCCTTCATGATCGAAGCCCTCGAGGGGCGCGATCAAATCGCTCGTTTTGGCGGACTCGAATTCCGAGTGCGTATTGATCGCGTCGATCGATTGTTGGATGGCGCGCGCGTCTTGATTGACTACAAGACCGGCGCTGCCGATCCTGATTGGCGCGGTGAGCGGCCTGACAATCCACAGTTGCCGGTTTACGCGCTGCTGTCTCCGCAGGCCTTGGTCGCGGTCGCTTACGCCAAGGTGAACGCCGCGGAATCCGGCTTTGTAACGGAGTCCGAGCGGGGCGAGATTTTCCCGAGAACACGCCGGAGCGAATTGGAAGGGATGGCGACTTTAGCTGAGCTCATACAGGTTTGGTCGCGGCGCATCGAGCGGATCGCCGGCGAGTTCGCCGCCGGGCGCGCGGAGGTGGCGCCGACCATCAAGGCATGTCAGAGCTGCAAGCTTCAGGGCCTGTGCCGCGTGCCGGCGGCGCTTGAAGAGGCGGACGAGTTCCATGAGTGAGGCCGCGCGACTCGCCGATGGCCCCGCCCGCGAGCGTGCAATTACCTCGGCGGGCTCGGTGTTGGTCCAAGCGCCGGCCGGCTCCGGCAAGACGACGCTGCTCGCGCAACGGTATCTGCGTCTGCTGGCATCCGTCGACTCGCCCGAGCGCATTTTGGCGCTGACCTTTACGCGCCGTGCTGCCCAAGAGATGCGGCAACGAGTGCTCGGTGCCTTGAGCGCCGCGCGGCTTGCCGAATGCCCGCAGGGGATGAATCAGCTCACGTGGAGCCTGGCGGCGGCGGCGAAGAAGCGCATGGACTCTTTGAATTGCGATCTGCAATCGCAGCCTTCGCGATTGCGCATTGAGACCATCGATGCATTCAATTCCTGGCTCGCCAATCAATTGCCGATTGCGGCGGGTGCAGGCGCGGGCTTAAGCATTCAGACCGATGCCGCGCCCAGCTACCAGGAGGCGGCACGCCGTGCTTTGGCGCACCAGGGCGACGATCAGTTCGGGCTCGCCGTCGATCGGGTGCTCGAGCTCGACGATCAGCGTTGGCGCAAGCTGGTGAAGCTTATCGCCGAGATGCTGCCGAGCCGCGACCGCTGGTTGCCGTTGCTCGCCGGTCACTTTCAGGCCGCGAGCGCGATTGACGAGGCGCAGCTGGCCAGCGTGCGTCGGCATTTCGACGAGGATTTGCGGCTGCTGGTCGCTCGGCTGCTGCTGCGCGCGCACGAAGTCTTGGGAGAAGAAAATACTGCCGCGCTGTCGTCGCTCATGCACGGCGCCGCGCAGCGCATCGAGGATCCGACGCGCCTCGCTGCGTGGCGGCAAGATGCAAGCCTCCTGCGCGCTGGCCCTGAGGATGCCGCGCGTTGGCGCTGCATGGCGGCGCTGCTCTTAAGAGCGGACGGGCGCGCATTGCGCAAGACGGTCAACAAGGCGCATGGTTTTCCGCCCGGCAGCGCCGACAAAGCATCGATGCTGAGTCTGATCGAGAGCTTCGCCGCAGACCCGCGGATTTTGGATGCCTTGATTGAGTTGCGCACGCTGCCGGATCCGTACTACAGCGACGCTGCCTGGGGGCGTGTCCGCGAAGTGGCGCAGGTGCTGGTATTGGCGGCGGCTGAACTGGATGGAGTCTTTCGCGAGCAAGGTGCCGTTGATTTTTCCGCGGTGTCGATCGCGGGGTTGCGCGCGCTCGGCAGCGTGGATGCGCCGACGGATTTGAGCTTGCGTCTCGATTACCGGCTGCAGCACATTCTCGTCGACGAATTTCAGGATACATCCAGCTCGCAGTTGGAACTGGTGCGCCTCCTGACCGGCGGGTGGCAACAAGGCGATGGCCGCAGCGTGTTTTGCGTGGGCGACCCGATGCAATCCATCTACGGTTTTCGCCAAGCGGAGGTCAGGGCGTTCCTCGAACTCGCGGAGGAGGGTATCGGCGAGCTGCGCTTCGAAGTGCAGCGTCTGCGCAGCAATTTTCGTTCCGCGCCGCCGCTGGTGGAGTGGACCAATCGCTGTTTCGCGCGTCTCATGCCGGAGATGGATGATCGTAATCGCGGCGCCATTGCATATCGTGCCAGCGAGGCCGCGGGTTTGATGTCCGACGCCGCTGAATGCGGCGTCCAGTGTGCGGGATTTGCGAGCCGCAGCGCCGAATCAAATGCGATCGCCGCGATGATTGCCGGCGAGGTCAAGCGGCATCCCGATTGGCGCATCGCCGTCTTGGTGCGCGCCAGAACGCATGCACGCGGAATTGCTGCGAGTTTGCGCGCGTTGAACATCGACTTTCGGGCGGTCGATATCGAGCCCTTGCAGGATCGCGCTGCGGTTCGCGACATCATGATGCTAACTCGCGCGTTACTCCACTTGGGCGACCGAATTGCCTGGTTCGCCGTGTTGCGCGCTCCTTGGACTGGACTGATCCTGGCCGATTTGCTGACGATCTCGCAGGCGCATTCTCTGGTGTGGGATGCGATTCGAGATGACGCGCTGCTGCTTAGTGTCAGCGAGGATGGCCGCGCTCGCTGCGCGCGCCTGCGGCTGACGCTTGAGGCTGCGTTCAAGGTCCGCAACGAGACCGGAGTCGCTCGCTGGATCGAAAGAACCTGGCTGGGTTTGGGCGGCCCCAGCTGTATGACGAGCGTGCAAGATCTGCAACTGGCGAGCGCCGCATTTGCTCGCATACGGGACCTCGAGGAGCGCGGCATGCCGGACCCGGCGGATCTGCCGGAGATCTTTGCCGACCTGTTCGCCGATCACGGCAGCGCGAGCGCCGTGGAAATCATGACCATTCACAAGGCCAAAGGTCTGGAATTCGACCTGGTCGTGCTGCCGGCGCTTGATCGTGCCGTACCGCCCGATCGCAACCAATTGTTGTTGTCGCACCAGTTCGCCCGCACGGGGCGCGACGGCATGGTGATGGCGGCCCGTCCGCCGGTGGGCACCGAGGCCGACCTGCTATTCGAGTTCTTGCGCTGCCAGCGGCGCGACGCGGCCGTGCTCGAAGCGCAGCGCCTGCTATACGTGGCCTGCACCCGCGCAAAATGCCAATTGCGTCTGACCGCCGTCATCGACGAAGTTGAAAATGCCGATGACCTCGAGGAGTCGGCCCCGCGCCGGGAGTTCCGGCCGCACGCCGGAAGCTTGCTGCGCGCGCTCTGGCCAGTGCTCGCCGGCGAATTCGAGCTGCCGACGCCGCTCCTCAAGCAAGCAGCGGCTGCCGACGAGGCGCCTCGCGGCGGGCCCCTCAAGCGCCTGCCATTGGAATCCCAGGACCGTCATTTTGCACCGCTGTCGGGTGCGGCAATTGTCATCCCTGTCGCGAGGGACGAGACGCCGATATTCGACTGGGCCGGCGAAACCGCGCGACGAGTCGGCAGCCTGGTGCATGCCGAACTCGAGAAGATGGACCTCACAAGCCTTGATGAGGCGGCGATCCATGCGCGCGAGGACCATTTCCGCCGATGGCTTGAGCGAAATGGGGTGCCCGAGGATCGATTGAATCAAGCGACCGCGCGCGTCGTGGAGGCACTGCTCGGCGTGCATCGCGATCCGCGCGGACGTTGGATACTGAAGCGGTGGCTTCGCGAGGATCTGCGTGAACACGCCTTGTCCGGGTACTGGGAGGGGGAATTTTCGCGAGTCGTGTTTGATCGCAGCTTCATCGACGAGGCCGGCGTCAGGTGGGTGATCGACTACAAAACCAGCCAGCACTTGGGCGGAGGTCTTGAGCTCTTTCTGGACCGCGAGGTCGAGAGATACCGCAGCCAGCTTGAGCGCTATGGGCGCCTGGCGCGTTGCTTGGGACCTGAACCCGTCCGCCTCGGCCTGTATTTTCCACTGATGCGAGCCTGGCGGGAGTGGGCGCCCGACACAGGGGCTTGACTTAAGCGCTGGTACTGATTATATAACCAGATATGGATATACAAACAGTAATCTAACCATAAGAGGGGATTGTCATGATTGGATACGTCACTCTGGGCACAAATGACCTCAAGCGCGCCGCCGCCTTTTACGATGCGCTCCTGGGAGAAATCGGCGCCAAGCGCATGATGGAAAGCGCTGATTTTGTCGCGTGGTCCGTGAAACCGGACTTGCCCGGGCTCGGTGTGACCAAGCCCTTTGACAAAAAAGCCGCAACGGTGGGCAACGGCGTGATGGTCGCGCTGGTGGTGGATAGCGAGGCGAAAGTGAATGCCCTGCATCGCAAGGCGTTGCAATTGGGCGGCAAGGACGAGGGCGCGCCGGGGAAGCGGTCGGAAAACTTTTATGCCGGTTACTTTCGGGATCTCGACGGCAACAAGCTCAATGTCTTCGTCGGCGGTTAGCAGATTCCTAGAACGTGAATTCGAGCTCCACCGGAAATCGTCCGGAGGCGTCGCGAGGCCGAAGTTGAGCTAGGTTATTGAGCTGATTGTGAAGGCTTAAGGATGCTTCAGGGCGCTCTTTGATCGTGCCGGACAGCATGCCGGTGCGCGTGGCAGGAGAATATCGGATCTGCGCCTGAGCCTGCACCGGTCCGCCGGTGTCGGTCAGGTTGGCGGTGATGGTCCCGTCAGGGGCAACCGCTCCGGCGGCCAGTTGCAGCTCATAGCTCCCCAGATCTTCGCCCGCGGCGATATCTGCGGCGGAAAGATTGGCCACGTCAATCTTTCCTACCGCAGAGTCGAGTTTGCGAAAATCGCCGCTCGCCTCCGCAAACGCGAGGTTAGCGATACCTCTCCAGCCGGCGGCAAACCCGAGGTCGCCAAGATTTTCGATGGGACCTCCGCCTCGAATGTCATGAGCCGCAACGGCTCGTGCACTGAGCTCAACCGTTCCGTCGATAACGAAGCCCACCTTTACCCAGTGAATGTCCGCAACCATCGCCAGTCGCAGCAGCGAGAGCGGATGCAACCGCCATTCAATGGCGCCCGCCTCGCGTGCATTGACCTTGAGTCTTCCTGCGGCGCCGTGCACGAGGCTGCCGGAGAAATCTTCCGCGTGCACCTGAGCGGGCAGAAAATGCGTGATCACAGAAGCCGGCAGCACGAACACCGTCGCGGCCGCGAGGGCCAGAATCCCTAGGAGGACCAGTGGCCAACGTCGCGCCGGCCGCTTGAGGTTAACGTCGCGGCTGGGAGAACGAGATGCTGGCATTGACCATTCCCGGCGCCGGCGTGCGATCCACAGTGATCGATTCAATCGCGAGACCGTAGCGCCGATCCAGGGAATCGAGCCATGCGACCATCGTGTCAAATGGCGCGGCCTCCAATTGCACACGCACTCCCCCCGTGGGATTGGGCTGGGTACCGCGCAGCGCGCTTGCCAGACCCGCTTCGCGGGCAACTCTGTCCACCAGCACCACCGGTGCCTCTCCTGTGTCGGCAGGAACCTGATCGCCATAAGCGCGGACTTCGGGTGCATTCACCCGCATCCACGCCAGGTCTTCGCGCCGTGTATCGGTTTCCTTGACCGCGCTCGACACCGCGGATTGCAAGGGCATGAGAATACCGCCGATCAAAACGATGAGCCCCAAGGCGATCGCGCCGACAGCGACCACGCGCTGTTCGCGCTGCTGCAGGCTTGCATACCAGTTTCGCAGTTTGTTCATCGGCGCGCCTTCGCGGACGGTGCGCGAACGTGAAGATGCGCTTCAACACCCGCGGCCACGGGATTTGAGGATTGAATCTCCGCTGTGAGGCCTTCCTTGCCCACGAACTGGGTCAGTTGCGAGAGCGCGGCGAGACTGGGTGCGCTCACGGTCATGTCGAGCGAATCATCCCGGTAGCTCAAGGCGCTGATGGCGGTTTTTGGTGCCACCGCGAGGGCTCCGCTCAAGGTCTGCAAGGTACGAAGAAAGTATTGCGGACCCGCGCCGGATTTGCGGATTCTCTCCAGCTTGGTTTGCATTTGGCGGCGCGGATCGGTGAGCGCATCGCCGGGCATGGCTGATGAAAAAACTTGCGAAATCTCGCCATCGAGGGCTGCGGATTCATTTTTGGCATGGTGAATCTGCAGTGCTTGTGCGGCAACGTGAACCACCAGCAGCGCCACGGCGAGTGCAGCGGCAATGCGCCATTGACGCCATCGCTCACCGTAGTCCGTGGTCCGTGAAAACTCGCCTTGCAGCAGATTGACGGCCTCGGGTGCTTCAATTCCGCGCGCCAGCCAGGGCAGCGGACCATCCGTCAACAATTGAACCTTGAGAGTTTCGAATTCTTCGAGCAAGTCCTCAAATTCACCTTGAATCCTCGCCCAGTCTTCACGCGTCACGTAAAGCATGACGCTTTCCTTGGGCTTGGGCTCCGCCGTCGAATCGAGCCGGTCGGCGATGACGCCGGCAACCACCAGGGCTTCCTTGACCGGCGAGAGTTCCACGGCGAAGGGCAGGGCGCCGGGCCGCCGCACCGCAAGCCGCTCCTTTTCAAGCCATAATACCGTCTGGCTCGGATTCTCCGGCATCAGCGAGATATCCGCGTAAATCGCCTCTGGATCGAATCCGGCGGCGTTCAGCTCGGACAGCCACGCCTGCAGCACGGAGCGCGACACCACGGCCACGGGCGTGCCGCCGTTGCCGCGGCGGCGGCCGATCGCAAAGCTCAATAGATCGACATCCTCCGTCAGTTGCTCTTCCAGCGCAAAGGGCACGGCTCGCGCGAGCTTTGCGCCGCTGCCGGGCGGCAGTTCCGGCTCTGACAACAGAATCTGCGTTGCCGGCGCGAGCACCACGACTCGTCCGGTACGCCAGACGGCGGCGGCAAGGCTCAATGATCCGCGTTGCCGGGTCGGTGTCGGCGCACCGGTCTCATCCAGCGTCAGCCATTCGGTCTCTTCTTGGCCGGCCGGCGGTAGGCGTAACAGCAATGATTGCGGCATGTATCTTAAGGAGTCCCAAATGAGCGCAGAAGCGGCGCGACCTTCGTCGAGCCGCGGTACAAAAGACTGTACAAGGTGAACTCCGTAGTGCCAAGCATGACGCGCGTGGTGAGCTGGAAGTACGCGCTTTGCATCCCGATGGGGTTGCCGATCTTCAGCATGGCCGTCGGTCCGCCAAAACTCGTGGCGACGTTGGTGAAGGTTGTCACGTCGGGGAAGCAGCCGGTTTTGCGGCCATTGGCGAGCACTGCGGGGCTGTTAGACCATTCGCCGTTCAAGCCCTGCACCAGGCTCTCCAGAACCAAGGCGGGAGCGGTGCAGACATTGATTTTGGTATTGGCATTCGGCAGTGCTGTGACGTACGGGGCGATCTTGCGGTAACGGTCGGCTCCGAAGCCTGGCAGATTCATCAACTCGGTGGGCGACATCATGGGCCAGTTGCCGGTGTGATAGGGAGGAGTTTGCGAGGTGTAGACCGCATCCTCGGCGCCGTCCGGATTGCCGACGACATCGTCCTGATCGATCCAATCGCGCGCCAGTCCCGCCCACTTGGGCTCCACACCCACCGAGGCCAGCAATCGCTGGAATTGCTCCAGCGGCAGCGGATCCTCAGTGACACCGTCCGCCCCTAAGCGCGCGAGGCTGTTCAAGTTGAAACGCCCCTGCATATCTTCCAATGCGCCCTGCATGGTGCCGATGGGCTCGCCTTCCGGATTATTGTCCGGCGTGATGGGCAGGGGCTGGGTCACTTGCGCCCAGGGGCCCGCCAAGGTGGTGGCCTGGGCGCTGGTTTGCAGATCCTGGATGAGCACATCCGCGGCCAGCGCCTCTGCGCCCAGGCCAAATTGCAGCGCCTGTTCCGCGGCGAGCACGCCGGTCGTACGCCGCAGCTCCAGAAATCCATCGAAGCTCAGTTTCGTGGCTAAAATGGTGGCCAGTGCCACGAGAATGAGCGCGATGATCAGCGCGACTCCGCGCTGCTTTTTCCCGCCACCGCCAAACGCGATCACCCGGACACCTCGATCACGCGCCTGATGGGTCCCCAATCCTTGAACTGAACGATAATTTCCACCGCCACAGGCCGGGTTTGATCCGCAGTGCCGTTGGCCCCGCCTTGTATGGTCGTGGTTTCCGGCCATTGGTTTTGCCAGGCTTGATTGCTATCGAGATAGCGCAGCTGCACACCCTTCACGCCGGTCAGCAGGTCTTGCACGACCGGCTTGTTGCCTTGCACGGTGTCGAGATTGGTTTGGTAGCTGCGCTTGAGCACTTCGCCGACCAAGGCGTAGGAGACGCGCTGCAACGTGCTGCGTTGTTGCCCAGCGGTGTTGGACCAACCGGCGCGCGTCAAATCGACCATGGGAACGGCATTCGGATCGGTCGTGGATCCAAAACTGGACGTGGAATTGAAACTCATGCCGGGACTCGGATTGGATCCGGAATTGAAACTCATGCCGGAATTCGAGCTCGACGTCGAGCTTGCACCCAAGCCGGCCGAGGTGACGGTGACACTGCCGGCGCCCGGCGTGCCGTGGAACGCAGGAAGCCGGCTTTGTCCCAACATATCGCGCACCGGCCGCGGCACCAGTTGCGCAAAGTCGGACGCGACGACGCGCATGCCGAATTCGATCTCACGCGAGCGCTTCAACGAATCTTCGGTACGTTCGGCTGAGATGCGAGCGGCTCGGTAGGTCGAATAGCCCAGCGCCGACATGATCACCAGGATCAGCAAAGCGACTAAGATTTCGACCAAGGTGAACCCTAAGTTGCGTTCGCGCGATATGGTGGACGGCCGGTTCATTGCGTCGGCGGCGGAACGGTGGGAGGGGTAGGCGTGGGCGTAATGGGCCCCGGCACAATGGGGCTGATACCCGGCACCGGGGCCGTGGGCGTCGGAGTCGTGGGCGCGCCCGGGACAGCCGCGGTAGAAGTTCCCGCAGTCCAGTCGACGGTGGTGGAACCCGGCGTAGCCAGTGAGCTGCCGAGAAAGCCGACCGCCTGAGCGACAGGGTTGCCCTTGGTTTTTGCATCGCCGAGGTATACCCGGACCGTCACGCGCTTCATGCTGGCAATGCTGGTGTCGAAGTAGCGCGTATCGTAGTGCCACTTGCGATTGCCGAAATTCAGTTCCCCGGTGTCGGTGTTTTGGCCAAATTTGACCACGTTGAGGCGCACTTCCGCGAGGCGATTGAGCGCAATCCATTGGGCAAGCGTCTTGTCCCGTAAAAACCCGCTGGTGCGCGCGGTACCGTTGACGGCAACCAAGAGCGCGGTCAGCCCTACCGCCACGATCATCAGCGCGACCAATACTTCGACCAACGTAAAGCCGCGGGCGCGCTGCGAAGATTTCAACTGCGCTTTTCCACTTGGTTGGAATTTTCGCGCGAGATTTTCCCGAGCGCATCGCCGTCCACCGACGCCTTGGCTTGGGTAGCATCCCGCTGCAGGGTCAGCCGGAACGGCGTTCCTTCGCCGCTGGCGGCGATCGCTACCTGAGGACCGGGTGGGTCGCCGCCGGTCAGATTCGGATCGATGGCTTTTATGACGACGGTCTGCGAATCGAGCTGCAGTTGAAAGCTAATGCCCTTGGGCAAATCACGGTGCCGAAATTCGAGTTCCTGGTCGAGCCTCATCCAGCGGTCGCGGCGCGGATCGTAGACCACGAATTCATAGGCGGTGGGCTCGATACGCAGCCCAAAGTCGCGGCCTTCCAAGAGCGCGCGTTCATGCAACAGACCCACCAGTCCCTCGATGCGCCGGCTCTCCTCATCGAGTTGGCTGTCGCGTCCCGTTGAGCTCACCGACAATACGGTGATCGAAATGACCACGGCCATGATCACGATCACGACCAGGATTTCGACGAGAGTAAAGCCTTTGCTGCGCATGTTGCGCCATCGCCTTCAGCGATGCCTATTTCGCTTCGATCGAGAAGCTGTTGATGTCGGCGTCGGGACCTTCGCCGCCGGGTTTTCCGTCGCGACCGTAGGAGGTGATGTCGTATTCACGTCCGTCCGCGCCCGGACTGGTATAAAGATAAGGATTGCCCCACGGGTCCTTAGGTATCGACGTCAAATAGCCGTGGGCAGGATAGTTGGTGATCGTCGGGTCTGCGGGTTGCCTGACCAGCGCTTGTAAGCCCTGCTCGGTGGTCGGATATTTAAAATTGTCCAGGCGGTACAGGTCCAGGGCCGTGCCGATCGAGCGGATATCAGTCTTTGCAGCCGTCACGCGTGCCGTATCAACCTTGCCCAAAATATTTGGCACCACGAGCGCGCCGAGCACTGCCAGAATGACCACGACGACCATGATTTCAATTAGGGTAAAACCGCTGTGGCGATTGCGCATAGTGACCTCGATAATTCCTCGGATGATAGCAAAATAGAGAACATCGATGCCCCGTGATGCCGCACCTGGCTTCGCACAGATCGCTGCGGCACTCCAATGGGATCGCGGCCGATGGATTTGGTTGCTTCTGATTTTGCTGCTGTTGGGCGCCGTGTTGGGTCTTGGCGACAATGTCAGCGCCTTGTTGGGCTATGATCGCAGTGCTATTGCGACGGGGGGTTGGTGGCGGTTGCTTACGGCCCACATCGTGCACCTCGATGTCCACCACTTGATCCTGAACGAATTGGGCCTGGTGCTCGTGTGGTCCTTGTTCGCGCAGGATTACGATGCGGTCGAGTGGTGTGCAATCGCATTGAGCGGGGCATTGGCGATCAGTTCCGGGCTTTGGTGGCTGAGCCCGCGTGTCAGCTGGTATGTCGGCGCATCGGGAGTTCTGCATACCGTCATGGCCGCGGGGGCGGCGAAGCATCTTGCGGCGCGCGCCTGGGACCGCTGGATACTGTGCTTCGGGTTGTGCGCCAAATTGGCGTGGGAGCAGTGGGGTGGGCATCCTGCGCCGCTGGTGGTTGTCGATGCCCATTTGTACGGCGCAGCGTGCGGATTTGCGGTAGGCGCTGCACTGTCGTGGCGGACCGCTATAATTCGCCGGCGCCCACAAGCTTGAGGATCATCAGTTCATGTCGCTTGCCTTTGTATTTCCCGGCCAGGCCTCCCAGTCCATCGGCATGATGAGCTCCTTGGCCAGAATTTCTCCGGTCATTGCAGCGACCTTTGCCGAGGCGAGCCGTGTGCTGGGTTACGATCTGTGGCAGCGCTGCCAGGAAGGTCCCGCCGAGTTGCTGAATTCGACAGAATGCACCCAGCCGGCCATGTTAACGGCCGGCGTAGCGACTTATCGGCTGTGGCGCGAGCGGGGCGGAGCGATGCCGGCGATAATGGCGGGTCATAGCCTGGGGGAGTTCAGCGCTTTAGTGGCGGCGGACTATTTGGACTTCCAGACCGCCGTGGGCCTGGTGAAATACCGCGGTGAACTCATGCAGGAGGCGGTGCCGAGCGGTCAAGGCGGGATCGCTGCCATATTGGGACTCGAAGACGCCGACGTCGAGGCGGCCTGCCAGGAGGCCGCGCAGGGCGAGATTGTCGAAGCGGTGAATTTCAATGCGCCCGGACAGGTGGTCATTGCGGGGCTTGCCACGGCCGTGGCTCGCGCCATCGAGATCGCGACTGCGAAAGGAGCGCGTCGCGCGATGGCGCTGCCCATGAGTGTTCCCGCGCATAGCTCTTTGATGCGGCCGGCGGCCGAAAAATTGCGAATTCGGCTGGCTGACACGCCGTTGGCGGAGCGCTCCACGGTGAAAGTGTACGGCGTCGATTGCAAGATACACTCCGGCGCGAGTGATATACGAAGCGGCCTGGTCAAGCAATTATCAACGCCGGTGTACTGGGCGGCCACCGTTCGCACCATGATTTCCGCGGGCGCGACGCAAATTATCGAGTGTGGCCCAGGAAAGGTATTGACGGCGCTGAATCGGCGCGTGGACAAGAATCGGGAGCTTAAAATGCTGGCGCTGGAAGATCCGCAGACTGTAGATGATGCGCTGGCTGCGGTGGCTTAAAAATGTTGAACGAAGAGATTGCATTGGTGACCGGCGCTTCGCGCGGCATTGGGGCGGCCATAGCGGAAAGGCTCTGCAGCGATGGCGCGCGGGTCATCGGCACGGCGACCACGCCCGAGGGAGCCGCTCGCATCACGGCAACGCTCGCGGCACGCGGCGGACGCGGTGCGGTGCTCGACGTGATCAGTCAGGAGTCGATCGATGCGCTGATTGATGATATTGAAGCCAAGGAAGGGTCTGTCGGTATCCTGTGCAACAATGCCGGCATTACCCGCGATACCCTGTTGCTGCGCATGAAGCAGGATGACTGGGATGCCGTCATCCAAACCAATCTCGCCTCCGTGTTCCGGCTCTCCAAAGCCGTATTGCGCGGCATGATGAAGGCCCGTAAGGGGCGCATTGTCAGCATCACCTCGGTGGTGGGTCTGACCGGGAATCCCGGACAGGCGAATTATGCCGCCGCCAAGGCCGGTATCATCGGATTTACCAAATCGCTGGCCCGGGAAGTTGGCTCCCGCGGCATCACGGCCAATGCGATTGCGCCCGGATTCATCGATACGGACATGACACGCGCATTGAATGAGGCGCAGCATGCCGCGCTCAACGCTCAAATCCCCTTGGGAAGGCTGGGCCAGCCGGCCGATATTGCCGCAGCCGTCGCATTTTTGTGTTCAGCGGACGGGGCCTATATCACCGGCGAAACGCTGCACGTGAACGGCGGGATGTACATGCCATGAGCGCGGGGAGCCAGGCGCCCAGGCCCTCCGGGGCACCCTCAGTCGCGCTGTTTTGTCAAGCAAGCCGGGGTAGGCCCGGAATCAAAATGTGCGGTCAAGGTAGCCGCCGTCGCCGCGTTCACATAAAATACGCGCCCGGTCGATGCCGCTGGTCGCAGGGGTTCTTAAACCGCATGAATAGCAATTCCGAGAGGACACCAAAAAGATGAGTACCGTTGAGCAGCAGGTTAAAAAGATCGTGGCCGAACAGCTGGGCGTCAAAGAAGAAGAAGTCACCAATGATGCTTCGTTCGTCGACGATTTGGGGGCCGACTCTCTGGATACGGTGGAACTGGTGATGGCGCTCGAGGAAGAATTCGAGACGGAAATTCCGGATGAAGACGCCGAAAAGATCACCACCGTGCAGCAGGCAATCGACTATATCAATTCGCACAAGGGCAAGGCCTGAAGCCCTGTTGATTCCGCGCACATCGTCCTTTGTTCAAATCCTAGATAGGGGTTGGCATTGAGCAAACGACGCGTCGTCATTACGGGTCTTGGAATCGTCTCGCCGGTCGGCAACGACGTCGCGACTGCGTGGGCATCTATCCTGGGCGGACGCAGCGGTATCGCACCCATCGAGCGGTTCGATACCAGCAGCTTTCCGACGCACTTCGGCGGCGAAATCAGAAAGCTGGAGCTGGAACCCTACATGAGCGCCAAGGACGCGCGCCGCATGGACGCGTTCATGCAGTACGGCGTCGTGGCCGGGATTCAGGCGATGCGCGATTCCGGATTCGAGGTGACTGAGACAAATTCGGATCGCATCGGCATCATGATGGGATCGGGCATGGGCGGGCTGGAGTCGATCGAAGAGACTTACGATAAATATCTGGAGACGAACTCTCCGAAGAAAGTCTCGCCGTTTTTCATCCCCGCCAGCATCATCAATTTGGTCAGCGGGCACTTGTCGATCACGTTCAAGATCACCGGCCCGAATTTGGCGGTCGCCACCGCCTGCACGACTTCCACCCACGCTTTGGGATTGGCAATGCGCCTGATCCAATACGGTGAGGCCGATGCGATGCTGGCCGGCGGTTCCGAGATGGCGACGTGCGTTACCGGTATGAGCGGCTTCGCACAGGCTAAGGCGCTGTCCCAACGCAATGAGGATCCACAAGCCGCGAGTCGCCCCTGGGACAAGGAGCGCGATGGTTTCGTCATGGGGGACGGTGCCGGTGCGATGCTGCTCGAGGAGTACGAGCACGCAAAAGCTCGAGGGGCGAAAATCTACGCGGAAATCGTCGGCTTTGGTATGAGCGGTGATGCCTTCCACGTTACGGCACCGCCCGAGGACGGCGAGGGTGCGCGCAAGGCCATGTCGAAGGCGCTCATCGATGCGCAGTTAAATCCCGATCAAGTGCAGTACGTCAACGCTCACGCCACCTCCACTGAACTCGGCGACCGTGCCGAGACACTCGCGATACGTCGCGCGTTCGGCGCGGCCGCCGACAAGTTGGCTGTCAGCTCCACCAAATCCATGACCGGACACTTGCTGGGGGCCGCCGGAGCGGTCGAGGCCATTTTCTCCGTGCTGGCGCTACGCGATCAAGTGGCGCCCCCCACCATCAACCTGCACCAGCCGGGCGAGGGCTGCGACCTTGATTACGTGCCGAACACCGCGCGTCAAATGCCGCTCAGCTACACCCTTTCCAATTCATTCGGGTTCGGTGGCACGAACGGTTCGCTCATTTTCCGCCGAATTTGAGCCGCTAGATCTCGTCGAACAGTTTCCGGAGGTCTATCCGGGACTACTTGAGAGCGGCGGAGCCCAGTCCGCGGGATCCGGCGGCCGCTACGATATTCTGCCCTTTGCGTCCGGTGAGCACCTGCTGCTCAACGCCAACCGCCGATTGACGGGTCCTCATGCGGGTGATCAGGGATTCCTGCACGCTCTCGAGGAGTGGTGGAAATCGTTGGCTGATGCGTCGGCCCCGGCGGCGACTCACTTGCCATTTACCGGCGGATGGCTGGTGTATCTCGGGTACGAGCTGGCATCGGAAATCGAGTCCCGTTTGGCGTTGCCGCGGAGTTCAGATCCGATCGTCGCGCTGGCACTGCGCGCACCCGCGGCGTGGTTGCGCGATCGAGCAACCGGGGAGGGTTGGCTCATCGCCGAACCGGGCAGCGAATCCATGCTGGATGATTTCGAACAGCGCGTCGCCGAACGGCGCGCCGCTGCGCCTTCTCACGGCGCGGTATTCCAGATCGAAGAAGAGGATCCGTCAAAGTTTCTCGCGGCAGTGCGTCGAGCTCTGCAATACACGGCTGCGGGCGATGTGTACCAGACCAACCTCTCGCGGCAATGGCAGGCGACCGCGTCGCGGACGGTCAGCCCGGTTGCGATCTACAAGCGATTGCGCAGCACCAACCCCAGTCCCTTTGCGGCGATCCTGCGCCATGAGGATTTTGCGCTGCTGAGCTCCTCTCCGGAGCGACTGGTGCAGGTGCGAGAAGGCGTCGTTTCAACACGTCCGATTGCCGGTACCCGGCCGCGTGGCGCGAGCCTTGAGGACGACGAGGCGTTGATTCGCGCACTGCTGGACAACGAGAAAGAGCGTGCGGAACATGTGATGTTGATCGATTTGGAGCGCAATGACTTGGGCCGCGTGTGTATCGGTGGATCCGTGCAGGTCGACGAATACATGAGCGTCGAGACCTACGCGCATGTGCATCACATCGTCTCGAATGTGAGCGGCCGCCTGCGACGCGACGTATCGCCGATCGCGGTCATCCGCGCGCTGTTTCCGGGCGGCACGATCACCGGTTGTCCGAAGATTCGCTGCATGCAAATCATCGCCGAGCTCGAAGGCTGCGGCCGGGGCGCCTATACAGGATCGATCGGCTATTTGAATCGCGACGGCAGTTGCGACTTCAATATTCTGATTCGCAGCATCACCGCGCAAGGTGCGACGCTCAGGTTTCGCGCCGGCGCCGGTATTGTCGCGGACTCCGTTCCGGCGCAGGAATTGGCTGAAACGAGGGCAAAGGCCGAAGGACTGCTGCGCGCCTTAGGAATGCGCGAATGAGCGTGTGGATCAATGGCCGACGCCGCTCGACCTTAAATTATCGCGATCGGGGCCTGCAATACGGCGACGGCGTTTTTGAAACGATGAGGGTGCAGCGGCGCAGTATCAGACTGTTGGACTTCCACCTGGACCGCCTCTACCGGGGTTGTCGGCGGTTGAAGATCGGGGCGCCACAGCCGCTTGTCCTGCGCCGCGAATTGGAGCGCATTGCGGCCCGGGGCGGCGAGGGAGTACTCAAGCTGATTGTCACTCGAGGCTGCGGGCCGCGCGGCTACCGGCCATCGGGGCGCGAACGAGCCACGCGAATCGCGACGCTGCACCCCCTGCCTCAGGTCGCTTCGGCCGATGCGGCAATCGCGGTCCGGCTGCGCGTGTGCGCTACTCCGCTAAGCATGAATCCGAGCCTCGCGGGTCTGAAAACATTGAACCGCCTCGACTCTGTCTTGGCACGCAGCGAGTGGACGGACGCCCGAATCTGGGAAGGATTGATGAGAGATGTCGACGACAACTGGGTCTGCGGTACGATGTCCAACTTGTTTCTCAGGCGCGGCACGGTTTTGATGACGCCGTTGCTGGATCGCTGCGGTGTGGCCGGTGTCATGCGCCGCTGGATTTTGCAACGTGCCGGCGGCCTGCGCCTGCGCGCCGTGGAGCGCCGCATCCGCTGGAAAGACCTGCAGTCGGCAGAGGAAGTGTTTATGAGCAACGCCGTCGTCGGGATACGCTCAGTGCGCACGATCGAAGGCGCACGCTTCGGAAACCTGCGATTTATTTGCTCGGATACCGCGCAACAGCTGCGCTCGCTTCTGGATAGGCAGTGACCCGAACGCTGCGCGTCGGCACTACACTGGTCGTGTTGCTGCTGGGTGCGGCTGCGGCCGTGGGTTTGTGGTCCGGCGTGCGCAGTCTCGATGTCCCCTTGAGATTGACGGCACCGATGCGATTCAAAGTGACGCCCGGAGTGAGCTTCGCACATGTGGCGACGGAACTGGCAACCCGGGGAATCGCCGCTCAGCCAAGAGCGTGGATCCTGTATGCGAGGTGGAAGGGGCTGGCGCCGGCGGTCAAGGCTGGCGAATACGAAATCCAACCCGGTACCACACCGCGTGAGCTGCTGACGAAAATGGTGAACGGTCAGGTACTGCTGCATTCGTTGACGATCGTGGATGGTTGGCGCGTCCGGGATCTGCTCGACGCCTTGCGGCGCAATCCCGACATCGTCTCCACGCTGCCTGAGCAAACGGCGTTATCCGTGCTGGGCGCGACTATCATGACCAAGCTCGGGGCACCCGGCACCGATGCCGAAGGACAGTTCCTGCCCGAGACTTACCGCTTCATCGGGGGCACCACGGACATCGAATTGCTTCGTCAAGCGCATGCTGCGCTGGTTCGGGAACTGGACGCGGCGTGGATGGATCGGGATCCGGATCTGCCGTTGCGCAACGCCAATGAGCTTTTGATCATGGCCTCAATTGTCCAGAAGGAAAGCGGATTGCCGCAGGAACTCGCCAAGATTGCCGGCTTGTACGTCCATCGATTGAGTGTCGGCATGCGCTTGCAAGCGGACCCCACCGTGATCTACGGTTTGGGTGAACAGTACGATGGCGACATTCACACCGTAGACCTGCGCACCGATGGACCTTACAACACCTATACCCGCTCCGGCCTGCCGCCGACGCCCATTGCCCTGGCCGGTGCCGCAGTTATTCGCGCAACGGCTCGTCCGGAGAAAACCGATGCCATCTATTTTGTCGCCTCGACTAGAGGGGACGGCAGCCACATTTTCTCCGCCACGCTCGAGCGGCATAACGCCGCAGTCGCAGCCTACGTTGCGCATCAGCGCAAGGCGGCTGAAGGATCCCCGCGGTGAGTGAGGCCGGGCGATTCGTCACGATGGAAGGAATGGAGGGGGTGGGCAAGAGCACGCAAGTGGCGCGCTTGTCCGAAGCTTTGAAATCCTTAAGGGTCGCGCATGTCGTGACCCGTGAACCGGGCGGCACGCCGCTGGCGGAGAGCATCCGCGAGGTGGTACTAACCGCGCGCGAGGAGACATTGCCGCCGACGGCGGAGTTGCTGCTCATGTTTGCGGCACGTGCGGTGCATCTCGCGAATCACGTGGAGCCCAATCTGCGAGCGGGCCGTTGGGTCATCTGCGATCGATTCACCGACGCCACTTATGCCTACCAGGGAGGCGGCCGGCGGTTAGCGATGAACACCATCGGCGAGTTGGAATCCATGGTCCAGGGGACACTGCGTCCGCACCTCACCCTCTTGCTGGATGCGCCCGTGGAGATTGCGCTGGCGCGCGCGCGCCGGCGCAATGCCGGAGCGGCCGAGGACCGCTTTGAGCGCGAAAGGAGTGAATTCTTCGAACGCGTCAGAAGCGTTTATCGCGCGCGGGCGGCGGCGGAACCCGATCGCATCGCCATCATCGATGCCACCCGGTCGGTCGATGAGATTGGCGCGCGCATTCTGGAGCAGCTTAAAGTGCGATCATGGATTTCTTGAGCGCCGATTCTCTGCCGTGGCTAAAAGAGCCGCAACAGCGCCTGCGCTCCGCGCTTGAATCAGGCCATCTGCCGCATTCGCTGTTGGTCTTGAGTGTGCCCGGCTTGGGCGCGGAGCAACTGGCGAATTGGATGACCGCCTTGGTACTGTGCGAATCGTTAGGGAAGCGCCCTTGCGATGTCTGTCCCTCCTGCCGCTTGCTGCGCTCGGACAGCCACCCCGATGCCCATGCCGTGCGCCTGGAAGAGGACGCGCAGCAGATCAAGGTTGATCAGGTGCGTGAGCTCATTGATTCCTTGACCTTGAAGAGCTATCGCGGCGGCTACAAGGTGGGCGTCATCGAGGGCGCGGAAGCGTTGAACACCAACGGCGCCAATGCCTTCCTAAAGACGCTGGAGGAGCCGTCCGCCGACACCGTGCTCATCATTATCGCCCGGCCAAACCACCGTTTGCCGGCCACGGTCGCCAGCCGATGCTTGCGCCTTCTCTTACGCCCGCCGGCGACGGATGATGCCATCGCATGGCTCCAAGCAAAGGTGCCCGGTGCGAATCGGTGGCATGCCGCGCTGGCTCTTGCCGGCGGTGCGCCGCTGTCGGCGTTGCGCTTGGATGCGGAGGGATTGGCTGAGATCGATGCCGACATGCGCCAAAGCATCGCCGAACTGGCTGAAGGGTCGGTGGATGTGACCTTGCTGGCGGATCGCTGGGTCCGATCCAATCCGGGCGTACGTATCATTTGGCTTGAGAACTGGATCACACAGCGGGTACATGCTTCACTCGGAGCGGCGACTTCGCATCAAACTGCGGAACCGGTCCGCTTGCCTGCCGCTTTACTTAAGCCCAAGATAAGGGCCCTATTCGAGCTGCTGGACGCTGCGCGCGACGTGAGGCGTCTCGCATCGACCGGTATGAATCAACAATTGGCGCTCGAGGCCTTGCTGGTCGGTGGTCGAACCGCGCTGGGGAAGTAATGCTCATTGTGGGAAACGTAGGAATTGCGAAGTCCAAGTAACAAACCAGGTCTGCTGACGCTTACCATCAAGGATAAGAGCGCGCTGTACCTCGCCTACATGCCTTTCGTGAAAAACGGCGGCTTGTTTATCCCGACGAACAGCAATTATCGTTTGGGCGACGAGGTATTCATGCTGCTCAATCTCATGGGCGAGGAAGAGAAGCTGCCCGTGGCCGGCCGCGTAATATGGATGACCCCGAAAGGAGCGCAGGGCAAGAGAACCGCCGGCATCGGCGTTCAGTTCAGCGATCAGGACCGCGGCAACACCCAAAAGAAAATCGAAAACTATCTCGCCGGCGCGCTCGGCGGAGACAAGCCGACGCACACCATGTAGGGCAGGGCCGCCGATTCGGTGCGTGCGTTGGCAGACAGACAAATGCGCCCGGCTGGCCCATCCTGGCGCGAATGCAGCCTCTCACGCATCTGGATCGCGACATCGAACTGGAATTTATCCGCGAATTCTCGGTCAATGGCGAGTTTCTCAAAGGTTCGAACACCGATGAGCGTCGCGAGCGCATCCGCATCGCGATCTGGACCAATAAACTCGAGCGTGCGCCTTTCCGCGACAGCGGCATGAATTACGGGCAAGCGTACCAGCGCTGTTACGGAAGACCTATCGAGATGCGCGCCACCGTCAGGGGCGAAGCGCGGCTGTCATGAGCCCGGAATCGGTTCGACGTAAACCGGCGGGGGCGGCGGAGGCTCAATCGTAAGCGGCTTGTGCGGCGCCCTGAATAGATACACCGACGCCGCAACGATCGCCAGCGCGAAAATAATGACGAGATACTTGTGCTCTGCGATGATCGATGGCGCTTTGTATTCGAACCGGGGCTTCGGAACGTAGCTGTCAGGACCCTTGCCGCTGCCGGATCCGGGCGTCGGGTCAAGCACTGCGCGAGCGGGCGGCGTCGCTTGCAGCGAGTCCGCCTTTTAGCACATAAGCTTCAAATCCCCGCTCGCTCAAGATATACGCGGCCGCGGAACTGCGCCGACCCGTGTCGCAGCACACGACGTATTGCGTGTTTTTGTCCAAGGCGTTGATCTTCAATCGAATGAAGTACAGCGGGATGTTCACCGCGTCATCGATACGGAAATTCTGAAATTCGCTGGGCAGACGGACATCCAGCCACTTGCCGCCGCCGGCAACGATTTCCCTGGCCTTCTGTTGATCGACCCACTGCAATAGAGGCTCATTCAGCAATGTTTGAAAATCATTCTTGCCGAGGCGCATCAACGTGCCGTCGGTGGACATGGTGACGGTCGCGTTTCGTTTGGCCTCAGCGATCAACGCCTCCTCGCCGAAGCTGTCGCCTGAACCCAGTTCTGCGAGCTTGATGCCTTCCTTGTTCAGAGGCGTCTCACGCATCACGATGCATTTTCCGGAAACGACGACGTAGAAATAATCACCCTCGGTGCCCTGCTTGATGACGATGTCGCCGGCACGATAGTTGATGCGCTGCATGCGCATGAAGATCGCTTGAATATTGGCCGGCGGGATACGATGGAACGCCTTGGTCTGCAACAGCGTGGTCATCCAATCGCCCGTGACATCCAAGCCGTCGCCCCGCAACTCAGCGACCTCGTATTGACCGGTTTGATCCCACGTCAGCAGTACGTCGAGCAAGTCGCTGTCGATCATGATGTATTCAAGATCCATCGCGGCGCGCGCCGTAAACTTCCGCGGCAAGCCAGGCGACAGCGGGGCACGCGCTTCAGCCGTGCCGGCCTTGATCACGCCCATGGTGCGATCGTCCGCCCTCAGCTCGACTTGGCCGGCCACCAGGTAGAAGGTGCGCTTGTCGGTATCGCCTTCTTTGAACAGCACGCGGCCGACGCCCAATTCGCGAATGACCGTTTTTCGGGCGAGCGCGTGCAGGTTCTCTGCCTTGAGGCCGTCAAGCGGCGAGAAGGTCTTTAATGTAGCGAGGTCGACTGGTCGTTCGTGCATCAGAAAATTCTTCTGCCCTCAAGGCTCAACTCTATGATTTTGCCTGTGAATCCTACCATACGCTTAGGCTCCACCCGGGGTCTGGGCGAAAGCGTTCGCCAAAGCGGTCTGCAAGTTCGTTCAGGCGGAGAGTAACGTCTGTGACGCCGCGGTTCTTGGCATATTGCAGCGGTCCGCCGCGAAAAGGCGCGAAACCGGTCGCAAATACCACACCCGCATCCAGTAAATCGGCGTCTTGAATCGTTCCTTCGCGCAAGATAGCAACCGCCTCATTGAGCATGGGCAAAATCAGCCGGTCTTGCAAATCCGCAGGCGCGGCTGCGTGCTCGACCGCGTCTTTCTGCGCTTTCCCATCCTGCCAGCGATAAAAACCTTCGCCGCTTTTGCGGCCGAGCTTTTTTTGCTCCACCAATTTGATCAAGATCTGCGGCACGTCCCGGTGGAAGGCCTCACCCAAGACTCGACCGACATGCAGGGAAACGTCCAAACCCACCACATCCGACAGTTCAATCGGCCCCATGGGCATGCCGAATTGCACCGCGGCACGGTCGATTACTGCCGCCGGTATGCCCGCCTCGAGCGCGAAGAAAGCTTCGTTGACGTACGGAGTCAAAATGCGATTCACCACAAAGCCGGGAGCGCTCTTGCAAGGCAGCGGAAGCTTGTCGAGTTTGCGGGTGAACTTGAGCGCGTCTTGCACGACCTGCGGCCGGGTGCTTGCGCCTTGGACCACTTCCACCAGCTGCAGCTGCGCCACGGGATTGAAGAAATGAATCCCGACGAGCCGGCTTGGATCCTGGAGCTTCCGGCACAGAGTTTCGATCTGAATGCTCGAGGTGTTGGTCGCGAGAACTGCGCCGGCCTTGAGCCGTGGTTCCAGTTCGGCGTACAGCGCTTGCTTCGCCTCGATGTCCTCAAAAATGGCTTCGATGACGATGTCGGCGTTGGCGGCGCCTTCGCCTCTGACATCCATCTTCAAGCGCGACATCGCCTCGGCCGCTTGCCCCGCATCCTTGAGCCGCTTCTCGAAAAAAGATTGAGCTCGCTTGAGTGCCGGCTGTATCAGCTCCTCGCTGCGATCCTGCAAGGTTACCGTCATGCCGCGAAATGCCGACCATGCAGCAATGTCGCCGCCCATGACGCCGGCACCGATGACATGCAGGTGCTTGAAATCGGCGGTTGAATCTCCACCCAAACTCTTGAGGCGATCCTGCAGCATGAAGACGCGTACAAGATTGCGCGACGCCGGCGTGCACATCAGCTCGCTGATCGATCGGGCCTCGGCCTCATAGCCGGCGGTCCCCGCGGCGCCGTAGTGCTGCCAAAGATCCACGATGGCATAGGGGGCAGGGTAGTGTTCGCGTCGAACGCTGTGCCGCAAGGTGGCGACGGTTTGTCTCGCTAGAATCCCCCGAACCGCGCCCAAATTCATCAGCCTCTCGAGGACGGGCGCTGTTCTCTTAGGCGGCCGGCGCAGCGCCAAGGACTTGGCGCGTGTTGCCAGCTCGGCGGGCGGCACAAGGTCATCCAGCAATCCGATGCTCATTGCGCGCGCACCCTTAAACGGCCGGCCTTTGAGCATGAGTTCGAGCGCGGGCCGCACACCGATGAGTTGCACGCTGCGCACGGTGCCGCCAAATCCGGGGTGAATGCCGAGCAGCACTTCGGGCAAGCCCAGCGACAACGCAGCCTCGTCGGCGCCGACCCGGTACGTGCATGCGAGCGCCAATTCAAGGCCGCCCCCTAAGGCGAAACCGCGCACCGCGGCGACGGTCGGAAAGGGAAGATCCTCGAGTTGCTGCATGACCGATTGTCCGGCGCGCACCAGTTCGTAGCCTTCCGCCGGAGAGCGAATCCCCAAGAATTCCTTGATGTCGGCCCCGGCGATGAAGCCGTTGCGCTTACCCGATTGCACCACCATGCCGATCGGGCGCAACGCCGCAACTTCCTTGAGCTTCTGCGCCAACTCGCGCACCACAGCACCCGATAGCACATTGGTCGACGCATCCGCCATGTCACAGGTCAGCCAAGCAATGCGGTCGGCGTCGATCTGCAATGCCCAGTTGCCGCTCATGCGGCTTTTCGATCGGCGTTGAGGATCGTGAAATCGCAGACCAGGGGAAGATGATCGGAGAACTGCACATCCGGTATTTCAAATCGATTCACTTCGATCTGCGCACTGTGCAAGATGAAATCCAGCTCTTTGCGAGGACTGCGGCTTGGATAGGAGAACAGGCCCTGCGTATTGGCGCTGGTCAAGCCCGCGGCCTGTGTGAACAGGTAAATTTCGTGATCGCCCCAGTAGGTGTTGAAGTCCCCGGCCACGATCACCGGTTTAGCGGTCTTGCGCACCAGATCATAGAGATAGCGAAGCTGGTATTGCCGGTGTCTGAATTTCAACGATAGATGCACCAGGAAGATGGCGATATCATCGAGCTCCAATTCAATAATGAGCCGCTTTATCCCCGTGTCGAAGTAGTGGAATCGTTCTCCCCGGACTCTCGGCGCCGCCAGAAATGCGTTGGCTTGCTTGCGGACAATGGGCACCAAATGGTTGACCGATGAGACGCCGTACTTGCACTCGTAGGTTGAATAATGACCCAATGAGCGTGCAATGAAGTCGGCTTGATTGACCATGCCGGTGCGAATCGAGCCGATGTCGACCTCAATGAGACCCACCACGTCCGGGTCCTGTTCTTTGATGAAGTCGGTAATACGCGACAGCACATGCTGGCTGGAGCGAAGATAGCCCGCGCCCGGCACGGGTAGGTGGAAAGCGGGCCCCGTCCCGGTGGCATACCGTATATTGTAAATCAGCAATCGCACCAGGCATTGTATCGGCGCGCGGTGCTTCGCGCTTGGAGTTTGGCGAGCTACACTAACCGCATGACGGCCGATCCCATTCGTCTATTCGTCAGCCACGCTTGGGCGGAGAATGACGATTATTCGCGCGTCTTCGAGTATCTCGAGGCGTCGGGTAAGTTTTACTATATCAACACCAGTCAGCCGCAAGGCAAGCCGCCGATCGACAAGGAGTCGCAGCGTGAAGACCTGCGCCGGCAGATTGCGCCATGCGAAGTCGTGGTGGTGCTGCCCGCGGTTTATCAGCTCGCGCCCGAGCTGGTGCTGTTTCAGATGAATTTTGCCAAATCCGCGGATCGGCCCATCGTGGCGATGGAGAATTTTGGCTCAACGTCACCTTTGCCGAAAGCCATCAAAGATCTCGCGGATGAAGTCAGCGCGTGGAACGAGCGAAGCTTGATCGATGCCTTGCGACGCCAGGCGCGGCATCAGGAATCAACACGCTGGGATAGCATCGAGTTCAAGCTCGATTGAACCCACGGAAACTCTGGAGATAGCCTAGTTGCTGGCGCTCAGCGCAGCAGCAGGGAATTCATCGGCCGTGCGTTCTACGGAATGCAATTGAACCACGCTGCCTGAGCGCGTTGCGCTGTGGTCTGTCTTGCACATCAGTCCGAAAATCTCCACGATTTGCGCTGCGCAATCATCGGCTTCCTGGTTCGACATTTTGCGCACCGATGCAGCTACCGCATCCTCGCCGCGCAGGGGTGCAACCCCGCAGAGACTGCGCATTACTTGTCCGTAGGACTCACGGACTTCGATGGGAATTTCACTTTCCTGCAAGGAGGCGAGGTGTCTGCGGTACGCACAGACCAAGCGTTGCTTGATCGGTGTTGAACGTACCAATTCGAGTGTCGCAAAGTGGAAACATTCCCAAGCACTGATCATAAAGCCCCACGGTGAACAAAGACGCAAACCTAAAGTGGTTTCGAGGCTGCTACCTCGCGGGGAGTCTTGTTAAATCAAGACTCTGCGACTGGAATATACAAGACAATCGCAGAAACGCAACGCGGATTTTATTAAACTTTTGAACCAAGTCCGTGCGGCGATTGCGCGGCGATTTTTGAGTCTTTTCTAGAAATATATTGATATATGCGCTCTATGTCTTTGAATTAAATAAATAAATACCCGGTGTCGGGGCGCGGTTGGCCGTTATTTTCGTTTCACACCGATAGCGTTGCGGCGGTTTACAAGGATTGGCGCTGCCGTTTGCGCCTGACTTTCTCAGCCGCTGCGCTCGAACCAGCCGCCGCCGAGCGCCTTGTACAAGGTGACGAGATTTTGTAGTCGTGCAAGTTTGACGCTCACCAAGGATTGTTGGGCCGTATAAAGCAAGCGCTGTGAATCCAGCACCCCGAGGTAGTTGTCGACGCCGCCGGTAAAACGCATGTTGGACAGCCGAAAACTCTCGCTGCTCGCCAGTACCAGGGCGGTGTCCGCCGCCACTTGCGAGTCCAGCGTCGCGCGGCCCGCCAACGCATCCGCGACTTCGCGGAATCCGTTTTGGATCGCTTGCTCGTACTGCACCACCAAGATGTTCTTTTGCACTTTGGCCAAGTCGAGGGAGGCGACATTGGCGCCGCCCGCGAAGATTGGCAAGCTGATCTGGGGCGAGAAGGTCCAGGCGGTGGAACCCTGCTGGAACAGCCCGGACAGCTGGGTACTCGCCGTGCCGTAGGAACCGGTCAATAAAATGCTGGGAAAGAATGCGGCGCGCGCGGCGCCGATGTTGGCGTTCGCGGCGATCAAATTGTGCTCGGCCGCGAGGATGTCGGGCCGTTGCACCAGAACCTCCGAGGGTACGCCGGCGGGCAAATCCGTGAGCAGGCTTTCTTCATCAAGGTCGACATCCGCCACCACATCACTCGGCATCGGGGTGCCGAGCAATACGACCAAGGCATTCTGATCTTGTGCCACCTGACGTCGGTACTGCGCGAGGTTTGCCTGCGCGGTCGCCACCGTAGTCTCGGCCTGATGCAAATCGAGCGCAGTCCCGACGCCGCCCTCGAAAGTCATTCGAATGAGATTGAGAGATTGCTGCTGGCTGTTGAGCGTATCTTCGGTGATCCGCAACAGCTTGCTGTCGGCCAGCCAGGAGAGATATGCGCTGGCCACCTCCGCAATGACGCTGATTTGGGTGCTGCGCCGCGTTTCCACGTAGCCCAAATACTGCTGCAGTTTGGCACGATTCAGGCTGCGGATACGGCCGAATAGATCGAGCTCGTACGAGGTAAAGCCCACGCCGACATCGAAGAAACGAAACACGCCCGAGCCGGATGCGGCGCCAATCCCGCCGACGCCGGCGCCGGTGCCGGTTCCGGTCCCGGCTCCTGAGGCGAGGGGTGCGACTGCGGCGGGGAATTTCTCCGCTGTTTCGACCGCACTTGCAGATATCTTCGGAAAAAGCTGCGCGCGCTGGATTTGATACTGTGCGCGTGCGGCGGCAATGTTGAGCGTGGCGACCTGAGCGTCCGGGTTGTGCTTGAGCGCCTGTTCGATCAGGCTCTGCAGCTTGGGATCGGTAAAGAATTCGCGCCAACCGATCTGCGCGGCACTGCGCTGCGAAGCGCCTGGCGCGCCTTCAGAGGTCGGGCCTGCGGAGTCTCCAGCCGGCGCGGCCGGCCACTGCGGCGTTACGGCGGGCTGCGGACGTTCGTAGTGAGGTTCGAGCGTACAGGCGGCGAGGCACAGGCTCAGGCAAGCCGCGAGCAAGGTTTGATTCTTCACGTCGAGTCTCGCGTGACGTCATTCGGCGCCGATCCCGCGGGATGGTGAGGCGTTGCGCCCTTGAGCCACTGCAATGTGGCGACGAAAAACACCGGCACAAAGAAAATCGCCAAAACGGTTGCCGACAGCATTCCGCCGATGACTCCCGTGCCGATGGCATTTTGGCCCCCCGAGCCGGCGCCGCTGGAGAGGGCCAATGGCATCACACCGAGCATGAAGGCCAGCGAGGTCATGAGTATGGGCCGCAGGCGCTGCCGAGCCGCATGCACCGTCGCTTCCACCAGTTCCATTCCTCTATCGTGATTTTCCTTGGCGAATTCGACGATCAGAATCGCGTTTTTGGCGGACAGTCCGACCGTGGTCAGCAACCCGACCTGAAAGAACACATCGTTTTCGAGCCCGCGCAGCAGGGTGAAGAGAATGGCGCCAAAAACTCCCAACGGCACCACCAGCATCACGGCGACTGGAATCGACCAGCTTTCGTAGAGCGCGGCCAGGCACAAAAAGACCACGATGAGCGAAATGGCATAGAGCGCCGGGGCCTGCGATCCGGATAACCGCTCTTCGAAGGACAGACCCGTCCATTGGATATCAAAACCCAGCGGCAATTCCTTCGCGTGCCTCTGTATGGCATCGAGCGCCGTGCCGGTGCTGACTCCGGCGGCGGGCGCCCCGAGAATTTCCACCGACGGTATGCCGTTGAATCGCTCGAGCTTCGGCGAACCGAAGCCCCAATTGGCGTCCGAGAAAGCCGAGAACGGCACCATTTGCAGTTTCGAATTGCGCACGTACCAATTGGTCAGGTCCTGCGGCAGCATGCGCGAGGGCGCGTCGCCCTGGATGAACACGCGCTTCACCCGGCCTCGATCGACGAAGTCATTCACGTACAGCGATCCCCAGGCCGCGGACAGCGTATTGTTGATATCCGCAATGGTCAATCCGAGCGCGCTGGCTTTCTCCCAATCGATGTTGACCAGATACTGCGGCTCATCGTCCAAGCCGTTGGCCCGCACCTGGGTCAGCTGCGGATCCTTGCGCGCAAGATCCAACAGTTGGTTGCGGGCGGCCATGAGCTTGTCGTGGCCTTGATTCGCAAGGTCCACGAGTTCCAAGTCGAAGCCCGTCGCGTTGCCCAACTCGAGCGCGGCGGGCGGCGCGAAGGCGAAGGCTTGCGCGTCCGTTATTTTGCGCAGTTCCGCATTGGCCCGCGCCGCCACCGCTTGCACGCGATTCTTTTTGCCGGGCCGGTCACGCCAGTCTTTCATGCGGATGAAGACCAGGCCCGATGCCTGGCCGCGAGCCGCGAAGCTGAAGCCCGGCACTGTGAATACGCCCATGACCGCGTCTTTTTCCTGCGTCAAAAAATAATTGCGCACCTGCGTGAGCGATTTTTGGGTACGTTCCAGCGTCGCGCCGGGCGGAGAAGTGACCTGGGCAAAAATAATCCCTTGGTCCTCATCCGGCAGAAACGATTTGGGAATCCGGACGAACAAAACCCCCATCAGGACGACGATGAGCGCAAAAATCAACAAGTAGCGCCCGGTACGATGCACCACGTGCACGACGCCACTCTCGTATTTCTGATTGGCGCGGTCAAAGTTTCTGTTGAACCAACCGAACAAGCCCGTTTGTGTACGGGCTTTTTTCTTGGGCCGCAGGAGCGTGGCGCAAAGAGCCGGCGTAAAAATCAGGGCCACCAGGACCGACAGCGTCATGGCCGATACCATGGTCACGGAGAACTGCCGATAGATGACACCCGTGGAACCGCCGAAAAATGCCATGGGCAGGAACACGGCCGACAAAACCATCGCGATGCCGACCAAGGCACCCGTGATCTGATGCATCGAATTGCGCGTGGCTTCCTTGGGAGACAGGTTCTCCTCCTCCATCACGCGCTCGACATTTTCCACCACGACGATGGCGTCATCGACCAGGAGTCCAATCGCCAGCACCATGGCAAACATGGTCAGCACATTGATCGAGTAGCCGAAGGCCTTGAGCACGCCAAAGGTGCCCAGCAGCACCACGGGTACCGCGATGGTGGGAATCAAGGTCGCGCGCAGGTTTTGCAAAAACAGCAGCATGACGAGAAACACCAGGCCGACCGCTTCGAACAGGGTCTTCACGACGTCTTCGATCGAGATTCGAATGAAGGGCGTGCTGTCGTTGGGATAGATCACCTGCAAACCGGGCGGAAGAGTCGGTTTGAGTTTGTCCATGGTGGCCCGGATGGCGGCAGCGGCGTCGAGCGCGTTCGCCCCCGTCGCGAGCCG
>Ga0182024_10003526_pt1 | contig 37104 bp, 36 predicted proteins | sample P32metaG_FD_120480 | JGI IMG/M metagenome (GOLD analysis project Ga0182024, IMG submission 120480) | Permafrost microbial communities from Stordalen Mire, Sweden - P3-2 metaG (Illumina Assembly) | ecosystem: Environmental > Terrestrial > Soil > Wetlands > Permafrost | place: Sweden: Stordalen...
CACAATGACGCACAAGTCTTCCGGGTTGTAAAACTCGAGCCGGAGGACGATGCCAAACCGTGACCGCAGGGGCGCGGAAATCAGTCCTGCGCGCGTAGTGGCGCCAACAAAAGTAAACGGCTTCACTTCCAGCGTGTGCGTGCGCGCCGAAGGCCCCTGTCCAATAATGATGTCGAGCTTGTAGTCTTCAAGAGCGGAATACAGCAACTCTTCGAGCACGGGCTGCAGGCGATGAATCTCGTCAATGAAGAGGACTTGCTTGTCCTGCATGTTGGTGATGATCGCCGTCAGGTCGCCCTTGATCTGCATCAACGGCGCCGCCGTGGGCTGGAAGTGCACGCCCAGCTCGTTGGCGATGATGTTGGCCAGCGTCGTCTTGCCCAGCCCCGGAGGCCCGTACAGAAGCACATGATCCATGGCCTCGCCACGTGAGCGCGCCGCCTCAATCGCCACCGCCAGGTTTTCTTTAACCTTCTTTTGGCCGATAAACTCATTGAGCCGCTGCGGCCGCAGCTTCAGCTCAAACGAAGAATCGTCCTCCACCGCAGCCGCCGACACCAGCCGGTCTGGGCTGTAGTTGAGGTTGGGATTGTTCTTGGCGGTAGCCACTGGCCGGATATTACCACGCCCCACGTAGGGACAATGTAGGGACGGCCGCCCTCGGCTGTCCGGTCGAGCGAAGCTCGACCTTGCCTTGGCGTTGATACGTTGAACGCAAGGTTGACAATGTGACACATTATGTGTCACATTGTATTCATGCCATCGGTGAACATGCGCCAACTGCGCGATACGAAGAAACTCAAAACCTGGCTGCGGGCAGGAAAAACGGTCGAACTGCGCGAGCGGGATAAACTGATCGCCCGAATTGTTCCCGAGCGGGGGGAAGAAAAGCCGGGTAATTGGCCGGACTTTGACGCCCTGGCCCGGGAGATATTGGGAGACCGCATTCTTCCCAATCTCGTCCTGGAGGATCGGGGACGTTATTGAGGGTTTACGTCGATTCCAGCTTCTTAGTCTCTCTGTACGTGACCGATATTCATTCCTCCGATGCCCGCCGCCGGGTGCAAGGTGCGCCTTCATTAGTACTCACTCCTCTGCATCGCGCCGAGTGGGCCCATGCCCTCGGGCAACATGAATTTCGTGGAAACATGACCCCAGAAAACGCCCAACGGGCGCACGATCAATTCTTCTCGGATGAGACCGCTCGTCTATGGCGAGCGGTCCCGCTGCCCGAGAATGCTTTCGAGCTGTGCGCCGATCTGGCTCGCCGCTACGGATCGAAATTTGGTATGCGAACGCTGGATACCCTGCACGTGGCCTGCGCACTGGAACTCAAGGCTGAGCGATTCTGGACGTTTGACGAACGTCAGGCGAAGCTGGCGAAGGCGCAGGGGATGAAAACCTCCTGAGGCTTTCCATGTTGCATGGTCAAACCCCAAGAGCGCCTGGCAGATACTTCTATACTTTCATCTATAATGCTATAATCGAGAGAATATGGCCCTTAGTATCAAAAGCATAGAGACGGAGCATCTGGCCCGAGAGATCGCGGCAAGAACCGGCGAGAGCCTAACCGGTGCCATCCAGAAAGCCTTGGAGGAGCGCCTGGAGCGCCTGAATAGCAATCGCAGGAGCCTAGCGCTTGCGGCACAAATCGATGACATCCTCAAGCGCGTCGACGAAATGCCCGACCTCGATGCCCGCACTCCTGACGAGATTATCGGCTATGACGAAAATGGCCTCCCCTCGTGAGGCAAACTCGCGATGGTCATTGACACCTCTGCCCTGGCGGCAATCTTTTTTCACGAGCCGGAGCGTGACGCCTTTCGTGACGCCATTATTGCCGCGAGCAGCCGGTTGATCTCTGCCGCGACCGTCCTCGAAGCCGGCATGGTGATCGAGGGCCGCAGGGGTGGCGGCGCAGGACGGGAGTTCGATCTGTTTGTCGTCCGCGCCCAGATAAAGATTGTTCCGGTCGATGCCGAACTCGCAGATCTCGCCCGCTCGGCATGGCGCAAGTATCGAAAAGGCCGGCACCCGGCGGGGCTGAATTTCGGCGATTGCTTTTCCTACGCCCTCGCCAAAGTCTCGGGTGAGCCTCTATTGGCCAAGGGCACGGACTTTGCCAGCACCGATGTTGCTCTCCATTCTTAAGACGTTCCGGGATACATGCTACACGTTGTCTGCGCGCTGGAACTCAAGGCGGAACGATTCTGGACGTTTGACGAGCGGCAGGCGAAGCTGGCGAAGGCGCAAGGGATGAAGATAGGGTAAGCATTATGGAGAGATCCAAAGGGCAGCATGAAGGAGGGGACACCGCCGTCGAAGAAGGCATGTCTTGGGCGGTCGAAAAGATACGCGAGCTGCGCCGAAATATACAAAAGGCGACAGGAAAGGTCGAGAACGTCTGGTTCGGCAACCTCCTCCTAGGGATACTCAACAGCGCGCTGCTGGACTATAACTTCGCCAGGGTAGGCACTGAGAAATCTGTTTACCTGGCAGCCTGGGGCTGCCGCAACCTACTAGAGTTGAAAGCAGTCACCAAGTACGCCTTAGCTTCAGCGGTCAATGCGTCGGATCTTAGAAACGAGCTCGCAATCGACGCTAAAGAGCTCTACGAATCAATGACCCTTCCCCATAAGGCATCACACAAGAAACTGCTCTCTATGATGGCTGAGATGTCTGAGCAAGAGGAGGGCCCCGTCAAGAAGGCGCTGAACCAGGCGCTTCTGAATGAGACCCAGCGCGGTGCCGAGACGGACGGGACTGACTCACAGGCTGCGATCTACAGGCAACTGATGGTGGACTTCGGCCTGAAGGAAAACGCCAAGCCCAAGAGGTCTAGCCAAATAGCTCGTCTTATCGACGAGAGCGAGGAGTTCGACCCTATGTTCAAGATCTGTTCGAAGATCATGCACCGGACGGTTCTGTCGATTGCATCCACGATCACGCAAGGCAGCATCGATGACGTGATCCCTATACTGTCTAGTTCGAGCGCCAACGATTTGCTGACGATATATGGGCTGGTTGACGGACATTTCAAGAAAAGAGGGATCCAGCCGCCACTGGACTAGGTGGCACGCTACTCTTCCTCCTCCTTCACCTCGCCCCGCTCCGCCCTGGCCTTCTCAATAATCTTCTCCTGCAACTGCCCCGGCACCGTATCGTAATGATGCATCTCCATATTGAAAGAGCCGCGGCCCTGCGTCATCGAGGTCAAATCAACGCCGTAAGTTAGCATCTCTGCCATCGGCACTTCGGCTTTCACCACGGTGTTGCCGCCCTTGTTGTCCATGCCCTGGATGCGTCCCCGCCGGCTGTTCAAATCGCCCATGATCGAGCCGGCGAAGTCGTCGGGTATCGTGATCTCGACATGCATTACGGGCTCCAGGATCGTGGGCTTGGCCTGCTCCATCGCTTTTCTGAATGCGATGCGCCCCGCCATCTGGAACGACATGTCGTTGGAATCGACATCGTGATACGAACCGTCATACAGAATCACGCGGAAATCCACCACCGGAAATCCCGCAAGATAGCCGCGCGACGCCGCATCCTTGATTCCCTTTTCGATGGCGGGAATATAGTTCTTCGGAATCGCTCCGCCGAAAATATCGTTCACAAATTCGAACTGTCCGCCGCGCGGCATGGGCTCCATTTTGATCTTGCAATCGCCGTACTGCCCGTGACCTCCGGTCTGCTTTTTGTGGCGTCCCTGCACATCGGCTTTGGCGCGGATGGTTTCGCGGTATGGCACCTTGGGCGCTTTTAGAACCACTTCGGTGTGATAACGCTTCTTCAGCTTCGAAACCGTGACTTCGATGTGCTGCTGCCCGGTCCCGGCAATCAAAAACTCTTTCGTCTGCTGATCGCGAAAGAATCGCAGCATGGCATCTTCTTCCATCAGCTTGTGAATGCCCGGCCCCAGCTTGTCTTCATCGGCGCGGCTCTTCGGCTCAATCGCAAAAGTGATCGCCGGCTCCGCCAGCTTCACTCGTGGATACTGAATCGGTGCCGACTTGTCCCCCAGCGTGTCGCCGGTGAGCGTGTCTTTCAGCTTCGCGACCGCTCCAATATCTCCTGCGTGTAACTCGGTTACCGGCACTGCGGTCTTTCCCTGCATGATCGAAATATGCGAAAGCTTCTCCACCGATCCGCGAGAGAAATTCTGCACCGTCGCTTCGTTCTTCAGCACCCCGGAAAAAACCTTGAAGTACGAAATGCGCCCCGCAAACGCGTCCGAAACCGTCTTGAACACATATAGCGATACCGGCTCCGTATCCGTCTCATGCCGCTTGGGCGCGTCTCCGTTACCCGACGCCGCCGGCTCTCCTTGAATCCATTCATGCTCAGAGGGCGCAGGAGTGTAATCGACGATGAACTCCATCACCCGATCCGCGCCAATGTTGCCCAGGCCGGAAGAGAAGACAACCGGAAAAAGTTTGTCTTCGCGGATCGCATTATGCAGCGCCGGAATCAGATCTTCTTCTCCCAGCGTCCCCGCTTCGAAGAACTTCTCCATCAACTTGTCGTCGCCCTCAGCCACCAGTTCGACAAGTTGCTCGTGCGATTCCTGTACCTGCGCCCGCATGTTCGCCGGAATCTCGGCCTCTTTGCCTTTTCCATTCCCGCCGAGCTCGTAGCTGTAAGCCTTCATGCGCACCAGGTCGACCACGCCGGTAAGATTTTTCTCGCTCCCGATTGGCAACTCAATCGGAATCACATTCCGCCCAAAGGCATTGATCAGCGACTCCAGCACGCGCTCCGCATTCGCCCGGTCGCGGTCCATGCGGTTCACCACAATCAGCCGCGGAGTCTTGTACTCCTCGCAATCATTCCACACCCGTTGCGTCACCACTTCGACTCCGGCCACGCCGTCCACAACCACGATGGCCGCATCCACCACGGGCAGCACCATCTTCGCCTCGTGGACAAACATGTTGAACCCGGGCGTGTCGATCACATTGATCTTTGTTTTGCCCCACTCCACATAGGCCGCGCAGGCCGCAATCGACATCTTGCGGGCGATTTCTTCTTCGTCGTAATCGGTGGTCGACGAACCGTCGTCGACGCGACCCAGCCGCGGCATGGCGCCAGCCGTGTAAAGCATCGCCGAGAGCAGCGTGGTTTTGCCGGCGTGCCCATGTCCCACAATCGCAACATTACGAATATTTTCTCCGGAATAAACTTTCACTAGTAGGCTCCTTCGCAGGCGTGGAAAGAGACGGCCCCAGAAGAGGATCAGTGCAGTAGACAGGCCAGCCCAACATCACCCGCCAAAAGCTTGGATGCTACCACGCGGGCAGCGGAAGCCTCAACCTTCCTTCCCGCCTCTTCATTACGATACAACTATCGCCGGGCCGTCGGGCAGGTGTATCATCCTCGCCATGCTAGGCAACCGCACCAGCGAGCAGTGGATTGCGCAATATGCCAGCAGCCACCAGCATCCCGTGAACCGCGCCTGCCACACGCTGGGCATTCCGACCATTCTGCTCTCGGTCGGTTTCTTCGTAGCCAGCATCTTCATTCATCGCCTGTGGCCTTATGCGCTCGCGTTATTCCTGATCGGATGGATTTTCCAGTTCATCGGACATGCTTTCGAAGGCAAAGCACCGGAGTTCTTCTCGGACTGGCGATTTCTGCTGGTCGGCGTCCGCTGGTGGTGGGCCAAGATCAACGGCAAGGCTTGAGTTTTCTGCAGTCGTTCGTACGATTCGCCAACCCAGCACAAACTTATACCATCGAACAACCGCCATGTTCCCTGAACTCGCCCGCTTCACCGATCTCGCTCTGCTTCTGCTTCGCCTCATGGTCGGCCTGGTTTTCGTCACCAGCGGCTATAGCGATCTGAAAGATCCCGAAGCGCGCGCCAAAAGCATCGAGATGCCCAAGAGCTTTACCATCTTTCTGGGCATAGCCGAAGTCGCTGGTGGGCTGGGCGTGGCTTTCGGCGTACTCACGCAGCTTGCGGCTCTTGGTCTAATCCTCATTATGCTCGGAGCGATCAAGAAAAAGATCGTCGACTGGCATACCGGGTTCTGGGGAGAAAAAGCGTCAGGCTGGCACTATGATCTGCTGTTTATTCTGATGAACCTTGTAATCGCCTGCACTGACGGCGGCGCTTACGTTTTGATGCGGTAACGCGTCCAATCCATTGCCCCTTCGACGACGTATTTTAGGAGGAAGGGGTTCCCGTTTGTTTGCTCTCACGCCTGTAGCTTGATAAGCTCGATTAGGCAGCTCCAGCATGCATCGATCAATCGCCAGATTTCTGTTGCTCGTCGCGCTAGTCGGAACGCTCGCTCCGCTGACGTTCGCGGTCACGGCGAGTCCGCATGCATGCTGCGTTCGCAAGAACGTTCATCACTGCCACGATTTCCCGGTTGCAGAAGAACAGCAGCTGGCGATTCTCGACGCCAGTTGCTGCAACCACACTTGCGCCCGCGCTATCGTCAGTGCACCCTGGGCTCATGCCCAGGCTCGCGACTTCGGTTCTTTCACGCCGACGGTCGAGCATTTCCTGCCATCCTCAACTCCTATCGTAGCGACTGCAGCGGCTTTCCGATTCCGATCCTCTCGCGCTCCCCCACAGTTCTCCGTTGCCTGAGCTAAATACAGCAAACCCAAATCACGCAGGATAACCAGAGATCGGATTTCTGCGCGCGCGCTAGTCGCCAGCGCCGCCTGACCACGGGTCCCAGCCCGATCAATCGGAGAACCAATGCGCCTTACTCGCATCATCTTGGTCGTGCTCTCAGCTCCGTTGATGACCGTCTCTGCCTTCGCCTCTGTCTTCGGAGGGGTGCGTGGCATCGTCCACGATCCGCAACATCGTCCCGTGCAAAATGCTATGGTCATGTTGCGCTCCAAGACTTCCGACTGGGCTGCCAACGCCAACACCGATGCCGCCGGAGAATTCACTTTTGGTGCCGTCGCTCTGGGGGACTATACGGTTACAGTGGCCGCGCCGTCGTTCGTGCAAGCCACGCAAACCGTACGCGTGACCTCAGGGTCGCAACCGGTCCTGCATTTCTCCTTAAGTGTGGTCGCCAACAAAGAAACCGTGACCGTTTCCGGCACTCCTGAAGCTGCGCCGACCGACTCCGCTACTCCCACCACGCTGGTAAGCCGGCTCGACGTGGAACATACACCCGGCGCCGACAGGACCAACAGCCTGGCCATGATCACCGACTACGTTCCCGGCGCATACTTCACGCACGATCAACTCCACATTCGCGGCGGCCACCAAACCAGTTGGCTCATCGATGGCGTTCCCGTGCCCAACACCAATATCGCCTCCAACCTGGGACCGCAATTCGATCCCAAGGACATCGACTACCTTGAAGTCGATCGCGGAAGCTACGGCGCCGAATTTGGTGACCGCACTTACGGAGTCTTCAACGTAGTGCCCCGCACCGGGTTCGAGCGCAACCGCCAGGCTGAGCTCGTCATGAGCGCAGGCAATTTCTATCAGACCAACGACGCGCTCAGCTTTGGCAGCCACAGCGAACGCTTCGCCTACTACGCCAGTGTCAACGCCAACCGCAGCAATCTCGGCATTCAGACGCCGGTTCCGCAAGTGGTGCACGACGCGGAGAACGGCTTCGGCGGCTTCGGGTCACTCATTTTTAATGTTGACCCTTCGAATCAGTTGAGGTTGGTCACTTCGCTGCGCAGGGATTACTACCAGATTCCCTATGACCCATTTTCCAACGACATCGAAAACAATCTGGTAAACGGCCAATTGACGGGACAGTATCCCAGTCTCGATCTGCGCGACGGCGACCACGAATCCGATGCCATCGTGAATTTTTCCTGGGTGCACACCTTCAATTCGAAAATATTGCTCACAGTCTCTCCGTTCTTTCACAGGAATTCCGCCGATTACGCCAGCTCGCCGAACGATTATCCGATTGCGACTACGCAAGATCGCAGTTCGACTTACGGTGGAGGGCAGATCAGTTTTGGAGCGAACCTGGCCAAAAATAATCTGCAGTTGGGCGTTTACAGTTTTTATCAACAGGACAATGAGATTTTCGGAGCGGCATTCAACAACGGCGGCGGCTCTCCTTTCACCGACGCTGAGCACCCCACCGGCAGCCTGGAAGCTTTCTTTATCGATGACAAATTCAAGCCGCTTCCCTGGCTCACGTTGACCGCGGGAATGCGACCCACTCACTTTTCAGGCGGGATTTCCGAGAGCGCGATCAGCCCACGCTTCGGCGTTGCGCTCAACATTCCTCGGCTCAACTGGACCTTCCGCGCTTTCTACGGCCACTATTATCAAGCGCCTCCGCTGATTACGGCTTCCGGTCCGTTGCTGGCTTTCGCGCAAGCGAACAGCCTGGGATTTATTGCGCTCCACGGCGAACGCGATGAGGAACATCAGTTCGGAGTCACCATTCCCTATCGCGGCTGGGTTCTCGACGCAGATAACTTCCGCACCAACGTAGCCAATTTTTTCGATCATAACAATATCGGCGAATCGAATCTGTTCTTCCCTATCACCATCGCCCAGGCTGTGATCCGCGGATGGGAACTTACTCTGCGTTCGCCTCGCATCGCCCATCGCGGCCAACTCCACCTCGCCTACTCCAACCAGATCGCCGAAGGCGGCGGAGCCATCACCGGCGGCCTCACCAATTTTTCCTTGCCGGCCGGCCTGTCGCCGCTCGATCACGATCAGCGCAACACGCTCAACTTTGGCGGTGACGTCACTCTGCCCTGGCGGGCTTACGCCTCCACCAATGTTTATTACGGATCCGGCTTCAGCAACGCTTTCCCCGGGCAGCCTTATCCCGGGGCCTATTTGCCCCAGCACACGACTTTCGATCTTTCTCTCGGCAAGGACTTCGACGAGCGGGTGTCCGCCACGCTGAACGCACTCAATGTTGCCAACCGGAGGGTGGAACTCGATAACAGCGTGACCTTCGGCGGCTTCCATTGGAATAACCCGCGCGAGATTTTCGTGGAGCTTCGCTATCGTTTTCACTACTGAGGTGCGAATTGGCGGATGAACACTGGGAATCGGAGATAATAAGGACTGAATATGCTCAACAATTTCAATTTGTCACCGCCACGCATTGCACTGTTTTATTTGTGCACGCTCCTCGCATTCTCCGCGTCCTGCAGCAGCGGACCATCACGAGTCAGTTCCACGAGCTCCCAAAGCGGCGCCAAGCGTTACGCACTTAAGGGAAAAATCATTTCCGTGGACAAAAATGCCGGCACGGCCAACATCGACAACGAACCCATCGCGGGATTTATGGACGCGATGATCATGAGCTATCCCTTCAGGCCCGCCACGGCGCTCGATCAGTTGCAGCCGGGCGATTCGATCACCGCGGATGTCGTCCTTGAAGGCCCGGGAAAATATTGGCTGGAAAATGTGAAGGTTGTCGGACACTCAACTCCGGCCGAACCTCCTGCCGGCAAGCCCACGTCAAGCCTTCACATTCCTTCTCCCGGAGACGACGTTCCCGATTTCGAGCTGGTCAACCAGAGTGGCAAGAACATTTCTCTGCATCAGTATCGCGGTCAGACTTTGCTGCTCACGCTCATCTATACACGGTGTCCATTTCCCGATTTCTGTCCGCGCGTCAGCCACGAGTTTGCCGCGATCGACCGCCAGATTCGCGCCGATCCCGCGCGCTATGGCAAAGCTCACCTGCTCAGCATCAGCTTCGATCCCGCGAATGACACGCCCAAGGTTCTGCGCGCTTATGGTTTCTCCTGCGCTGGAAGCAAAGATCCTGCTCTCTTCACGCACTGGGAGTTCGCCGCCATTCCGCAAGCTGAGTTGCCGCGGTTCGCCGATTATTTTGCCCTGACCTACAAAGAAGAGGGCGGAGTGCTCACTCATTCGCTCAGCACGGCAGTCATCTCTGCCGACGGAAAGATTTTCAAGTGGTACTACGGCACAGAGTGGCAGGCATCCGACCTATTGCAGGATGTTGCCGCCGCGCATGCTGCCAGTTGACCTCGAGAAAGTGAAGAAATGGAAATTGCTGATTTCTGATTGTTGATTGAAAACCAATACGCGCACGCTTTCAATCAACAATCAGAAATCAACAATCAACAATTCTTAAAGGTGACCTCATGAAGTACGTCCTGATTCTGCTGGCGACGCTTGGCATCGTCGTTTCCGCTCTTGCGCTGCGCGAGCACTATCGCACCGAGGGCGATTCGCCTTGCAGCATCAACGAACGCTGGGACTGCGGCATCGTCAACCACAGTCCGTACGCGATGCTGGCGGGCGTTCCGGTCGCCATCTTCGGCATCGCGGGATATCTTCTCATGGCCGCATGTGCCTGGCGCCGCGCCTACCGTCCGCTCCTCGCCGCCGCGCTCGCAGGCCTAGCCTTCTCACTCTACCTGGCGCACGTTGAGAAGGATATCCTCGGAGTCTGGTGCGTCTACTGCGTCATGTCGCTCGGCGATATTTCGCTCATCACCTTGCTGGCAATCGTCGCTACCCTCGCCTCTTGGCGACAAGCACCAATAAAAAAAGCGGCGTGAGTGGCCGCTTCCTTTTTGTTTTATCCGTGTGAATCCGCGCAAATCCGTGGCAAAACGGTTCTTGCTAGATATCCAGATTCTTCACATCCAGCGCATTTTCTTCGATGAACTTGCGACGCGCTTCGACATCCTCGCCCATTAGCGTGGTGAAGATGGTTTCGCACTCGGCGATGTCCTCGAGTCGTACGGAGAGCAGGGTGCGGCGCTCGGGATCCATGGTCGTCTCCCAGAGCTGCGGAGCCGTCATCTCCCCGAGACCTTTGTAGCGCTGGACGTCGTAGCCGCGGCTGCCTTCTTTTTTTACGTAGTCGAACAGCTCGCGGGCCGTGGCTTTTTCCACCGGCTCAGCCAGGGCCCGAGGTTTGGGAGCAGGCTTGGAACCTTTTGTTGCAGGCTTGCCGTCTGACTCAGCCGTGTCGGACTCGGCAGATTCGTCGTCGGCCTCGTCGGCGGTTGCGGCGCCGGCTTTGGTCACAGCTTCCACGACGAAGGGCGGTTCCATATACGGCTCAATCTGCTTGAACTTCGACATCAATTGACGGAATTCCGCGCTGGACACCAGTTCCCAGTTGATCACGTGCTCCGAGCCTTGTGAGTTGACGATCTTTACTTCCCACAGGTTGTGCTCTTCGTCGAATACCGACTCCACGCTCTTGAACTTGCGGTCTTTCTGCAGGCGCTTCAATTCTTTTTCCAGCTTCTCGATTTTCTTCGAGGGAGTTTTCTTGTCGCCTTCGAAATCCGCGTGCTTCGAGAAATCCATCTTGGGCAGCAGTTCGGCGACGCTCTCGTCGCGCAGGCGCTTGTTTACCTTGTCGAAGAAGTTCAGATACTCCTTGAGCACGCTCATGAACTTGGTGAGGTTCGCGCCTTCCAGCTTGGCCGCGCCCTCGCCGTAGCGCACGATGAGGCCATCGGCCGCGCGCTTCAGCATGACTTTATCGAAGGCATCGTCGTCTTTGATGTATTGCATCGACTTGCCCTTTTTAATCGAATACAGCGGCGGCTGCGCAATAAACACATTGCCGCGCTTGATCAGTTCTTGCATGTGCCGGAAGAAGAACGTCAGCAGCAGGGTGCGGATGTGCGAGCCGTCGACGTCGGCGTCGGTCATCAAAATAATTTTTGCGTACCGCACCTTCGTAGGATCGAAATCGTCCTTGGCGATGCCGGTGCCCAGCGCGGTGATCATGGCGCGAATTTCCTCGTGCGCCAGCATCTTGTCGTAGCGGGCTTTTTCGACGTTAAGAATCTTTCCCTTGAGCGGCAGAATCGCCTGGAAGCGGCGGTCGCGGCCCTGCTTCGCCGTCCCGCCTGCGGACTCGCCCTCTACCAGAAACAATTCGCAGCGGTTGGGATCGCGCTCCGAGCAATCGGCCAGCTTGCCGGGCAATCCGCCGGAATCGAGAGCGCCTTTGCGGCGGGTGAGGTCGCGTGCCTTGCGGGCGGCTTCGCGGGCGCGTGCCGCGTCCACAGCTTTGTTGATGATTTTGCGGGCGACAGTCGCGTTCTGCTCGAAGAAAGCTCCCAGACGTTCGTTGATGAAAGCCTGCACCACTCCGGCAATATCGGAGTTCAGCTTGCCCTTGGTCTGTCCTTCAAATTGCGGCTGCGACAGCTTCACGCTGATCACCGCCACCAGGCCTTCGCGTACATCGTCGCCAGTAAGATTTTCTTTGACGTCTTTGAACAGGCCCATCTGCTGCCCGGCATAGTTGATGGTGCGCGTCAGCGCCATGCGGAAGCCGGAGAGATGCGTGCCGCCATCGACCGTGTTGATGTTGTTGGCGAAGCTGAAGACCGACTCCGAATATCCGTCGTTGTATTGCAGGCCGATCTCCATGGCTACGCCGTTGCGTTCGGCTTCCATGTAGATGGGTTTTTCGTGAAGAACCTGCTTGCCTCGGTTCAGGTGCTTGATGAACTCGGCAATGCCGCCGTTGTACTTGAACTCGGAGTGCTTGGCCTCGCCGGTTTTCGCATCGGTGGAGCGCTCATCGGTAAGAGTGATCAGCAATCCCTTGTTCAGGAATGCGAGTTCGCGCAGGCGCTGCGCGAGAGTATCGTAGTTGTATTCGGTCGCGGTGAAAATGCTGCGATCGGGCAGGAAGTGAACCTTGGTTCCTCGCCGCTTGGCCGCGCCCACTTTCTTCATCTTGCTGGTGGGATCACCTTTGGAGTAGGTCTGCTCCCAGGTCGCGCCGTCGCGCCAGATTTCCAGTTGCAAATCCTCGCTCAACGCATTGACGCAGGAGACACCGACGCCGTGCAGTCCGCCAGATACTTTGTAAGTGGACGAGTCGAATTTTCCGCCGGCGTGCAGGGTTGTCATGACAACCTGCGCGGCGGAAATCTTCTCCCCGTCGATGACCATGTCATCTACGGGAATGCCGCGCCCATCGTCGACGACCGTGACTGAATTGTCGATGTGGACGGTGACTTCGATCTTGCTTGCGAAGCCGGCGAGAGCTTCGTCCACGGAGTTGTCGACGACTTCGTATACGAGGTGGTGCAGGCCGAGCTCGCCGGTCGAGCCAATGTACATGGCGGGGCGCTTGCGCACCGCTTCCATACCGCCCAGCACTTTAATCGAGTCGGCGGTGTAATCGTTCTTGTTGCCGCCATTGGTTCCGGCAATCGGCGTCACTACTCCGTTTTTTGTTTTGGTTTCTACGATGGGAGTATTAATCTCTTTTGTGGCCATTCCGCTCCGCGGGAGAAAGCCCGAATCTTGTCAAAACTTCCGTCCGGTTCAGCCCGAAAACTGGGATCGTTCACTCGCCTCACGACGTTCAGGCCGCAAGCTACGGACTGAGCTCAAGTGATTGAAATTTATTATACTTAGGTTCGTTTGGCGACTAGAAAATTATACCACGAAACTCGACTCAAATCGACGCCGCCGAAGGCCAGAATGAGATCAGTAAATGGCACATTTGGAAGCAGTTTCGATCGCTATTTCGCCAGCCTTGATTGCGCGAGATTTTGCGCCTGCCTTACTTCCAATTTTGTCATTTTCGGCACCCTGCTGACTTGAAGCTCATCTAACCGTCCAACACTGCTAAAATGAACCCACAGGAGTCACCAACCCACCATGGCTGTTCCCGTTTCACAGATGTGGACTGTAACGAGCTATGTGCTGCGGCAAAAGCTTGCCGGGCGCAAGCAGTATCCGCTGGTGCTGATGCTCGAGCCTCTGTTCCGCTGCAACCTGGCCTGCGCCGGGTGCGGCAAGATCCAGTACCCCGCCCACATCCTGAAGAAAGATCTGACTCCGGAAGAATGTTTCCGCGCCGTCGACGAATGCGGAGCCCCCATGGTGTCGATCCCCGGCGGCGAGCCGCTGATGCATCCGCAGATCGGCGAGATCATCGAGGGCCTGGTCGTGCGCAAGAAATATATCTACCTGTGCACAAACGCTCTCCTGCTGAAGGAAAAGATTCATCTCTTCAAGCCCAGTAAATATCTGACCTTCAGCGTTCACCTCGATGGCCAGCGCGAAGAGCATGACCTCGCAGTCTGCCGCGAAGGGGGATACGACATCGCGCTTGACGCCATCAAAGAAGCTTTGAGCCTAGGCTTTCGCGTGACTACGAATACCACGCTGTTCGATGGCGCCGATCCGAAATCGGTGCGCGCCTTTTTCGATGACATGATGGAGATTGGGCTTGAGGGCATGATGCTCTCGCCTGGATATTCCTACGACAAAGCTCCGGATCAGAAACACTTTCTCGGCCGCGCGCGTACCCGGCGCATGTTCCGCGCCATCCTGTCGAACCGGAAGAAGAATTGGCGCTTTAATCTCTCGCCGCTCTTTTTGGAATTTCTGATGGGCAAGCGTACCTATCCGTGCACCCCGTGGGGCATGCCGACGTACAACATTTTCGGATGGCAAAAGCCCTGTTACCTGCTGCAGGATGGCTACGCCGAAACTTTCAACGAGCTTCTCTCGACCACGAACTGGAGCAATTACGGCACCGAGTCGGGCAATCCGGCGTGCGCGAATTGCATGGTGCACAGTGGATATGAAGCGTCGGCGGTGAATGCCACATTCAGCTCGCTGGGCGGATTCCTGGCTACAGTGAAAGCCACTCTGTTCTCGCGCTATCGCGATGAAGAGGCGCTCCGGTTGCTGGATGAGCCTCAGGCTCCGATGCATCCGTTGGTGCAGATTGCGCCGACGAGCGAGCCGCAGGAGACGCGGGCGTAGGGCTAAGATTCCGGGGGGCTAACGCCCTGTTTATTTCTGAGCCGTTTGGCGCAGCGGTAAACCGTTGCGCCACCCAAAATCACTTTCCAACTATGACCGGAAAAGCGGCAGGACATCTCGACCACGAAGCAGCAGGATCAATACCTCATATTGGCACCGTCAATCCTGACGCGCTTGAAGTAGCTCCCGGCTCGGCCCACGAGAAGCTCGAAGGTTGGATCCCGCAGCTCGCGGGGGAAGAAGAAATCCGCGAGGCGCTCGAGAAGGCATTCGACTACCGTGGCGACGTGACCATCACCCGCAAAGACGGCTCGAAGATCGAGGGCTATTTGTTCGATCGCCGGTCCGCAGCCACGCTGAAAGATTCCCTGGTAAGGCTATATCCCAGGAACTCGAACGAAAAAGTGTCTGTATCTTACGCCGACATCGCGGCCTTGGCTTTTACTGGACGCGACACGGCCGCGGGGAAGAGCTGGGAAGCCTGGATGAAAAAATACGCAGCGAAAAAGGCGGCGGGCGAAACCAATATTGCGCTGGAGCCGGAGCCGCTGGACTAAGCTCGGTTGCTCTGCCAGCGGAAGCAGATTCCCTTCGGCTTCGCTCAGGGCAGGCTCTCGACTTGCCGTCGCATTCGCTCCGGACGGCGTCTCGGAATGACAAGGTTTATCTAGGTAGCAGTGAATCGAAGCGCTTGCAGCTTTATTTTGCCGCCTTTGCACCCACTGCAAAACTCAGCCCCTGCACCAGCTCATCCACTTCGTCCTCCGTGCCGCCAATAAATGTGAATGAAAGCGCATAGCCGCGCGCGAGCATGACCACCGTCGACTGACGCATCACCCGCGTTCCTACATCTTTCTGGAAATCTCCACGCACAAGCGTTTTGATCCCTACCGGAAACTCATAGGGCTCTTCCACTACGTCGAAGCCCTGCGCCTTCGCGACTTCGGTTACTGGTCCGAAATATTGCGCCGCATCTTTCAATCCCGGATACGACGCAGCGCTCTCGGCCGCAATCAGAATGGAGCCATTCACGTCCTCGGCGCGGGCTTCCGGAGGGCGCGAAAAGGCCGCCAGGAGCACGCGGCCGCCCGTGGAAGGATTGGCTGCGATTTTGCCGTTGTCGACGCTCTCAGAATCCCGCGAATTCATCTCTTCGGTCCGCAACACCCATCCCGCCGGGATCTTGCAGGAGAAGCCGAAGGCCGGATTGCGGTACACATCGGCACTTACCGAACCTGCGTCCAGCGGGGTCGCCGGATGCGCCTTTTGGGAAGTATGGGATTTTGAACTGCTGGATGACGAAGACGAGTTTTGAGCCGTGGCTATCGCGCTAAATGAACCCGTGAAGGCAAATGCGACGGCAACGACTCCAAAAAGTGCGGAAGAAATTAGCAGACGACCGAACCTCATACGACCATGTTACCGGAGTTGTCGCAGCTTGCGGCCACAGCCGCGCAGTTTACGCCGCCCGTCCCATGACGGGCTGGGTGCAGTGAGCACAGCGGCGCGCGTCGATTGGAATCTCGCTCAGGCACTCCGGACACTTTTTGGTTGTGGGATCAGGCGGCGTTTCGCCCCGGTTTATCCGCGCCACCAGCGCGTTCACCGGCGTCACCACAAAAAAATAAATTGCCGCGGCGATCAGCAGGAACGACACACAAGCGTTGATGAAATCGCCCACGGGAAACGGCGTGCCGCGGATCGAAAAGCCAAGATAGGAAAAATCCGGTTTGCCCACCAGCGCCGCGATGAAAGGCGTGAGCAGGTCCTTGGTCATCGCCGCGACCACGCCGCCGAAGGCCGCGCCAATCACCACGCCCACGGCCATATCCACCACATTGCCCCGCAGGATGAACTTCTTAAATCCGTCGAGCATGGATGCCTCCAAACGATTGGCCGCAAATGTATGACAGGAAGGAGCCAGGGTCAAGCGTAACAAGCCGGGGCAAGGCGACTCAAATTGCGGGTCGATGGTGGGTGGGTTTTCAGGCTTAACCACAAAGGACACTAAGGTTCACGAAGGAAAATCCGTGAGATCGAACCCCTCCTCAGATTCTCATCGGCATCACGATATACCGGTACTTGTAGTCGTCGCCTTCCGCGGGTCTCAACTGGCCGGCCGATTGCGAATCCTTCAACTCGAGGCGCACTTCATCGGTGCCGGCGGCTTTAAGAAACTCCACCAGATACTGCGCGTTGAAGCCGATGGTAAGCACCTCGCCGTCGTAGGGCGCTTCGATTGAATCCTCGGATTCACCCGCTTCCGTCGACGAGGCAGAAATTTTTACCTCTCCCTTTTCCAACTTCATTCTGACGGCACGAGAGCGCTCATCGGCGAACTGCGCGACGCGCAGGATTGCCGAGTTCAGATCGTCGCTGTTCAGCGTGATGCTCTTGCTGTTGTCCTTGGGCAGAACCGCTTCGAAGTTAGGGAATTGACCGGTAAGTTGCCGCGAAGTCAGGAGCCGCGATCCGATGCGGAAGAAGAGCGTCGACTCGTCCTTGGCGAATTCCACCGTTTCCGCGTCGGTTGAATCCAGCAGCGACTTCAATTCGTCCATCGCCTTCTTGGGCACCAGCGTCTTCATTTCGCCGGAGACGCCTTCGAATTTTTCTCCCGCGCGCTCGCAGTGCGCCAGGCGGTGGCCGTCGGTCGCCACCATGGTGATCGATTCCGGCTTCAGCAGCATCAGCGCGCCATTCAGGGTGTAACGCGATTCCTCACTCGATATGGCGAACCCGGTTCGTGCAATCAGCCCCCGCAAAACCTGGCCTGAAATTTTGACTACGCCAGCGGTGGGAAATGCAGGCAGGCTGGGAAAGTTCGACTTAGCCATTCCAACCATCTTTGTGTTGGAACGACCGCAACGAATACTGACCCAGTGATTCTCCAGAAGTTTTATGGTGATGTCGGCATCGGGGAGCAGTTTCACATAATCATGAAGCTTGCGTGCCGGGATCGTGCATGAGCCTTCTTTCTTCACCTTGGCATTGCACGAGGTTCGCAGGCTGAGATCCAGATCGGTCGCGGTGAGCGACAATTTGCCATCGGCGGCTTCGAATAAATAGTTGGAAAGAATTGGGATGGTGGTCTTGCGCTCGACCACGCCTTGCGTGGCGGTCAACTCTCGCAGCAATTCGACTTTGCTGACCGTGATCTCCATGGTTCCTACAGCAACGGCCGCTTCGACCGGCATAGACTTTATCTCCCCTGCCGCGTGCTACTTATATTACTTCCCTTATATCAAATATAAAACCTATTAAACCAGCAGTAACAGTAGGCGCAGCGCAGAAGTGGAAAACTTTGCCAAGCGGCCTATCCTCACTGGCTTGCCCCCGATACCTTCGTGTGAGGAATCGGTCTCAATCAAGCCGGAGCCCCTGGGAAAAGATTTCCAACTTTGCCAATTCTGCCCGGGCTTTCACAGTTTCCACATCGCGTTCACAGCCATGCGAAAGGAAAGCTGCGCTGTTCAGTGCAAAACTCCAAATAAACTTAGATTACCCGCCCAATTGCTCAGTCAGCCTATTCAGCATCCTGTTCAAATCTTTATCGTTCTTGCGAGCCTCTTCAATCTTCTCCACCGAGTGCAGGACGGTGGTGTGATGCTTTCCGCCGAACTGACGCCCAATTTCAGGCAGTGAGGCTTCGGTCATGTGTTTGGCCAAGTACATGGCGATCTGGCGCGGATAAACAATGGCCCGCGAATTGTCTTTGGCCTTGATCTCTACCAGGCGCAGCCCAAACTGCTCCGCCACCATTTTCTGAATGGATTCGATGGTGACCTTCCTTGCCTGCGAGTCGATAAAATTCTTGAGCACCTGTTGCGCGTACGGCAGGGTAATCTCAGCCCCGATCAGCGAGGAATGAGCGACCAGGCGGATCAGCGCGCCTTCCAGTTCGCGCACGTTCGAGCGAATATTTTGCGCCACATAGAGGGCCACATCCGTGGGCAGCGTAACTTTTTCCTGCTCGGCTTTTTTCTGCAGGATCGCCACTTTGGTTTCGAGATCGGGCGGCTGGATATCGGCGATCAGCCCCCACTCAAAGCGGCTGCGCAAGCGGTCTTCGATCTCGGCCAACTCTTTGGGCGAACGGTCGCTTGCGATCACGATCTGCTTCATGGTGTCGTGCAGGGCGTTGAAGGTGTGGAAGAACTCTTCCTGAGTTCGCTCCTTGCCGGCGAGGAACTGAATATCGTCGATGAGCAGGACGTCCACGCCGCGGAACTTGTCGCGGAATGTGGTCATCTTGTCGTAGCGCAGCGAGTTGATCATGTCGTTGGTGAACTTCTCGCTCGATACGTAGCAGATGGCGGCCTGGGGTTGCCGCCGCTTCACCTCGTGCCCGATGGCTTGCATCAAGTGAGTCTTGCCCATGCCCACGCCGCCGTACAGGAAGAGCGGGTTGTAGGCTTTGGATGGGCGCTCGGCTACGGCTTGGCATGCGGCGTGCGCGAACTGGTTGCCGGAGCCGATCACGAATGCGTCGAAGGTGTAGCGCGGATTCAATTGCGTCGCACCGTCCCAGTCGAAGCGCGCCTGCGAGGGGCCTGTTGTGGTGACAGGCGGGGCCGAGAGACCTCCATTGTGCCGCACCGCCGTAGCCGCCGGATCATCCTCGGGCGTTACAAACTTCACGTCATTGAAGTCCAGCCCGAGGTTGTCGATCGCTTCCTGAATCAAGTCCGCATATTTATCGCCGGCATGGCGAAACTCCGCAGTCGGAACTCGTACGAAGAGGATCCCCCCGCTGGAGTGGCTGTAGCGCGTGGGTTTTAACCAGGTGTCGTAAGAGTGCCGATTGATCTTTTTTTCCAGGGCGTCCAGAATGCGCGTCCAGGGATTGGGGGAAAGCGTTGTTCCTTGAGCTGACATAATTATGAAATACCCGCCGTGGCGTCCGGGCGGCTGGCTGAGGGCGCCGGTTATAAAGTGCTGTTCAACTTCCCGCTGATGGAACTGTTAGTGTACTGCAGAATGCGCGGCTCAACGCGGCGCGGTTGCAATTTGTGATTGAGAATTTCAAAGCTGACAGTGCGGCATGGTAGCACAAAATTTTTTCGCCGTGCGGAAATCTTCGCACGCAAATTTTTCCGGTCCCCTATCCAAACGCGAACGCATCCGGCTGTCAAGTGTCGAGGATATAACTGCAACGTGAATGATGCAGCGAGGAAAAAAATTCGCTAGCTGTTGCAATTTCGCCGAGCACATTATGCACTGAAGGTCGCACCGAATTCGGATTTGTGCGATCGACGTCGAGAACAACCCCTTTGCTCTCCTGCCATCCCGTCATTTATACTCATCGTTTGCCCTAACACTGTCGACGGAATCAGGAGCAGCTATTTTTCATGCCCAAGCGTACATTCCAACCCAACCGGCGCAAGCGAGTCAAGAAGCATGGCTTTCGCACGCGCATGAAGACCCAGGGCGGCCAGAAGGTGCTTTCCCGCCGCCGCGCTAAAGGACGAAAGCGGGTGTCTGTGAAGCCCGGCTTCCGCGAGTAGCGGTTTTGGCGCCGCCCATTTCCACAGTCGAGTGGCTCAGCCGGTCCTTCCGTAATGAGGGCAGGATGGTTGGCGGCGCGCGCGGAATCCGGCTGGACTTCTCTATGATGGCCAAAGAAGCATCTCGATTTCCGCGAACCGCCCGCCTACTACGCCACGCGGATTTTGAGCGGGTTTACAAACAGGGACGCCGCCACTTCTCGGCGACCATGACGGTTTTTTATATGGCTCGGCCGGATGGCGAGGATCGAACGCGCGAGGATCGAACGCGCGAGGATCGAACGCGCGCGGGTGCAGCTTCGGCCACAGGAGCGAGCGGTCTTGCGTCGTCTGGCCTGCGCGTGGGATTCACCGTGGGCCGCGTACTTGGCGGGGCCGTTCAGCGCAACCGCATGAAGCGCCGTTTGCGCGAAGCCGTGCGCATGGCGCTTCCCTCGCCGGGTGTCGCGGCGGATGTGGTCATCAACCCGAAGAAGTCCCTGCTGTTGGCGGACTTCTCCGCGGTGCGCACTGAAGTCAGCCGCGCATTCGAGGTTATCGAGCAGAAATTGGCGGGAAAGCCGATGGAAAAGCTGGCGTCAAACTCGGTGCCAAGCGCAGTCACGGGAAGTGGAGAGCCGGGAGCCGGAAGCCGGCAGCCGAATAGCAGAAGCCGATCTTGAAGCGAAGCGCCAAATTCGTCACGCTGCAACTGCTGCGGGGCTACAAATGGGCCATTTCGCCCATGTTGCCCGGCGCCTGCCGCTACGTGCCGACCTGTTCGGAATATGCCATGGAAGCGGTGGAGCGCTATGGCGCATGGCGCGGCCTCTGCATGGCGGCCGCCAGAATCCTCCGTTGTCATCCTTTGGCGGGCAGCGGTTACGATCCGGTGATGAAGCCGGAGACAAGACGCCATTCCTTCTAACGTGCGACACGGTGTGCGCGCCAAGAATTTAGAACGGTAATCAAAACTTTGCCCGACTTTCAAAATCCTCAACAAGAACCCGGCGCCGAGAGGCGGCTTCTCCTCGTCTTCCTGCTGACGTTCATTGTCCTTATCGCGTCGCAGCCGCTGCTCAAGAAGTATTTTCCGCAGCCTACCGCGCCGCAGCAACAGACGCAAAATCCGCCGCCGCTGCCCGTTCAGCCCGTGTCGGCTTCGATAGTTCCAGCAGTTGCGGCTGCAACCGCTCCTTCCGCAACAGTTTCCAAACAGGCCTCAGCCGAAACGGAGACTGTGATCGAGAACGATCTCTATCGCATTACGTTTACGAATCGTGGAGCGCAGGTTAAATCCTGGATCCTGAAAAAATTCGACAACGATACGCAAAACGGACCGCTTGACCTGGTCAACGGCGCCGCCGCCCAAAAATACGGCTATCCCCTTTCCCTCTGGACCTACGATGAGACTCTGCGCAACCGTCTCAGCTCCGCGCTCTATGTCGCTTCCAATGAAGGGCAGCTCACGGCTCCAGCTCAGATCACATTCGAATACGCGGACCAGGACGTCGTCGTTCGCAAGAGCTTCAGCTTCGATCACACCTATGTTCTGAACGTCGAGACCTCCGTCACATATAAAGGCTCGGCTGTTTTCGCCGCGCCCGCCTGGCCGTCTGGATTCGGTGACGAACTGACTCCCGTCTCCTACGCAGCCGCTCGCATCGACTACCACAACGATGCCTCGACCGAGCGCACCGCGCTGGTTTTCCCCAGCTACGTGACGCGGCTGGCGATCAAGAACATCAGCGGCGGCAGCACCATAAAAGGTTCGTTCGAGTGGGCGGGCACCGGCGACCAGTACTTCACCGCGATTTTTATTCCGAATAATCCCGCCAGCGCGGCCATGGTCACACTGCGGAATCCGCTGGAGGTTCCGGCAAAGCCGGGATCGAGCGAACTGGCGAAGGCCGACGTCCTCGGCGCCGCCGTGGGCGATCTGCGCGGCTCAACCAATGAGCGGGTCTTCGTCGGTCCGAAAGAAATTGCAGTACTCGATTCGGTTCCCGTTTCCACAATTAAAAACGATAATGCGGATCTTCGCGGCATCGTGGACTTCGGATGGTGGGGAATTCTGGCGCGCCCGCTCTTCCTTTGGCTGAAGTGGACTTACAACCACATCGTCCCCAACTGGGGATGGGCGATCGTGATCCAGACGCTGATCATCACCATCGCGCTGCTGCCTTTGCGCATCACGCAGATGAAGTCGATGCTGAAGATGCAGCGCATCGCTCCGCAGATCAAATCCATCCAGGAAAAGTACAAGAAATATAGCCTGCGCGATCCGCGCAAGGCCGCGATGAACGAGGAGATCGCCGCGCTCTACAAGAAAGAGGGCGTGAATCCTGCGGGCGGCTGCCTGCCCATGCTGATTCAGTTTCCCTTCCTCATCGCGTATTACCGCATGCTGGGCGTTGCGCTCGACCTTCGCCACGCGCACTGGCTCTGGATCAGCGACCTCTCTGCGCGCGACCCGTATTTCATCCTACCTTTGCTGATGGTGGGGAGCATGTTTGTGATGCAGCGCATGACGCCGCAGGCCGGCATGGATCCTGCGCAACAGAGAATGCTGAACTGGATGATGCCCGTTATGATGGGCTTCCTGTTCTTTAATTTTGCGTCCGGCCTCAGCCTTTATTATGCGGAAACGAATTTGATCGGCATCGCGCAGCAGGCGATCATGAATCGCACCCATTTGGGCCGCGAGATGCGCGAGATGATGGAGAAGCGGGCCCGGAAAAAAGACAAATGAGACAGCTTTAGCTCTTAGCCTTTAGCTGTTAGCTTGAGGCCCCAAGAGCCGCGAATATTGCGATAAGATTTCCTTTCGAGTAAGGGCTCTCCTTCGTGAACATTAGTGCCCTTCGCGGTCAAAGATTTTGTTTCAAGCTAAAGGCCAAGAGCTAACTGCTAAGAGCTGCCCTATGGATAAAGTCGCTGCTGCTAACAAGATCAACGAATTCCTCCAGGCCGTGGTTACTTATGGCGGTCTTCACCTGAAGTACCGCATCGTGGTCGATCCGCCTCCGCAAAGTGAGTGGGAGAAGCCGGAAGTCTTCGTCGACCTCTCGGGGCCCGATTCCGCCCTGCTGCTCGATCGCGGCGGCGAACTACTGCGCGCCCTCGAGTTGATCGCGCTCGAAATTCTCCGCCTGCCCTCCGGCGAACACGAAAAGATTTCTTTCGATTGCAAGAACCAGCGCTCGATGAGATTTCAGGAACTCCGCATGGCGACCAGTGTAGCGGCCGATAAAGTTCGCCAGACGGGAACCCCATTTCACTTCGCTCCCATGTCTTCGCGTGAGCGCCGCGTGGTTCACCTTGCGCTGCGCGATCAAACCGATCTGCGTACCGAAAGCGATGGCGAAGGCTTTAACCGCTGCGTGGTGCTCTATCCGGCGGATTACAAATCGCCGTCGGGACGATCGGCGCGCCGTACCCTCCCCTAGTCCGATTCAATAAGCCTTGTCATCCTGAGGCCCGCGCCTTTTGCGGGCCGAAGGACCTGTGCATCTTGCCGACGGCAACCGATCCGCCGACTGTACTTGAGCGCGCTTCTTCTGCCAAAATAGATCGCTCTACCGATTCCCTAAGAGGCCTTCCATGCATTTTGCGCGCTACGCCATTTTTGTATTTTCGCTAGCACTTCCACTGCTAATATTCGCTGCCTCCCAGAGTGCGCCGCTTTCGTATCCGCAGGCCCGCCGCAGCGACCAGGTCGACGACTACCACGGCACCAAGGTCGCTGATCCCTACCGCTGGCTCGAAGATACGGACTCCGCCGAAACTCACGCCTGGGTTGAAGCCGAGAACAAACTGACATTCAGCTATCTTGACCAAATTCCGTACCGACAGGCCATTCGTGATCGCCTCACAAAATTGTGGAACTACGAGCGCTTTACGTCGCCTCATCAGGAAGGGGGCCGCTATTTCTTCGAACACAACGACGGCTTGCAGAACCAGAACGTTCTCTTCGTCGCCGAATCGTTGAACGCCGCACCGCGCCTGCTGCTCGATCCCAATACGCTCTCGGCCGATGGCACGGTAGCGCTGGCCGGCACCGCAATCTCCGACGATGGCAAACTTCTCGCCTACGGCCTTGCGACTTCCGGCTCAGACTGGAACGAGTGGCACGTGCGCGACGTGGACACCGGCAAAGATCTCGCGGATGACCTGAAGTGGGTGAAATTCTCCGGCGCTTCGTGGTCGAAGGATGGCAAAGGTTTTTACTATAGCCGTTACGACGAGCCCAAAGGCGCGGCAATGCGTGACGCTAATTATTTCCAGAAGCTCTACTATCACCGCCTCGGTACCGCGCAATCCGAAGACAAACTGATTTACGAACGTGCCGACAACAAAGAGATGGGCTTCGCCGGCAGCGTTACCGATGATGGCCACTACTTGGTCATTCATGTGTGGCAAGGAACTTCGCCGAAGAACCGACTTTATTTCAAAGATCTCACTCAGCAGGATTCGCCGGTCGTAAAATTGCTCGACGATTTCGATGCCCAGTACAGCTTCATCGATAATGATGGCCCGATCTTCTGGATTCAGACCGATCTCGACGCGCCTCGCGGGCGGTTGCTCGCAATCGACACGCGGCATCCTGAGCGCAGCAACTGGAAAACGTTGGTTCCGCAAGGCGCCGACAAGCTGGAGTTTGCCAATGTCGTGAACAATTCGTTTCTGCTGGGCTACTTGAAAGACGCGCGGACCGAAGTGCGCGTGCACGACTTGACCGGCACATTCTTGCGTGAGGTCGATCTGCCCGGCATCGGCACCGCCGTTGGTTTCGGCGGAAAGCGCAAAGATAAAGAAACGTTTTACGCCTTCACCAGCTTCACCTCCCCGGCCACGGTCTATCGCTACGATCCCATTGCGGCCAAGAGCGCGGTTTTCCGGCAGCCCAAAGTCGACTTCGACGCCAGCCGTTATGAGACCAAGCAGGTCTTCTACAAGAGCAAAGACGGTACTCGCGTCCCCATGTTCCTGACTTACAAAAAAGGCATAAAGCTCGACGGCAAAAATCCCGTGCTGCTCTATGCGTACGGTGGTTTCGATATTTCGCTGACGCCATTCTTTTCGGTGTCGAACGTTGTGTGGCTGGAGATGGGAGGCATCTACGCCCAGCCCAATCTTCGCGGCGGCGGCGAGTACGGCGAGGAGTGGCACCAAGCGGGCATGAAACTAAAAAAACAAAATGTATTCGACGACTTCATCGCGGCCGCCGAGTGGCTCATTGCGAACAAATACACTTCCACTCCCAAGCTCGCCATTCGCGGCGGCAGCAACGGAGGCCTGCTTATCGGCGCATGCGTCACCCAGCGTCCCGATCTCTTCGGCGTGGCTCTACCAGAAGTCGGCGTCATGGACATGCTGCGTTTCCACAAATTCACCATCGGCTGGGCTTGGACCTCGGACTACGGCTCCTCCGACAATCCCGAAGAGTTCAAGGCGCTCTACGCCTACTCGCCGCTGCACAACCTGAAACCGGGAACGAAATATCCGCCCACCTTGATCGCGACCTCCGATCACGATGACCGCGTCGTCCCCGGCCACAGCTTCAAGTTCGCCGCCACCATGCAGGCCGATCAAGCCGGACCAGCGCCCGTTCTGATTCGCATCGAGACCAAAGCTGGCCACGGCGCAGGAAAATCAGTTACGAAGTTAATCGACGAGACCGCAGACACCTGGGCCTTCGTCGCGCATAACATGGATATGAAGGTGGACTTGCAGTAGGATTTTAAGCGGAATTTTTGTGAATTGTCATCCTGAGCGAAGTGCCGGTTCGCGAAGCGAAACAGCCGCGCAGTCGAAGGATCCCTATAGAGCCGATGAGCCCCGCGCCCTACTCCGTTGTCTGAAACTCCAAATTCTCATCCACAGAAATTTGCGCGGGACTGCCAGACTTGTCATCTCCCGCACGGGTCGCCACCACCCGAAACCCACTGGACCCGATCTGCACTTCGTAGCTATACGGAGGCCGCTGTCGCGCCACGCTGAGGTAGTGCGACTCGATCATTTCGTCGAGGGTGCCGTACTTGCCTTCAGTCGCAAAGTACCGGCGCTCGGTCTGAGCGATGCTCATCAGATCTGTCTTTACGCCAGTCAGGTTGATGGTGGCCTGCGGTGTGGCCGCGGCGCCAGTCGCGGGATTCGTGGTGCTCTGTAACTGCCGGGAATAAATATACATCCCGATGCCCAATCCGAGGATGAGGCTAAGAAAACCGAACGCGCGGCCCATATGTTCCTCCAAGCGGAAATTGCACGTCAAAGCGAGGCGCTGCGGAGCAGCGTAGGCCAGAGTTTCTTAACGCCCAAACCTCTCAGCTCTAATGCCATGTGGCGACGGGCGCCTCGCCGGTCAGAGCGAAGAAACGACCCCTGTCCCCGCTTTGGACTGGATCAAGATTTTGTCATACTTCCGAAGATGTGAATGGTTACGGGGGTAACGGACAAACCGGATGGAGTCGACGATAGACGTAAAGTTCTTATCAAATAAATCAAGCTGAAACCTCCGAAACGCGCTCTTTTTTTCGCATAAACCTGTAGTAAACTTATGCTCCCCCAAAGATCTATTCTGAGAAGATCTATTTCCGGAAACAATCCTGAAGGACCTCCATGAGTGCACTCGCCAAGAAGGTACTGTTGATCGGCTGGGATGCGGCTGATTGGAAGATCATCAATCCCTTGCTGGATCAAGGATTGATGCCGACCCTCGATGCTTTCGTAAACCACGGCGTGATCGGAAATCTCGCGACTCTGCGGCCGATACTTTCTCCCATGCTGTGGAACTCGATTGCGACCGGCAAGCGTCCGGATAAGCACGGAATTCTGGGATTCATGGAGCCCGATCCGCAGACCGGCGGCGTGCGCCCGGTGACCAGCACGTCGCGCAAGGTGAAGGCGATCTGGAATATTCTGACGCAGCGCGGATATAAAGCGCATGTGCTCGGCTGGTTTGCGGGACACCCGGCGGAGCCGATTAACGGCATTTCTGTTTCCGATCTGTTTCCGTATGCCGTTGGGCCGCTGGAGAAGGAATGGCCGCTGCCGCCGGGCGCGGTTCATCCCGAAAGTTTGCGCGACAGGTTCTCCAAGTTGCGCATGCATCCTTCGGAAGTGAGCGAGGCAGCAATTCTGCCGTGGATACCGCGCGCGGCTGAGATTGACCAGGAAAAAGACAAAGGGCTGCAATCGTTCGCGAAAATTCTTTCCGAGAATTGCTCCATTCATAATGCGGCGACCTGGATTCTGCAAAACGAGCCGTGGGATTTTCTGGCGGTTTACTACAACGGCATTGACCACTTTTGCCACGGGTTCATGCATTTTCATCCACCGCGCATGGAGGGCGTGCCTGAGGACAAGTTCGAAATTTATAAAGATGTAGTGAACGGGGCGTACCGCTTCCACGACATGATGCTGCAGACCCTTCTGGATCTGGCAGGGCCGGACACGACGGTCATTCTGGTTTCCGATCATGGATTTCACTCCGATCATCTGCGTCCGCGCGGTATTCCCGCGGAGCCCGCCGGACCGGCCGTGCAGCACCGGCAGTTCGGCGTCGTCTGCGTGAGGGGCGAGAACATCAAGCAGGACGAAAGAATTTATGGCGCGACGCTACTCGATGTAACGCCAACGATTTTGACCTTGTTTGGGCTGCCCGTGGGTGAAGACATGGATGGGCGGGTGTTGGTGCAGGCCTTCGAGCAGATGCCGCAGATTCAGCGCATTCCCAGTTGGGAGAGCGAAGCGGGAGAGTGCGGAATGCATCCCGCGGATTTGCGCATGGACCCGGCTGCGGCGCAGGCGGTGCTGCAGCAGTTCGTGGCTTTAGGCTATATTCAGCCGCTCAGCGAGGATCAGGAGAAGGCGGTTGCGCTTGCGGTCCGCGAGCAGGAATACAACCTCTCGCGCGCTTATCTCGACGCGCGGCGTCACGCGGAAGCGATGGCGATTCTGGAAGATCTGGTGAAGAAGTGGCCGGATGAGGCGCGGTTCATGCAGTACCTGGCGCAGAGTTATCTTGCGCTGGGCAAGCGCGCGGAAGCTAAAGACCTGCTTCAGAAGTTGATGACGCTGAAGCCGAAAATTCGGGGAGTGGAAAGTCTAGCGGCGGCGGAAGAGCAGGCTCAAAAGGAGACTGTGCCGGCCGTCGCCTTGGAAGGCGAACCAAGGGTCGAAGCTACAGTAGAGGCATCGCCCGTAGAGTCTACGGCCGACGGCGAGATCACGCCGCGGCCCTGGGCGGATTTGTTGATGGGCGTGATTCAATTTGAAGAGGGACACATGGATGTGGCGCTGGAGAGCCTGCTCAAGGCTGAGAGCGCGGACCCGCGTCTTCCTGACTTGCATTTGCGAATCGGCGAAACTTATCTTCGCCTGAAGCGTGTCGACGACGCCGACCGCGCATTCCAGCGCGCACTGGAGATCGATGGCGATAGTCCTGACGCACATTTGGGATTGGCTGTGGTGCGGCTGAGACAGCGGCGCAATGAAGAAGCTGCCGAGCAGGCTTTGCTCGCGGTGGGTCTGCAACATTATCTTCCGCTGGGGCACTTCCATCTTGGCGTCGCGCTTGCGCGGCTGGGACATCGGGAACGTGCCGCGCTGGCGTTCGAGACGTCTCTCAGTATGCTTCCCGGACTGATGGCGGCGCATCGCTGGCTGGCGGCCTTGTATACACAACCGGATGGCGATCTGGAAAAAGCAACGCGGCACCGGGAGATTTTCCTGCGCATGCGGCAGAAGCGGCAGACGAGAGTGCAGGCGTGATCACGATTGTCTCCGGGTTGCCCCGCTCCGGCACATCGCTCATGATGCAGATGCAGGCCGCCGGGGGCGTGCCGATTGTTTCCGACGGCGAACGCGTGGCGGACGCCGACAATCCTCGCGGATACTGCGAATGGGAGCGCATCAAGCTCCTGCCGAAAGCACCCGCTTGTATTGAAGAGGCCGAAGGCAAGGCGGTAAAGGTTATCTCACAGCTTCTATTCGCTCTGCCCGCCGGCCACGATTACCGAATTATCTTTATGGAGCGCCCCCTGCCTGAGGTGGTTGCATCGCAGGCGGAGATGATTCGGCGAAGAGGAACCATAGGCGCTGCGTTACCCGAGGCGGCTTTGATCGCCGGCCTGAAGGCGCATCTGAATCAGGTGAATGCGTGGCTGGCACAGAGGCCGGGCGTGGAGTTGCTGCGCGTGCAGTATCACGCGGTGTTAAGGGACCCTGAGGCTACGGCGGGGAAGCTTCAGAACCTTATTGGGCGAGAGCTGGAGGTTCAGTCGATGGCGCGGAAGGTAGATCCTTTGCTTTATCGGCAAAGAAGGCCGGAGGCTAGTTGAGGAAAAGTCGTCGAGAGCTAAAAGCATCCCGCAGGCGCTAAAGCGCGGACGCATTCTCAGGCTTAACGGCCCGAGTGAACTCGTGTCCTTCCCGAACCCGTTTATGGGCAGCTTGATGGCTGCCAGGTTTTTCCTACTGAATGGAGCTGCCCACCTGCGAGAACACCTGGCCTGAATTCGAGCCGATTAGCCGGACCGTGCCGACCACGATGACGAGTATGACTGCCAACATGATGGAATATTCCGCAACATCCTGGCCTTCTTCGTTCGACCACCAGTTCGACCACAATTTGCCGATAAAGTAGTTCATTTTTCTCCTGAGATTAGGCTGCCCCAGACGCAGCGGATGACGTCAGCAGGCTGAGACCCCACAGTTCTCTCTCTTGCGAAAAAGCCTGGAGGCCGACCTGGTACTCGCCGCTTACATCCAGCAGCTTCGTCCAGATCACCTTAAAATTGACGCGGCGCTGGCGGTACAGAACGGTTAATGTATCGAGCACCTTCAACTCGCGGCGAATCGCGCCCAGGCGAACGCCGGACGGGGCGAGATCCAGAGTGTGCGCCAGTTCCTCGAACACAGCGCCCGACGCGTCGGTTCCTTTCACTCGCACCGGCAGCACGGCGGGAACGCGATCCTGCCGGCGCCTATCGGTTTTGACACTGATTTCTAGCATGCCCCTTGCAGATAGTGTGGGGCAAAGTCGATGAAAGCGGAATGGCTCCGATGAGTGAGGCACAAAGGTAACCAGCCATCCCGGTTCAGGAAAGAATATGCCTCCGGAGGCAGCGGAATATCTTCTGCACTAGACTTCCGCTTGTCATTTGGCATCCAATGGAAGAATGGTGGGTAATCGAGTTGCGATCGGGTTCGGGGGGTTGTTGCTGGTTTGCACGGTGGCCACGGTTGGTCAGAATCTGCCGCTGCTGGGTACAGGAGATGTTCACTATTCCGCCCAAAGCGCTCCTCTGCCCGCGGACCAGGTAGTCAGGAAGCTCCAGGAACGGAATGCGCAGCGGGCCGCCGCGCTTGAACAGTTCAGCAGCACACGCGTCTACCGCATGCAGTATCGCGGCTTCCCCAGCGACCGCGACGCGGAGATGGTAGTGAAGGTCACTTTCAACGCTCCCGATGCCAAGCAGTTTACGGTGGTCTCGCAGACCGGCTCCAAGTTTGTGATCGAGCATGTTTTCAAGAAATTGCTGGACGGCGAGCAGGAAGCCGCAAATGAAGAGAACCGGCGGCACAGCGCACTGACAACCGAGAATTACGATTTTACCGCCGCCGGTTATGAAGTCACTCCGTCGGGCGCGCAGTATGTGCTCAACCTGTTGCCCAAAACGAAAAATAAGTTCTTATATCGCGGGAAAATCTGGGTGGACGCGAAGGATTTCGCCGTAGTGAGAATCGAAGGTGAGCCTGCACGCAATCCGTCGATGTGGATTAAGAAAACGGCAATCGATCACCGATACATAAAAGTGAACGATTTCTGGCTTCCGGCCGAGAACCATACCGAAAGTTCCGTACGGCTGGGAGGCGAGGCCATTCTTTCCATCGACTACAAGGATTATAAGATCACCAAGGCCGTGTCCCTGCGCAGTTCTGAGAACGCCGCATTCTCGCGGTGAAGCGGGCCCTCCCGCTTACTTCAAACCCTTCGTAAATGTATAGTGTGAATTGCGATTCTGATGCCGAGGGGCCCCTGGGGCGATGGTGCGCCCTGGGAATCTTATTTTTCCTTGTAGGACATTATCAACTTGATTGGGGCGATCCTCTATATCGTTTTAGGCGTAGCGCTGGTTGGAACGGCATCTTCCGCGGTGTTTCTTGGGCTGGCAGTCGCCGGCATGATGCGCCTCCGCTCGGAGGCAGGTGAGCAGATCAGGGCGGTTCCTGACGATTCACAGTTGCCGGCGGTTTCCGTGCTCAAACCCGTGCACGGACTGGAGGCGCGGCTCAAGGAGAATATTGAAAGTTTCTTTCGGCAGGATTATCCCGACTACGAAATCCTCTTTGCCGCCGATCAGGCCGATGACGCGGCACTCGAAGTGGTGCGCGACGTTTGTGCGCGCCATCCGCAGATTCGCACCCGCGTGCTGATCACCGGGACACCGTGGCCGAATCCAGTGGTCTATTCGTTCCATTGCATGGCAGCGGCTGCGGCGCACGACATTCTAGTGACCACGGACAGCGACGTGGAAGTCGACCCGCAATATTTACGAGAAATCGTGCCGCCGCTGCTCGACCCGAGGGTTGGCATGGTGACGTGCGTGTATCGCGGCAAGAATGCGGCGGGATTTTTTTCCGGGCTGACGGCGATCGGCATGTCGGTGGAGATGACTGCTGGAGTGCTAGTTGCGAACTTGCTCGAAGGCATGAAGTTTGGACTGGGGCCGACGACCGTGGTGCGAAAAGATTCTTTGGCGAGCATCGGCGGTTACACGGCGCTGAAGGATTACATTGCATACGATTTTGCCATTGGGAATTTGATTGCGAAGGCGGGCTATCGTGTGTTGCTGTCGCGGCACGTGATCGACCATGTAGTGAATCAGGCTTCGTTCCGCCGCATGTGGCAAAACCAGTTGCGCTGGGCGCAGACTACGCGCTATTCGCGGCCCAAGGGACACTTCGGAAGCGGGCTGATTTTTGCGATTCCGTATGGGATGCTGGGGTTTTTAGCGGCTGCGGGTTTAGGGCATTGGGGGTGGGGCACGCTGTTACTTGGAGTGTCGGTAGTGAATCGTTTGATCGAGGCTTGGATGGTGGGCTGGATGGTGGTTCGTGATCCGGAGATACGGCGAGCACCGTGGCTTTATCCGCTGCGCGATTTGCTCGGTTTTGCGGTTTGGTTCGCAAGCTACCTGAATCTGCGTTACGTATGGCGCGACAGCCGCTTTGAGTTGAAGGGAACGAGAATTGCATTGCGGCAGAGTTCGGACGGGCAGTAGGGCGGCGCACGGAACTTGTAGCCGATAAAAAGCTTTTGACCGCAAAGCGCGCGAAGGACTCGCGAAGTCCGCCAAGAAAATTGACTACAAATTTTCTACATTTTCCTTACCGCCATTGAACAACAATTTCTTGGGAGGTTTATTTTGCGGGTTTTAGTTACGGGTGCGGCCGGATTCATCGGCAGTAGCATGGTCGATCGTCTTCTGTCGGAGGGGCACAGCGTAGCCGGGTTCGATAACTTCTCCACGGGGCAGCGGGGATTTCTTGAAGGCGCAATGGCCCACCCGCAGTTCACATTTCACCAAGCGGACTTGCTGGACCGAGAGAGTCTGGCCGCGGCGATGCGCGGCGCGGAACTCGTCGTCCACTTCGCCGCGAACGCTGACGTACGTTTTGGCACCGATCATCCGCGCAAGGATCTCGACCAAAACACGATCGCTACTTGGAATGTGCTCGAAACCATGCGCGAGGTTGGTTGTAAGCGAATTGTATTTTCTTCAACGGGATCGGTTTATGGCGAGCCGGAGGTTTTTCCCACGCCTGAAACTTGTCCTTTTCCTATCCAGACTTCGCTCTACGGTGCTTCCAAGCTGGCTGCTGAAAGCCTGATTCAAGCCTATTGCGAAGGCTTTGGCATGCAGGGTTACATTTTTCGTTTTGTCTCGATCCTCGGCGAGCGCTACACGCACGGGCATGTTTTCGATTTCTGGAAGCAGCTTTCAGAGCATCCCGATCACCTCCATGTGCTGGGCAACGGGCATCAGAGGAAGTCTTATTTGTACGTGCAGGATTGCCTGGATGGCATCTTCACGGCTCTCAACCGCGCGGACGCCAAAGTAAATATTTTCAATCTTGGTACCGATGAGTTCTGCGAAGTTAACGACTCCATTGGATGGATCTGCCAGCATCTCGGACTTCATCCCAAGCTCACTTATTCCGGCGGGAAACGAGGTTGGGTCGGTGACAGCCCGTTCATTCTGCTCGATTGCTCTCGCATTCGCGCTCTGGGCTGGCGGCCGCGATTGAGTATTCGAGAGGCAGTTTTGGCTACCATCAAGGATGTAAGCGCGAATTTCACGAAGGCGAGAGACTGAAGTTGGAATGAATCCGCACTAGAATGGCTGGGTGCTGATTGAACGGCTGGAATTTGCGCCTGAACGCGACGCGGAGATTTTCGCGGGAGTGCCCACCGCACCGGCAGTTTTTCTGCTGCGCAGCCACGATGCGCAGGCCGAGCCTTATGTCAGCAAAACGGCAAACCTGCGCCGCCGCCTGCATCGTCTGCTTGGACCTCAGGAAGAGCGCTCCCGAAAACTGAATCTGCGCGACCGCGTGCGCTTCATTGAGTACACACCGACCGGCTCGGACTTCGAATCCGGCTTTCTGCTCTATCGGGCACTACGTGCAACTTTTCCCAAGACTTACGCCCAGCGCATGCGTTTCCGTTTCGCTCCTCTGGTGAAGCTGCATCTGGAGAACCAGTATCCGCGCGCGTCGATTACCTCGCGTTTAGGACGATTGGACGGCCGCGCGCTTTACTATGGGCCGTTTCAGTCTCGTGCTGCCGCCGAGAAGTTTATGAACGACTCGCTCGACTTCTTCAAGATGCGGCGGTGCGTGGACGATCTGCATCCCGATCCTAAATTCCCAGGATGCATTTATTCAGAGATGAAGATGTGCCTTGCGCCCTGCTTCAAAGGTTGCAACGACGAGGAATACTCCGCCGAAGTGAACCGGGTACAGGCATACTTCGATTCGGCGGGAGAATCTTTGGCACGAGAATTTTCCGTGCAGCGCGACGCGGCCTCAGCCAATCTAGCTTTCGAAGAGGCGGCAGCGATTCATGTGCGGCTGGAGAAGTTGAAGCCGGTTGTCAGCCAGTTTCCAGAAATTGTGCGCCGCATTGATCGGCTGTCTGCGCTGATCGTGCAACCTTGCCAGCAGCAGGAGTCAGTGACGTTCTTTCGTGTGGAGAGCGGAGCGATCGCGGGGCCGGTACCATTTAGCATTCAAGTTTCCGACCATATGAAATCGCAATCCATGGAATCGCGGGTGCTTGCTGTTCTCGAATCGTTCCCGAAGGCGACTGGCCATTCGATGCTTGAAACGATGGAACACCTCGCGCTGCTCAAGCGCTGGTACTACCGGGGCAGCCGAGTGGGAGAAATCTTTCTTGCCGATGACAAAAATAATTTTCCGATGCGCCGAATCGTTCGCGGCATTGGGCGCGTCTTAAAGGGCGAAAGGCCGGAACAAAATATCGCAACGCCGCCGGAAAGTGGCGACAGAAATGGGGAGATCAGAGTTGAAGAAAAAAACCACGAATGAAAAGGCGGCCAAGCCGACGCCAGAAAAGCAGCTTCGCGATCATCTGATCTCCCTGCTCAAGGGCGGTGGCGCCCACGTTACATTCGACGACGTGGTGAAAAATATGCCGGAGAAGTTGCGCGGCGTTAAGCCGGAGGGACTGCCGCACTCCGCGTGGATGCTGTTGGAGCATCTTCGCATTGCACAATGGGACATCCTTGAGTTCAGCCGCAATGCGAACCATCAATCTCCCAAATGGCCGGACGAATATTGGCCGAAGGGAGAAGCGCCAGCGAGCACGGCGGCATGGGATAAAAGCATCCAGCATTTTCGTAAGGATGCCAAAGCCATGCAAGAGCTGGTTGGTGATTCCAAGACCGATCTCTTCGCGAAGATTTCCTGGGGCGACGGCCAGACCATTCTGCGAGAGGCGCTGCTTCTGGCTGACCACAACGCTTACCACTTAGGACAGTTACTCGACGTGCGCAGGCTGTTGGGGGCGTGGAAGGGATGAAGTATAGCCGCAGAAGCGCCTAACTGGCGATGCGATTGAACGAATCGAGTTCGCCTCTCAATCCGGGCTGCGGCCGCTTGCGAAAAATGACTTTTACACCTTCTCGCCAGCGCTCGTCAATGCCTACGACCTCCCATTCGATCTCGTGCGAGACATAGCGCAGAAGCGTGTCGGTGGCGGGATGCACATGCAACGCTGGAGCCACCAGGAACAGCAGCGGTTTTTCTGTGGACAATTCACGGCCTTCGAAATAGCCGAAGCGGCGAAATTCGCCGCGGTTGTGATGCCACTCGACGCGCGACCAATAGTCCAGACCCTGCAGCGGGAGGTGAATATCTTCGTCGGCTTTTAGTTCCACAACCGCGAGGCGACCAGACTGAGTAGTGGTGAGCACGTCAATCATGGCGCGGTCGGAAGCGGAGAACGCCGGAACCTGCGAATAGCTTCCACAGAGTTGGAGACGGCCGTCGATTACGCTGACGTCGCCAATCACGAGCGATTCCAGCCAGCGCTCTGGACGCAGCCGCCACAAGGGATGATGGCGCGAGCCGTAGGGATGACGAACGTCGCGCATGCAGTGGGCCAGTTCGATGAACCTGGGTTCGTTTGATTTTTCGAGGGTGCGCTCTTCTGAGCCGATGCCAAAGACAATTTCCTCCGTGCTATAGAACGAGCCGGGCAGCGTTCCCAGGCGGGCGCGCGCGAATTCCAGACCACGCCAGCGAAAAACGACCTCGGCGGCCGAGAGCACCGAGACCTCGCAATTCGGCAGGATTTCCTGAACTTGTGCGATCGAATCTTTGAAGCGCTCGCGAGCTGCGGCATCGTCGAAGGCATGTACCAGGCGGGTATCGACGTTGCCGCGATCGGCGCAGTCGATTTCGACTAGCGCGTCATGGCGTTCGTCGAACTCAAGCAGCGACCACTTGGCAGCGTCGTGGTTCAGATTCGCCATCCGCTCGCGCACTAACGTTGAAGTTCTATGCGGTAGGAATAACTTGAGGCCTTCGACCAGCACGTTCGCGGCCTGCGATTGACGGCAGACATCGAGCCAGAGAATGGCAAAAGTGAGGGCGGCGTCGATGGAAGATTGCGTCTCGTGTGCGTTGACGCCAAGAAAGGCAAAGGCGGTGCGTCCGCGCCGAATCAGGCCGCGGGCGTAGACGGGGCCGAAAGATTTTTCCAGATCCACGGCGCTGGTGAGGCGGACGACTTTGAAGTCTGGGAAATGGCGATCCAAAGTTCGGCGTAATTTTTGTTCGTAGGCGGCGCGGGCGGTGCGGCGAGCTGACGGAGAGCGGCGGTCGCGGTCGCGGCAGATCTCGAGCTTCGAGGGGCGCGCCTGCCCCAGGCGCTGCACCGCTAAATGCAATGTGCCGTTTCTAACTTCGGCATCGAGCACGCGGCGCACGGCGTTTCGCTCGGGCGACCAAAGGTGAAGCAGGCAGCGATTGTACTCGCCGGAAATCGAATACTTGGCTTGCGCCAGGTCAAACGCGACCGCGCCATTTTCCAGGACCACGGCGCCCGAGGCTTCACAGAGAAAATCCTGCACGGTTTGGGTTAGCGATTGGGGCGTGACCAGCGGCATTTGGCGTCTCCGCTTCGGATTGTCCAATTTGGGGCGAGGCAGAGTCTGTGACAAGTGACCATCGTCACGGCCACGCTGTGGATGTTTTCGGCCGCCCGGTTTAGCGCCATGTGGGATAATGAATGATCCGCTCAACTGAGTCTGCCTCCGGCCTGGCGGCATCTATATTTACTAGGTGAATCAGTTTGGAAAAATC
>Ga0182024_10003527_pt1 | contig 37103 bp, 26 predicted proteins | sample P32metaG_FD_120480 | JGI IMG/M metagenome (GOLD analysis project Ga0182024, IMG submission 120480) | Permafrost microbial communities from Stordalen Mire, Sweden - P3-2 metaG (Illumina Assembly) | ecosystem: Environmental > Terrestrial > Soil > Wetlands > Permafrost | place: Sweden: Stordalen...
GCCCAACGTCTACAAAATCGTCTACAGTGCTGTGGCGGAAACACCAGGAGTCCTAGATAACTCCTTGAAAGGATTGGTCGGGGCGAGTGGATTTGAACCACCGGCCTCCTGGTCCCGAACCAGGCGCGCTAGCCAGGCTGCGCTACGCCCCGAAACTGATGCAAAACATTCTCACCAGTTTATGCTGGATTGAAGTCAGCCGCAACCGCGAGCTTCACAACACAACTCCGGTTGCCAACACGCTTGTTCCATCCGCGGATCGTGCTCGGCACACGGCCGGATGGAAACGCGGTACCAAGTCATCGCGAGTGAGCGCACCGGAGCGCATCGCCAGCGCTTGCGGCCCGCTGCCGTTGTATCCTTTCCCTAGAGACTTTGAAGAATGGCCATCGCAAAAAGCCAACTGAAGAAGCTCGACCGCTATCGCTGGCTTGTGCCGCGTGACGCCCGAGAGGGCATGCGCGCCAACGCGATGATTTTTGCGACCGAGGAACTGCTTGACCAGATCATCGGCGATCTTTCCATCGAGCAACTGATGAACGTCGCATGTCTTCCCGGCATTGTTGGCTGCGCGCTGGCCATGCCGGATATTCATCAGGGCTATGGGTTTCCGATCGGCGGCGTGGCCGCGACGCGACTGCGCGATGGTGTGGTGTCGCCGGGCGGCGTAGGTTTTGACATCAACTGCGGCGTCCGTCTTCTGGTCAGCACCGTTGACCGCGAAGCGGCAGTTCCCGTGATGCGCGAACTGGTGAACCAACTCTTCCGCGATGTTCCCTCTGGCACCGGTTCGGAAGGCCCGATCCCGTGCAGCTACGATGACCTTAACGCGGTGCTCGAATGCGGTTCTTCATGGCTCGTCGAGCGCGGTTTTGGAGAAGCTGCGGACATCGAATTCTGCGAGGAATCGGGTCAGATGGATGGCGCCGATCCATCGAAGGTTTCCGACCGGGCAAAGCAGCGCGGACGCACACAGCTCGGCACGCTGGGAAGCGGGAACCACTTTCTTGAAGTGCAATACGTCGAGCGTATCTTCGATCAAGAAACCGCGTCTGCATTTGGGCTGCACCTGAATCAAGTGGTCGTACTGATCCACTGCGGCTCGCGCGGGCTCGGCCATCAGGTCTGCACGGATTTTCTGAAGCGGATGAACGAAGCCATGCGGCGCTATGGCATCACGCTTCCGGATCGGCAACTCGCCTGCGTTCCGGCGCGCTCGCCCGAGGGGCGGGAATACCTTGCGGCCATGGCGGCCGCCGCAAACTTTGCCTGGGCAAACCGCCAGGCGATCACGCACGCCGTTCGAGGTTCTTTCGAGCACGTACTCGGCGCAGAAGCGAAGCTGCGGATCGTTTATGACGTCGCGCACAACATCGCGAAGCAGGAACGCCACCGCGTGGGCGCCGGCATGGAAGAGGTGCTCGTGCATCGCAAAGGTGCGACGCGCGCCTTTCCGGCGCAATCGCCATTTATCCCCGAGGCCTACCTCCCAGTGGGCCAGCCCGTTCTGATTCCCGGTTCGATGGGTACGGCTAGCTATGTCCTCGCGGGCAACCCGCTTGCGATGGAGGAGACGTTCGGCACGGTATGTCATGGAGCAGGCCGCGCACTCTCGCGCACCGCCGCGAAGCGCGGCCGCGACGTCCGCGTCGAAACGCAAAAGCTGGCCGATCAGGGCATTGTGCTACGTTCGGAAACCCGAGACGGCATCCTCGAGGAAATTCCCGAGGCTTACAAGGACATTAACGCCGTCGTGGAAGTTGTTGAGGGCGCTGGATTAGCACGCAGGGTCGCGCGCCTGCGGCCGATGGGCGTCATTAAGGGATGACCCTTGCGCAGGGGACCTGAGCCATTCCCGCCCCTCATCCGTCCAACCAAATAGGAGCCATTCCCGACGGATGTGCTCTTGCGCAATCGGACGCAGCTTCCGGCTTTCGCATTGCATCTAATTTAGAGGAACGCCCTCGCGCCGTTCAGTAGCTTGGACGGAAGGAGGAAGCAAAAACTTCGCTCTGGTCCAGTACGTGTTTATAAAGTCGCATCGCTTGTTTCTAGCAGCGCGAACCAGAACACTTGAGTGTACTTTCACGGCGAGCGGCTATTGGTGTGTGGATTAACTTGAACCATTTCTTATCGTACGCAAGGCCGCAACGGGCCTTGTTCGCGAGGACCCCTGAAGGTTTCAGGGAATTTTACAAAGGGAATGCAGGAGGGAATAAACATGGATCGTGAATTACTGTTGCGCCGCAAGACCTCAGCCATTGTCTTAGCGGCGGCATTGGCGGTTGGAGGCGCGATCGGAGCGGTCGCGATGTCGGCACGGGCGCATTTGGGCCAGAACGGCAACGCGCATATTGCACTTGTATCTTCGCCCGATCCGGCTCGGGTAGCCAACTCGATTTCTTTTACCGCGGGTTTTGCGCCAGTCGTGAAGGGCGCTGTCCCCGCAGTCGTGAATATCTCTTCCACTCGGGTCGTGAAGACGCGCGGACAGCAAAACCCGTTCATGAACGACCCATTTTTTCAGCAATTCTTCGGGCACGGGCAGGAACAGCAGCAGCCGCTCGAGCAGCGTGAGCACAGCCTGGGTTCCGGCGTGATCGTCACCCCGGACGGCTATATCCTGACAAACAACCACGTCGTCGAAGGCGCCAAGGACATTGACGTCGAGCTGTTCGATCAGCGCCATTTCGCCGGCAAGGTGATCGGCACGGATCCGCGCACGGATGTGGCGGTGGTCAAGATTGATGCTTCCGGATTGACCGCCATGCCTCTTGGCAATTCCAAGGGTCTTGAGGTTGGCGATTTTGTTCTCGCAATCGGCGAGCCCTTTGGTCTGCGCTCCACGGTGACGATGGGTATCGTCAGCGCCACCGGCCGCACCGGCCTCAACATTGAAGGCCAGAACGGCTACGAAGACTTCATCCAGACCGACGCGGCTATTAATCCGGGCAACTCCGGCGGCGCGCTCGTGGACGTTCACGGCGAACTAGTTGGTATCAATACCGCCATCTTGTCCGGCGGCAACAGCGAAATGGGCGGCGAAGGCGGCAACGAAGGCGTCGGCTTCGCGATTCCAGTGGATCTGGCACGCAACGTTATGACGCAAATCGTCGAGCACGGTAAAGTGGTTCGCGGCCAGCTTGGCGTCTTTATCACACAACTCACACCGGCTCTCGCAAAGCAGTTCGGTCTTTCGAAGGCGGAAGGCGCGCTGGTCGAGGATGTCCCGGCGAATAGTCCTGGCGCAAACGCTGGATTGCGGCGTGGCGACGTCATCCTCGGCATGAATGGCCAACCATATCCCGATTCTCAGGCTATGCGTCTGGCGATTTCGGAGACGGCCCCTGGGACCACGATTCATTTGAACGTGATCCGCGACGGCAAACCCATGACTGTTGATGTCAAGATCAACGAGATGTCGGACACCGAGCAGGCCTCGAACGACGAGCAAGGTGAAAACGGCAGCGGCGCTTCTGGATTGATGGCGGGCGTCCAAGTGGAAAATCTGACGCCTCAAATTACCCAGCGGCTCAACATTTCTCCGGATATTCAGGGTGTCGTCATCACACAAATTTCGCCCGATAGCGCTGCTGCGCAATCGAACGCGCAACTCCAGCGTGGCGACATCGTCATGGAAGTGAATCACCACCCGGTTCACAACGTGCAGGAATATCAGGACCAGCTCTCGCGCGCCGGTAAGGACTCGGTGCTTCTCCTGGTGAACCAGGGCGGCAACACGTTTTATACCGTCGTTCAGGGGCAGCAATAATCCTGAATGGCGGAAGCTCTTAGGGCTTCGCCCGATTCGTGAACACGAATCCGTTGACGCTGAGGGACCACACTCTCGGCGTCAGCGCCCGGCCCTAATACCCCGGCAAGGCGCCCTCCGGCCTTGCCGGGTTTTTCTTTTTTGGAATTCCAGTCTGTTGTAGGAAGGCTGGCGTGGGCCATGCGGGATGCAAACAGGGCAATTTGCTTAGTCCGGTAGGCGAACGATCCGCGCTTCGCTAACCGCGCCGACCTTCCGGATCGCCTCGAGAATCGAGTCGGGCACTTCGCCATCAAGTCGCACGAGCCCCATGGCATCGCTGGCAGGCTCCGCGCTGCGGCGGCCCAGCGCAAACGTGGAAATGTTCACGCCGCGCGCTCCCAGCACGGTCCCCACCTGCCCGATGACGCCAGGCACATCGCGGTTCCGGAAAAAGAGCATCGTTCCCGCGAGCGGCGCTTCCAACTCGACTCCGTTCACGCTCAGAATGCGGGGTGACACACCGTGAAGAAGCGTGGCTTCCGCAGCGGTGTGGCCGGTTTCCTCGGCCCCCTTTACGGCCACTTCAATGGTATTCGGGTAGCCTTGATCGCGCCGCCGCGTTCGCTCTTCCACCACGAATCCTCGCGCCGCGGCAAATTGGCCGGCATTCACCAGGTTCACCTTCTCCGCAAGCACCGCATTGAGCAGCCCTGCAAGCACGGCATTTCGGAGCACTGTCGTGCCCAGTTCCGCGGGTTCGCCCGCAAACGCCAGGCTCACACGAGCAAATCGGGCATCAGTGATCTGCGCGAGGAACGCGCCCAGCCGCTCAGCCACCTCGAGCCAGGGCTTCACGCGCCGGTATTGTTCTCCCGAAAGTGACGGCAAGTTGACGGCGTTCCGCAACACGCCTTCGGCCAGATAATCGCGGACCTGCTGCGCGATCAGCGTGCCGACTTCCTCCTGTGCCTCGCGCGTCGAACCAGCCACATGTGGCGTAGCGATCACGTTCGGCATCCCAATCAAGGGTGATTCTCGTGGAGGCTCCACGGCAAACACGTCCAGCGCCGCACCGCCGAGTTGCCCTGATCGCAGGGCTTCCGCGAGCGCCGCTTCATCCACCAACTCTCCTCGAGCCGTATTGATCAGGCTTGCACCGCGTTTACATTGCGCAATCGTGGCCGCATTGATGATCTTCGTGGTCGCCGAGCTCAGCGCCAAGTGCAGCGAAATGTAATCCGACCGCGCCAGCAGCTGCGGCAGAGTTAGCAATTCAACGCCCGCATCCTGCGCGGCTGCTTCACTGACGTATGGATCGTGTGCTACCACGCGCATCTCCAGGCCGCGCGCGCGCCGCGCTACTTCGTTGCCAACGCGCCCAAAGCCAACCAGCCCCAGCGTCTTGCCGCGGAGCTCTGTGCCCGTGGCGCCGGATTTTTCCCAACGCCCGGCGTGTATCGCTGCGCTCAACTGCGGAATGTGCCGTGCAAGCGCCATCATCAGCGCGAGCGCGTGTTCGGCGACGCTGACTGCATTTCCGCCCGGCGTGTTCATCACCAGCACGCCCCGCCGCGTGGCGGCCTCGAGGTCCACGTTATCCACGCCAACTCCGGCGCGTCCCACCACCTTAAGACGCGTGGCGGCCTCGAGCAGTTCGGCATTCGCGCGCGTCGCGCTGCGCACAATCAAAGCATCGGCATCAGCCAGCGCCCCGCGGACTTCCTCCTTGGAGGGTGTAAGCACTTCCCAACCGGTTTCGCGCAACAACGCTAATCCCTGCTGGCTGATCGGATCGGCCACGACAATCTTCATGATCCGACGAGGTTACGGATGCGCGCTGGCCGTGTCAACGTCTCGCAGACGCCCCATGCTATAGTTAATTTTCTTTCAGGGGTGAATCGCGACATGGCGACGACCGTCGAACGGATCCAGAAAGACCTCATCGAGGCGATGAAGTCCAAGGACGAGCTGCGACTCAGCGTCCTGCGCATGGTGAAATCCGCGCTCAAGCATAAGGAAATTGAAAAAATCCGGCCGCTCGACGAAGCCGAAGCCATGCAGGTGTTGCAGACGCTCCTGAAGCAGCGCCGCGAATCCGTCGAGATGTTCACCAAGGGCGGCCGCCACGATCTCGCCGAACAAGAAACCCGCGAGATCGCGGTGCTCGAATCCTATTTGCCCGCATCGGCCGGCGCGGAAGAGATGGACCGCGCCATCGAAGCCGCCATGGCTGAAACGGGCGCGAATTCGGCCAAACAGATGGGCGCCGTCATCAAGGCCGCACGAGCGCACCTGGAAGGCAAAACGGTGGATGGCAAGGTTTTGAGCGACCGCGTCCGCGCGCGCCTCGGCGCAAACTGACCTGCACTTCTTGACCGGGGGCTGCTCGCTGCGCCCTGCCTTTTCGTTTTGACCTCGTTTCCCCCAACAAGTATCCTGCGCGCGTGCCGTTGCCGGAAACCATTCCCGTTCGCTACACCGAAGAAGAAGCCGATAACTTCAGCATCCGGCCGGTAAAGCGCCAGACGTTTCGCCTGCGCGAGTTGGTTGACATGGTGCTCCGCGTGACCGGCAAGGATTTGCCGCGCGTACAGCAGATCCTCCGCTCCGGCACGCTCGTCTATCACTTTTATCGGTACTGGTGGCAGGGCTTCGAGACTGGCGCGGCGGAGCTTTCCGCGCTGCTCGCCGAATTCCCCGGCGATGACCCCAGCCGCACGTTTCGTCCGGAAGACTGCGCCATCGTCTTGATCGAGGGAGGGACCTCCGGGCGCAAGCCGGTCGAAATCGAGCGCCAGGCGGCGGAGCGCAAGCCGCTCTTTGCCGCGCGGAGCTTCTGGGGATGTTTGGTCTCGCTCGCGCAGAAATCGCGGCCGATGTATGCCGGCTATTCGTTTGATCGCCGCGCCGATCTTTATCAGGCCGAGCTATCCGCGGAGCAAGCATCGAGCCTGCGGCGTGACGCCGCCCGTCTGGCGCCGCGTCCCGTGCGTGCCTCGCTCGATTTACTGGAACCCATCGCGCGGCTCACGTTCATCGTGCCGCGCAACACCTGATTGTCTGCGTTTATTGTGAAGCTTTGCGGAGCACTACGCTCGAGTACTCATCGGTGGCGACCTGCCGGTTGAAACGCCGCAATTGTTCCATCTGATCCACGGGTACCAGCACCTGTTTCACCTGATACGTCCGCGTGTAATGAATCTTGCTGTTATCAACCTGGATCTGGCTCTTGTAACTCGCAAATGGGGCATCCGCCTGCATCGGACGCGGCGCGTCGTCAACCACGTACCCGGGCGGCAGCGTGATCTCAAAGTCGTCGGTTTGCAGGGAAGCCTCGCTGAATTCCACCGGAAAATGGCGCGATTCCTCTTCCGCGATCCCGGAGGATTTCTCCCCGAGCACGCGCGGGCGCACCATCAGCAGATCGCCCGCGGACTTCGCGTAGCGGTCGGCCGTGAATTGATAATGAAGGCCGAGCGAGTCGCCGACGCGGTCCAGATTTGTCACCGAGGCCTGCGTCAGGTGAAAACCGGCCAAAAAGCCACCCAGAAAATCCTCGAGCAGTTTGGCGCGCTCGCTACCGGCGGCGCCAAGAAGCTTGGCGCGTTCGTCGGAAGCCTCTGACCCCAGCCGCGTTTCGTCCACTGTTCCGGAAAGCGAGCCATCCGGATTGAGCTGCAGTTTCGCGCGGCGCACCAACTGATTGGTGGCCGGCGCGAGCAGAGGCAACCGCACCAGCTCTCCGCCCTCGGGCCGGGCCACAAGAACATAGTTTTCCTGCAGTGGCGATGGCAGGTAGCCCAGCGGCACGTAGGTGTCGGTGGGATCGAAGAAAAGCAGACGCCCGAGTTTCGGATCCGTCACCGTAGCGAAAAGCGTTTGCGTGGATTCGCCATCAGGAATCGGAATGGCCACGATCACGTGGTTGAACGTGATGGCCGAGGCGAACTCAGGTGTCACAATCCCGCGGTCAACCTGCGCCAATGCGTAATACGATTCGATGCCCGTTTCATGCAGCATCACTCGCAGCAGCGTGGCCTTGTCTTTACAATCGCCGTACTGGTGCCGGAAAATATCGGCCGCATTGTGCGGCTGAAATCCGCCGATCCCGATTTCGATGGCTACGTAGCGAATGCCGCTCTGCACGTAGGAAGTCAACGCTTGGAGCTTGTCTCGCCAAGCTGTCTTTCCCGCGGTCAGTTCCCTCACCTTTTGCTCAATTTCCGGTGTAGGTTGCAGCGCCGTGGCGGCCAGCCCCGCATACCAAGTGCCGATTTGCTGCCAGTTCGTGGGACCTAATGCCCCGCTACCGCCCGAAGGGGGATGATACGTCACACCCATGCGGCCTTCGACCGATCCCACCGGCGGCATATCCTGTTCGTGTTTGATCGGAGGCACGTTCGTGACTTCCCACACGGTTTGAGTCGGGGTCGTGCTTTGTGGCTTCTGCTCCGTATAGTGCATCCAGTAGCTGCTGAATTCCCACGTACCAGGCAGATTCAGCGTGAAGCGGGCGCGCCGCACGGGGAGTTCGCCCTGGAACGTCCATTCGTCCTGCAGGATGAACGGGCGGCTCTTCTGCACATACTCATAGCCGACCACGTTGCCGGGATCGGCCGCCGGGATTTCAAGCACTTTGTGGTGTAGGTCGGAATAAAACTCCTCGGAGAATCCAATCTCCGCCGCGTCTTTTTCCTTGACGCTATATTCCTTGCCTTGTTTCGGCAGACACCACGCTTTTATGGAGGTGATTCGCGTCTGGCTGTCAAACGGCACAAACAATTTACCGTATTCGTGGCCCGCAGTGCGCAGGATCAGGTATGCCCGGCGATAGAGCGTTTCCACCTCGCCGTTGTCCTTGACGGTAGTTTGCTGCTCGTCGTAGAGGATCACAGCCTCGGCGTCTTGCTCGGCGTTCGTGGACGCATCGCGGGCTGCATCGCGCAACCAGCCGGGAACGTCGTCCGCGGCAGCCGTCCGCCCAGCCAGCAGGCACAATACCAAAAGCAAAGGCGCGCTACTGGCGGCCTGCAGCCACCGCTTGCGGCTGCAGCACCGCTTGCTGGTCGTCATCTGCCTTTGCGGTGCCAAAAAATTTGCGAATGCCGCCATAGGATCCCACCTGATAGAGGATGCCGCCCACGACCAGCTTTCGCTGGAAGTGAATGGTGTCACCTTCCTGCTTCGCAGAAATTTCGTAGTGCAAGCCGCCGCCTGGGTCAAGGTTCTGAGGAACAGGAATTGTTTCCACGCGCAATGTCTGGGGCAGCCGAACCGTTATGTCGTCCGAATCCTCATACGCGAACGGGAAGTACACCGGCTGCTGCCTCGATGTATGTTCAAAAAACTGCGGCCGTCCCGCTTCGTAAAGCCCCATGGGCATCAGCATGCGGCGGCCCGCCGATTGGAACATTCCCGGCAACCGCAGAGTGCCCTTCACTTCAATCGGCTCATCGGGCTTGTCCCAACCGGCCATGCTCGTGACCTCGAACTTTGCGTTCATTGGAAACCAATACTTAATCTCAATCAGAATGAACTTGCGCTTGCCCGCCTCATCCTCGCTGCGCGCATCCTGGCGGTACTGCAAAGCCCGCTGGCCGGTAAATCGCGCGACGAACGGCCCTACGAGCCAGCCGTCGTCTTCAAAAACAAGTTGCGCGCTTCTCTCCGTCGCGGACTGCGGTCCCGGAGTGCCTGGGACTGTCATCCATGCGGCGCCCTGCTTCGTGGGCCGCAAGCCGGTGACGCTGTCTTCGTACCACGGCAGCATGCCAAACGGGCAGAGCCCTGTTGCCGGATCAACGAAGTAATCCTTATCGCCACCGTGTACCCAGGCGATCTGGTCTTCGAGTTCCTTTTCGTCCTGCAGATTCTTGTCAAACATCGCCTGATTTCGCGGCGTGAGCCACACGATGCCTGCCTCGAAACCTGCCGCCTGTGCCAGTCCGACGAAGAGGCGATTGATGTCGAACGCCGTGCCCGATCCGTGTTTCAGCACGTCCGCAGCGTTGGAATTGTCCTTCAGGTTTTCGCGCTTCTCTTCCTGCGCCGTCTTGTCTGTGTCCTCTTGGACGTTATGCACCTGCTGCGCCCGGGCATAGAGCTTTCGCAATTTGGTTTCCGGAGGATCGTTCGGGCTTACGGTTTGTTCCGCGGCCTGGCGCACCTCTGAATGTTTGCCGATAAAGTGATCCTCTTCGTCGGCCCATTTCTTCGCAACCCTATTCCAGAATTCGTCCGCATTATTTGAGCGCTCGACGTCGGTATACGTGAATTCGACGTGTCCGCGCAGGTCGTCTTCCGGCAAGCCGTACTCTTCCTTCGGAAGGCCGGCGACTTCACTCACCTCAAGCGCGAAGGAGCCGTCCTTCTGCCTTTCGGGTTTTACATTGCCGGGCAGGTGAACGGCTCGCCAGATGAGCGCCTCGCGAACGACGCCCTGGTACGGCTTGTAAGCGAAATGCGCCCGCTTCGTATACATCTCCTCCTGCACAGACCAAGTGGCACCGTAGACCAGGCCCGAGTCTCGCTGGATCCGGTAGCGGTATTCGATGATGCTGCCCGGAGACACATCCGGCAGCGAAAACGTCTTCGCCAGGACTCGAAAGCCGCCGACCTTTACGATCAACTTTTCGTATACCTGCCCGTCGAATTCCACCACTTGCCCATCGGGGTGTATGGTTCTCGCGCGGACGCTCTGGACGTTTTCGAGCCCCTTAAGAAAGGGCACTTCCACGTCGGCGTATTTCTTTCCTTCCTCGGTGAAAATCTTCACGCGGTAATAGTGGTTCTCGGAGGAATTCGTGCCGTCGCAGACCTGCTCGCGATACAGAATCATCGCCTGGGAGCCAAGGTCAGACGGATTGTCTTTCAGCGCGAGTTCCTGCGGCGAGATGGGAGGCCAGTCGTCGGCCGCGCGCACAGGTGAGGCTATTGCAAAATAAGAAAAGAAAAAGAATGCAACGGCAAGGACAGAACTTACGGGCTTGATTCGCAAGGCTGGGCGCCTCCGTCCGTTCAATTCACGCGACCGATACGCAACTCTGCGGACTGAGGGACACCCATGCCGCTCACATGGGCTGCAGAAATTAATTCAAACCGTACCGTTACGGTCACGTTATCCGTGCTCACAGCTAATTGTCAAGTAGGTATTTAGTCCTATGGAGAAGATAGGTCGAGGCCAGAACCATGCAACCTGCACCCGCGATTCGCTTGCTTGCCCGCACGTCTGGTGCTAGTTTGCGCACCGGCAGGGCTGCGCGCCCGCAGCCGTCCCAAGTGATTGCGTTGTCGACGTTTTGCGCGGAGGTGAGTCTTGGCCACGAGCACGAAGCCCTGGAGCTCCACTGCTCCCGCCGGTGAATTTCGGCCGTTTGTCGAGTCACAGGAGTCCGTCAAGGAGTTCACCGTCCGCGCCATCATCCTGGGCGCTCTTTTTGGAGTTCTCTTTGGCGCCGTGTCTGTTTACGTGGGCTTGCGCGCCGGACTGACGGTTTCCGCGTCCATTCCCATTGCGGTGTTGTCCATCAGCATCCTGCGCGCCTTTGGCCGCTCGACGATCCTCGAAAACAACATCGTGCAGACTACCGGCTCGGCCGGCGAATCCGTCGCCGCGGGCGTGATCTTTACCCTTCCCGCGCTGATCTTCCTGGGATTCCCCCTCGAATACACGCGCATCTTCATGCTGGCGCTGCTGGGCGGCTGGCTGGGCGTGCTCTTTATGATCCCGCTGCGCCGCCAGCTCATCGTGAAGGAGCACGGCACTCTCACGTTTCCCGAAGGCACCGCCTGCGCCGACGTGCTTGTGGCGGGTGAGCGCGGAGGCTCCTTTGCGGCACGCGTTTTCTGGGGCTTGGGCCTCGGTGGCGTCTACACGTTCCTGATGAATAGCGTCGGCGCCTGGCCGGGCCAGCCCGAGTATCGCCCGAAATGGCTGCCGGGTTCTTCCTTTCGCGCGGCGATCACTTCGGAATATCTCGGCGTCGGATACATCATCGGCCCGAAGATAGCAGGCATTCTTTTTGCGGGCGGCGTGTTTTCCTGGCTGGTGATGATGCCGGCGATCAAGTTTTTCGGCTCGCTCGCGCCAGGCATGGCGCTCTACCCCAGCACGGTGCCCATTCCGCAAATGACGCCCGACCAGTTGTGGAGCACCTACATCCGTCCCATGGGTGCGGGCGCGGTGGCGGCGGCGGGTCTCATCACGCTGATCAAGACGGTTCCCACGATCGTCTCCGCATTGACGGCAGGATTGAAAGACGTCCGCGCCGAACGCGGTGCCGCCTCAGCGGCCGGCCTGCGGACAGAGCGCGACCTGCCCATGAAGTTTGTGCTCATAGGTTCGCTCGTGATCGTGGTTCTCATGTGGGCGATGCTGAGCTTTCGTCCCGTCCCCGGCGCGCAAACGGGCATCTTTTCGAATCTACTCGCGGCCGTCATCGTTGTCGTCTTCGGTTTCTTGTTCGTAACCGTTGCCTCGCGTATCAGCGGTCTGATCGGCAACAGCTCCAATCCCATCAGCGGCATGACGATTGCCACGCTGATGGCCACCTGCGCGGTCTTTCTGTTGGCCGGATGGAAGCAGCCGCCTTTCGCCGTGCTTGCGCTCACCATCGGCGGTGTCGTCTGTATTGCTTCAGCTATCGCCGGCGCCACTTCGCAAGACCTGAAGACCGGATATCTGGTCGGCGCAACTCCGGCCTACCAGCAGATTGGCCTGATGATTGGCGTGATGGTTTCCACGTTCGCCGTCGGCGGCACGCTCATCCTGATGAACAAAGGACTCGCGCAATACAATCCCGTCGATATTCCCGTGAACGTCCAGCAATTGCCTGTCGGCGTAGTGGTCGAGAACCAGCAGTACGCATACAACGGAAAGACCTATGTGCTCCTGAATGCGATCGGATCTTCACAGATCCCTGATGGCAAGTATCTCTACGACGCACCGGCCGGGAAGATAGATGTCCAGTGGGTGCAGGGAATTGGTAGCGAGGCAGCGGCAGCGCCGCAAGCCAGGCTGATGGCCACGGTTATCAACGGGATACTCAACCAGCGCTTGCCCTGGCGTCTCGTCCTCCTCGGCGTGTTCTTGGTCATTGGCGTCGAACTTCTCGGAGTTCGTTCGCTGCCATTCGCCGTGGGCTCCTACTTGAGCATTGCCACTACGATGGCCATTTTCGCCGGCGGGCTGGTGCGTTGGCTCGCCGAACGCGGCAACGAAAAGGCATCCGCTTCCGAAAGCGAGGTCAGCCCTGGCTCGCTCTACGCCAGCGGGTTGATTGCCGCTGGCGGCATATTCGGTTTGCTCGCCATCATCTTCAAACTCATGGAAGACACGCGCTGGATGCCAAAAGACTTTTTCCTCTTCGGTCCCAAGATACTCGGCAGCCTCGCCACGAATTCCTGGACGGGCGTGGTCCTGTTCGTCGCGCTGGCCGCCTCTCTTTTCGTCTTCGCCCGCAAAAGGCTAGACTAGACGTCGGGCTACCCTGAATCATTAGCGTCATTCTGGGAAGCATTGCGCGCGCAGAATATGTGTAAACGCATCTCCCTAAGCGCGCCGCGAGCGCGCTCTTTCTCGGCCCCAAGAGCCAATGTTTTGACAACCCACTCCATCGCCTCTTAGACTGGTAGAAGAATGCCGATTTCCTCCCGCCGGTCCGGTACCCGCTTCAGCCTCGGTGGTTTGGGTGGGGGCATCACGCCCGCCATCAAGACGCTCCTGATCGTCATGACGGCGGTGTTCATCGGGCAGACGCTCGTTGGCCTGTTGTTCGGAGCCGCTGGAATTCTTTGGATCAACCACCACCTCGGATTGGTGCCGATGGCTGTGGTGCCGGGCCTGCGCATCTGGCAGCCCTTCACCTACATGTTTCTTCACGGCGGGCTCTGGCACTTGCTGATCAACCTGCTCGTGCTGTGGATGTTCGGCACGGACATTGAGCGCGTATGGGGCGCGCGCAAGTTTTACAAGTATTTCTTCATTTGCGGCGTTGGCGCAGGGCTGATTGACGTCGCCGCAAGCTGGATACCCGTGGCATTCGGCGCCGGTCCTCCCACGATACCGACCGTCGGCGCATCGGGCGCGATCTTCGGAGTGCTGATCGCTGCCGCCGTGCTGTTCCCGGATCGCCAGGTCTGGCTGATCCCATTTCCCGTCACGCTTTCGATGCGGGTTTACGTGGCGATCATGGTGGGGATCGAATTCTTTCTTACGCTCGATGCGCCTGGCGACAACATCAGCCATTTTTGCCACCTTGGCGGAATTCTGGTGGGCTACATCTACCTCCGCCGCGGGTCATTCTTCTACAACATGCGCAATACCATGTCGGACTGGAAGCGCCGCCGCACACGCCGCAAGTTTGAGGTCTACATGCGCGATCACAGCAAGGATGCTCCTCCCCGCTCCGGTCCCTGGGTAAACTAAAGCTCCCGTCCGGAATGTCGCTTTGCCCGTTGTTTCACGTGAAACATTTCTAACTGGTGCGAAATCAATCATTTCGCGCGGAGCATTCGAAACGACGAGGATACTTGCCGAGTGTGTTAGCCGAGTTCGACTGGCGGGGCCGCTTACCGCTGGAAACCTACGACATGCAGCTTGATGAAATTTGTTGTGCCGCGGATGCCCAGAGGCGTTCCGGCCACAATTCCCACCACCTCGCCGCGGCGCACGAGTCCTTCCTCCAGCAGGCGTTTTTCCGCCAGGCTCGCCAATTCGTCAATATTTCGAACGCGAGCAATGCTCCGCGGAATCACGCCCCAGAGTAATGACAAGCGCCGCCTCGTCTCGGCCAGCGGCGTAAACGCGATAATCGGTGGGCGCGGGCGGTGCTTCGAAATCAGGCGCGCGGTCGAGCCGGTCTCCGTAAAGACGGCGATGGCGCGCATTGGCAGCTCCTCCGCTCCGTGGCAGATCAGCTCGGCGGTAGTTTCCGCAACGTCCCATCCTTGTCCCATTTGGGGATGCAGAAATGTGCCGATGCTGGTTTCGGCTTCGCGAATGATGCGATCCATCATTTGCACGGATTCGACGGGATAAAGTCCGGTCGCCGTTTCGGCGCTGAGCATCAGCGCATCGCTGCCATCGAGCACGGCATTCGCCACATCGGATGCTTCCGCGCGCGTGGGCCGCGGATTCTGGGTCATGGATTCCAGCATCTGCGTCGCGGTGATCACCGGCCGGCGGGCGTCGCGCGCCTTCTGAATCACCAGTTTTTGGACCACCGGCACGCGCTCGGGGCTCATTTCCACGCCTAGGTCGCCGCGCGCCACCATCACGCCGTCGGCCACATCCAGGATCGAGTCCAGATTCTCAATGGCCTGCGGTTTTTCGAGTTTGGCGATCACCGGAGTATCGTGGCCCGCCCGCCGGATCGCGCGCTTGACGGCTGCCACATCGGCGGCGCGCCGCACGAAGCTCACCGCAACGTAGTTGACGTCGTGCTTGAGTGCGAAAGCAAGATCGGCGTAATCCTTCGCGGTCAGCGAAGGCACCTTCAATTCCACGCCCGGCAGATTGATGCCTTTGTGCTCTCCCAGCAGCCCGCCATTCACCACCGTGCAGGAAACAGCACCGCGCCGCGCAGCCAGAACCCGGAGTTCGATCAGCCCATCCGACAGTAAGATCCGGTCGCCGCGATGCACTTCGCGCGGCAGCATCTTGAATGTCGTGGAAACGCCCGAGGCGTCGCCGGGCCGCCTGCCGACAGTGATCGTAAATTTCTGCCCGGCGCGCAGCGTGACCTCGCCGCCGCCCTCGAGCGCCCCCGTGCGAATCTTCCGCCCGCTCAAATCGGCGATGATGGCTATGGGCTTTTGGAGTTTGACCGACACGGCGCGAACTCGCGAAACGGTCTTTGCGTGCGCTTCGTGCGTCCCGTGCGAGAAATTCAGCCGCACCACGTCCATGCCGGCGCGCATCAGCCGCTCGATCATCTGGGCGGAATCGCTCGCGGGACCCAGCGTGCAGACAATTTTGGAACGGCGAAAGCCCATGAGGTGTCTTCGATTCGCAGTGCCTACTTCTTCACAACAAAACTGTTCACCACGCGATACATAAACTCTACCCCCTTGCGAAAGGAGTCCAGGGGCAAACGTTCGTCGTCCGCGTGCATACGCAACACATCCGCTTCGGTCAGGGGGAAGGGGAGCAGGCCGTAAGCCTGTACATTGTGCAACCTCAGTTGTGCCGAATCCGTAGCGCCTGTGGACATGAACGGCGTCACCACGGTTCCGGGAAAGAACTGCTCGCTCACCTGTTCGATCGTGTGATATAGGGGCGAGTCGAGCGAAGAGGGCGGAGCAGGTGAGCCAGGGTCGGCCGCAACTTCAAACCGAATCTGCGGGTCGTTCACCAGGCTCGTCATGTTGGCGATCACGCTCTGGATCGGATCCCCCGGCAACAATCGAATATTCAGGTTCGCTCGTGCCTCGGAAGGAACCACGTTTGCGCGTACGCCTGCTTGCAACATCGTGGGCGCTACGGTGTCGCGCATCATCGAATTCCACACCGGGCTCATCTCGGAAAGGCGCTTTGCGGCCAATTCTTTTCGCTCGGTTTCGAGCGCGCGCATCCACTTGGCCGTGTCGTCCGGCTCCACTTTGCTCAGCGCCTCGAAGTAGCGCTCGACGATCGCTGTCAGGTTTACCGGCGGCGAATAGGCGCCAATCTTCCCCACCGCCGCGGCCAGATGCACCACGGCGTTGTCGGGCCGTGGCACCGACGCGTGTCCGGAGGCGCCGGTTGCGATCACCGTCACGTTTGTCGACACTTTTTCGCTGGCCTGGATGCCGACGTACTGTACTTTGCCGTCTTTCAGGATCACGCGCCCTTCTTCATTCAGCGCGAATCCTGCCGCGAACTTGTCCCAATACTTGGCTATGGCGGGCTTGATGCTGGCGTCGCCGCCCTGCTCCTCGTCGTCGTCGGCCAGAAAAATCACATCCCGATCGAGCGCTACTCCACCGCGCTTGAGCGCCACGATCGCCGCCAAATTCGCAGCTACCATGCCTTTATCGTCAATCGTTCCGCGGCCGTAGATGTACCCGTCTTTGATCACCGCGCCGAACGGGTCCACGCTCCATTTATCGCGGGAGACGCCGACGACATCCAGGTGTGCCAATAGCAGGAGCGCGCGGGCGGGGTCGGACATGATGGAAGCGTTTAGCGTGGCCACAACCATTGCCCGGTTTGGCGCCATCTCAAGTATTTCATTGGGAATGCCTTCGCGCGTCAGGATGTCGGCCACGTATTTCGCCGCAACTAACTCGTTTCCTGGCGGGTTGGTAGTATCTATGCGGACCAGGTCCTGCAGCCAGCCCAGAGCCTCCTGCGAGAGTTGGTTGAAATCGGGACCGCCTGCCTGCGCGGGTGACGCGGTTTGTGGAGTTTGGCCGCGAGCCGCGCCCGATAGCACGAGGACGAAGAACAACAAGCAGAAATCGAAACGCCGTATCATTCTGGATGTCTCCCGGAAAAGGGTTGGAAACGGCAGCGGCAGACAATTTATCGTATCACGGTCTTTCGTTCTGGAACTGCCATCGGGCGCTGACGTGTGTCGCGTCCGTAAGCATTTGAACATCGTTTGGATTCGTGGCAGCATCCTAGTTTCTTGAGAAGGGGGTCCTATGCGACCAGCAATTCTCCGAGCTGTAATCCTGAGCATACTGGTGTTCACGCTTGCATTTCCCGTGGGCAAGCTGATCGCCCGCGCAGCTCCGGCGCTTGCTGAGCGACCCAGCCAGCAGGGCCAGCAACAGCAGGGTCAGCAACAGCAGGGTCAGGCGCAACAAGGTCAGGCGCAACAAGGCCAAGCACAACAAGGCCAAAGCCAGCAACAGGGCCAACAGCAGGCGCCCGGCGGCTATTCGATCAATATGCAGGTTCCGGTCGTGGACGTGGACGCGGTCGTCACGGACGGCAACGGAAATTTTCTGCCGAACCTCAAGAAGGAAAACTTCCGTATTCTGGAAGACGGCAAGCCGCAGCAGATTGCGAATTTCGGCGCCACGGACGCGCCTATCACGATGGTGATGCTGATCGAATTCAGCAAGCTCGGCGGAGAATGGTATGCCTATAATTCGAAAATGTGGGCGGCTCAATTCCTCAGAAATCTGAAGCCCACGGATTGGATCGCGCTCGAAGACTTCGATCTAAAAACCCGTGTAGACGTGGACTTCACGCACAACTCCGGCGAAGTGATCGATTACCTGCGGCAGATGATCTTTCCCGGGTTTCACGAGGCTTGCCTTTTTGACGCAATCCTTGAGACCACGGACCGATTGAAAGACGTGAAAGGCAAGAAAGCTATTCTCGTCCTCGCTTCTGGCTTCGATACGTTCAGCAAGCACACGCTCGACAATACGATCAAAGAGCTGCGCACCACGGACGTCTCCATCTATGCAGTAGGCACGGGCCAGTGGGTGCACGATGCCTACGGTGGCACGGGCGGGACGCGGGATATCCGTTACGCGCAAGCCAAAAATCAGATGCACGCCTTCGCGGAAATGACCGGAGGCCAGTCCTGGTTTCCAGATTTTGAAGGCCAGATCCCAGAGATTTTCCAGGATATCGCGTCGAGTCTTCGCAACCAGTACAGCATCGGCTATGTGCCTTCGGCGGATTCGCTCGATGGCAAGTATCACAAAATAAAAGTGGAGCTCGTTGCGCCGGACGGCGGACCACTGACGGTTACGGACCAGAAGGGCAAGAAGGTGAAGTTTGTGGTGTATGCGCGCCAGGGATACACGGCGCCGAAGAACGGCGTCGGCGACTAATCAGCCCTGATTCGCAATTTCGCGCGCGCGCGTAGCGTCCATGGCGAAGTGCGAATCGAGTTCCGCATAAGGAGCGTTCGCGCGCGGCTGGTAAATCTCAAGACCCGCTCGAAGCTGCGCTTCCGCGGCTTGCAAGATGCGATCTTGTGCATCCATCTGTGCTCCGGCGCCCGAAGATATCTCCCGCAGCAACGCTTCGGCATCCGCCGCGATGCGCACGGGAATCTTGAAGAGCCAGCCCTCTTCGTCCATTACCAAAAATTGAAAATCCGTCGCGTCTTCGTAGCGCCCGGCACGGACAGCCGGCACGCGCCCCTGGAATTGGTATTCGTAGCGTCCCTGCGCGTTGCGGAAGCGCGTCCAGCCTGCTTGTTTGACCTCTCCCATCGCTAGTATCCATGCTCCAGATCCACGCGGTTGATCAGTTCGCGCCCGGCAAACCATCTCTCAAGATTGGCCGTCAGTAATTCCGTCTGCCGCAGCCACAGTCCTTCGGTTGCGGAGCTGGTGTGCGGCGTGATGAAAACATTATCGAGCGTCCAAAGCGGGCTTTCCGGTGGCAGTGGTTCTTCGGTTGTTACATCGAGCGCCGCACCCGCGATCCGGCGATCCTTGAGCGCGGCAATCATGGCTTCCTCGTCCACCAGCGTTCCACGCGCCACGTTTATTAGAAACGCAGAGCGCTTCATCCCCGCAAGCTGCTTCACGCCGATCATGTGGCGCGTTGCGGGCGTATCCGGCGCCGCAATCACCACGTAATCGGCCTCCGGCAAGATGCCGTCGAGTTGCGTCACGGGCACGATGCGCTCGGCCAGCGCCGCGTCGCCCCGGCCCGAGCGCGTCACGGCCAGCACCCGCATGCCCAACGCTTTCGCAACCCGCGCCAGCTCGCTGCCGATTGCGCCCAACCCGACGAGTAACAGCGTCGCGCCGTGCAGCTCCGAAGGACGCGGCGGGCCGTCCCAGATTTCCTGTTGTGCCCAATATTGCTTTGCCTGGTGGCGAAACGCATCCGGAAATTTATGCGCCATCGCCACCATCATTCCGATTGCGTGCTCGGTCATGGGAATCGCGTGGATGCCGCGCGAGTTCGTCAGCACGATGCTGCTCGATTTAACGTCGGGACGGATCAAGTGTGTGACGCCGGCGGCGGTCACGTGAATCCACTTGAGCTTGTGCGCGGCGGCAAGCTGTTCGGGTGTCAGGGTGAAGCCCACGAAAATGTCCGTGTCCGGCAATTCCGGCGGCAGTAGAGTGGCATCCTCGAGCAGCACGACGCGCATCTCCGGCCAGCGCGAACGGATCGCGGCGGGGAGCGATTCCGGAACGCTCCACAACGAGAAGCGGAACTTCACGCAAAAGACCAGCTTGGTTTGCGATGGAATCGTCCGCGCAGGGGCCGTCATGGTTGTTGTTTCACGCGCAGATCGCGGCCGGTCATCTCGATCGGCTCCTGGATGCCGAGCACGCTGAGCATGGTGGGCGCGATGTCCTGCAGTGCGCCATTTCCCTTCAGGCGGACGCCGGAATCGTTTGAAACCAGGACCAGCGGCACGGGATTTGTGGTGTGATACGTGTGCGGCCCCCCGGTCACGGGATCAATCATCGTCTCCGCGTTGCCATGATCGGCAGTGATGAGCCACGCGGTATCGGTTCCCGCGTCGTGGAGAGCTTGGCGGATACGCCCGAGACACTCGTCCACCGTCTCCACGGCCTTGATCGTGGCTTCGAGCTTGCCGGAATGGCCCACCATGTCGGCGTTGGCAAAGTTCATGATGATGGCGTCAAAATCGCCTTTGCGAATCGCATTCGTCACGGCATCGGCGATTCCAGCAGCGCTCATCTCCGGCCTCAGATCGTAGGTCGGCACTTTTGGCGAAGGCACCAGCACGCGCTCTTCGCCGGGGAAGGGTTTTTCTACGCCTCCATTGAAGAAATACGTCACGTGCGCATATTTCTCGGTTTCCGCGCACCGCAGATTTTTGAAATTCATCTCGGTGAAGACCTGTGCGAGGATGTGCTCCAGCTTTTCCTGCCCCAACAGGTAACGCAGCCAGGCGAATGTCTTGTCGTATTGCGCCATGCCCACGAAGAACAAATTCTTCGGCCGTTGCGCGTCCGCAAATTGATTGAAGCCCGGATCGGCCAGCGACTTGGTGATCTGGCGCGCGCGGTCGGCGCGAAAATTGAAGAAGACCACAGCATCCTCGTCGCGGATCAATCCGGCAGGCTGGCCGCTGTCCGCGCCATCTGGTTTTGTGTCGGTGACCACGATGGGCTCGATGAATTCGTCGGTGACGCCGCGCTCGTAGCTGGCGCGCACCGCCGCTGACGGATCGGACGATTTGAACGGTGCGTCTCCATGCACCATCGCGCGATAGGCGCGCTCGATGCGCTCCCAGCGGTTGTCGCGATCCATGGCGTAGTAGCGGCCGGTGATGCTGGCGATGCGGCCCACGCCCAGTTCGCGGATCTTCTGCTGAAGCTGCTGGATGTATTCCACGCCGCTGTGCGGCGGCGTATCGCGGCCATCCATGAAGCAATGGATGAAAACGCGCGACACTTTTTCCTGCCGCGCTATCGCGAGCAGCGCGAACAGGTGCTGGATGTGCGAGTGCACGCCGCCATCGCTCAGCAGTCCGATCAGGTGAAGCTGGCGTTCGCGGCCGCGCGCCATCGCATCGAGCAGCAGCGGATTGCGAAAGAATTCGCCGCGCTCGATCATGCCATCGAGCCGCGTGATGTCCATGTGAATGATGCGGCCCGCGCCGATATTCAGGTGGCCGACCTCGCTATTGCCCATTTGTCCTTCGGGCAAGCCGACAAACGGCCCCGAGGTATGAATCAGAGTATTCGGGAATTTGCGCAGCAACTCGTCGTAATTCGGTTTGCGGGCCAGCGCGATAGCGTTGCCTTTGGTTTCGGCGCGATAGCCCCAGCCGTCCAGCACGGTCAGAACAATAGGTCGCGGTCGCTTCGGCATAGCCTGTTAAGGATACATGTTCTGAAGGTAGGAGTTTAGAGGGCTGAGCGTGGCTGTTGGGGACCCGTGGATCAGTGGTCGTTGTAATCGAAAACAAGTTGGCCGTTTGATACTTCAATGCCCCTCACATTGTTCGGTAGCTTCATCTTTTCGCGGTTTTCGGGTGAATCAAAGAGATGCTCTGCGGCGGATTGCAGCGTGGACGTAGGCAGCGGCAGGGAACCGAGCGTCCCCCGCACGGGATCGAAGTGCAGGTAGCCATTTTCGGCGCGCAGATGGCCATCAAGTTCGAGCGAAAGGTCGGCGCCATGAAAATTGAAAACGACATATGCCTTCACCAGGTCGCCCTCCAAATCCACGCGCACATCCTTCACGGCCGATTGCACGTCTTCGAGCGTCGGCTGCGCCGTACCTGTGTCTATATGAGGTAACTGCGTCTGCGACGCTTGCGGTTCAGCGCCGATGGGACCTGAGCCGCTTGCCGGCGAGCCGGCCGCTGCCGCAGGCGCGGCTTCCGGCGACCCCGGCTGTGTGCGCCCATTGATGGCGAGATTCTGGCTGAGGAAGGAGTTGAGCTCCTCGCCATCGAGTTGCAAACGGTGCGGCACGCCGAGTTTGTCGTCTTCTTGCGACGCGCGAATCTTTTCCTCGGCGCGGTGTGCTGCCTCGGGACTAGCGGCAACCGGAGGAGGCGGCGATTTATGGAAGATGAGCGCGAAAAGAATGATCGCGACCGCCAGCGCAACCCAGCTTGCCGCGCGATAGACGGCGCGAACTTTGGCGAACACACCGGGCGCGGGTCCGGCTCCCGGAATGGCCGCGCTTGTGTGGGCAGCGCTTCCTGCGCCGCGCAGATCAGGAGCGGGGACTACTGGACCGGCAGCATTTGCAGCGGTCTTGAGGCCGGCGAGCACATCGGACTGCGCCAATTGCGCTGGTGTGTAGTAAGTGAAGAGCGTTGAGCACTTCACGCACTTCGTGGAATCTTCCTGACGACTGCCGCAGTTCGGACAAGTAACCATATACGATCCCCTGCCTCTACAAGCAAATCTAGCAGGCAACGTGTTGGTACTTGCCACTGGCCGCGCAGGGGTGACGTATGCATACCTGTCCTTGAGAGCAGCCGCTCTTCGTCTCTGTAATGGAGGGGCCGCGTTCAGGCGGGCCGGGCTTGGTGCGGGCTAGGAATTTCCGCAGGGCAGCCTATCCGCGGGCGAGCGCGCTGCGGCCGGGGAACTTCGCCGCGGATCCTAGCTCTTCCTCGATGCGCAGCAGTTGGTTATATTTCGCGATGCGGTCCGTGCGCGAGGCGGAGCCAGTCTTGATCTGCCCAGTGCCCATGGCGACGACGAAATCCGCGATAAAGGTGTCTTCGGTTTCACCGGAGCGGTGCGAAACGATCGAAGCGTATCCTGCTTTGCGCGCCATCTCGATGGCGTCGACTGTTTCCGTCACCGTGCCGATCTGATTCAGCTTGATCAGGATTGCGTTCGCGATCTTCTCCGAGATGCCGCGCGCGAGCCGCTGCGTGTTCGTCACAAAGTTATCGTCGCCGACGAGCTGCACCTGCTTTCCCAGTCGCTCAGTCAGCAGCTTCCAGCCTGCCCAGTCGTCCTCCGCCATGCCGTCTTCAATCGAAATTATCGGATACTGGCGGAGCCAGTTGGCCCAGAAGTCGGCCAGTTGCTCGGAGGTACGGGACGACTTGTCGGATTTTTTGAAGACGTATTTGCCGCTGGTCTTGTCGTAGAACTCGCTCGCGGCAGGATCAATTGCGATCGCGACTTGGTCACCAGGCTTGTATCCGGCTTTCTGGATCGCTTCGAGGATTACCTCGAGCGCTTCTTCGTTGGACTTGAGATTCGGAGCGAAGCCGCCTTCGTCGCCGACGGATGTGGAGTAGCCGCGCTTGTGTAGCACCGCCTTCAGGCTGTGAAAGACCTCCACACCCATGCGCAGGGCTTCGGCGAAACTCTTCGCGCCGACGGGCATGGCCATGAATTCCTGCGGGTCCACGGAATTGTCCGCGTGCGCGCCGCCATTGAGGATATTCATCATGGGGACGGGCAGGGTCGTCGCATCCGTCTTCCCGGCGGTCACGCTCGAGCATTGCGAAAGGTAGGAATAGAGTGGCAGGCGCAGAGCGTTTGCGGCGGCGCGCGCGGCGGCCATGCTCACGGCAAGAATGGCGTTCGCGCCAAGCTTGCTCTTTGTCGGAGTGCCGTCAAGCTCGATCATCCGGCGGTCAAGCGCGCGCTGGTCGGCGGCGTCCATCCCGCGAACAGCGTTCTCAATCGCCGTGTTTGCGTTCTCGACGGCTTTCAGCACGCCCTTGCCCATGTAACGCGATTTATCGCCATCGCGCAGCTCCAACGCCTCATGCTCGCCGGTGGAGGCGCCGGAAGGAACCGCGGCCCGTCCCAGGATTCCCCCGTCGAGTTCCACATCGGCCTCGACCGTTGGATTTCCGCGCGAATCCAAAATTTGCCGCGCATGCACCTTTGCAATTCGTGTGGACATTCTCGCTCCTGAATCTTGGGGGCTATTCCGGTTCTTCGAGCATTGATTCTTCTCGAACCACCACCACGACGCCGTTTTCGCTCACATAATATCTCTGCTTGTCGGAGACAAGGTCATAGCCAATCTCCGTGTGCTCGGGCAAGTTCACATGGCGGTCAATGATCGCGTTGCGGATGCGGGAGTGGCGGCCGATGTTCACGTGATTGTAGATGATGGAATCCTTCACGTCGCAGTAGCTGTTCACGCGCACGTCGTAACCGAGCACGGAGCCTTCCACGCGTCCTCCGGAAACGATGCAGCCGCCGGCGACGATTGAATCCACCGCGACGCCCGTGCGGTCCGTATCGTTAAACACGAACTTCGCGGGCGGATACTGCTGCTGCCAGGTACGCAGGACCCAATCTTTGTCATACAGGTTGAAGATCGGCGAAACCGAGACCAGGTCCATATTTGCTTCGTAGTAGGCATCCAGGGTTCCAACGTCGCGCCAGTACTGCGGTCCCTGGCGGTTTTCGTCCACGAAGTTGTACGCGTGGACGCGGTATTTCGCGATCATTTTGGGGATGATGTCGCGGCCAAAATCGTGAGAGGAATTCGGGTCCTCGGAGTCGGCAATCAGCACGGGAATCAGCAGGTTCGTATTGAAAATGTAGATTCCCATAGACGCGTTTACTTTTTCGGGATTCGTTCGCGATCGCACGGGTGCCGCAGGCTTTTCCTCGAAGCGGTGGACGCGCCAGTCGCGATCGGTTTCCATCACCCCGAATCGTTCTGCGGCCTCGGCGGGGTCCACTTCGAGCGTGGCTACCGTGACGTCCGCGCCGGCATCCACGTGATGCTGCAGCATTTTTTGATAATTCATCTTGTAGATGTGGTCGCCGGAAAGCACGATCACGTAATTCGACCGCTCGCTGCCGATGGAATAGATGTTTTGGTAGACTGCGTCCGCGGTGCCAAGATACCAGGTGGTCGATACGCGCATTTGCGGGGGCAGGACTTCGATGAACTCGCCCAGGCCCAGCAGTGGCGTCCATCCTCGCCGAATGTGGCGGTTCAAGCTAAGCGCCTTGTATTGGGTAAGGACGAAGACGCGGCGAAGATCGCTATTGATGCAATTCGAAAGCGTGATGTCAATAATGCGGTAAGTACCGCCAAAGGAGACGGCGGGCTTGGCGCGGTCTCGAGTGAGCGGCCACAGGCGTTCGCCCTGCCCCCCTGCCAGCAGTACTCCGATGGCATCGCGCATCAGCGACATCGCAGCACCTACCTTCCCTCAAAACCTTCAGCGGATCATTATATTCGATACGCACTGCGGCGCAGTGGCCTACCGGCGCTGCGTGGCGCGCCCAGGTGGCCTGCGGGCCGCCACCGCACACGCCGGGGCATTCTACCAGCAACGCATACCAGCCTCTACGCCGCCGCCGGTCAAGCCGGCCCCGGGGGGCCAAAGGGCCTCCAAGCCCGTTCAAAAAAACAATCCTTGACATAGGGTTGCGCCTTCGCTAGAAGAATCGGACAATACAAGGCATAGGTGATCCTTTCAGACTGATTCAGTTCAATTAAGCTGACGACAGTGGGGCGGGAGGTGAGTACTGCGTGGCTGAGGTCACGATTCAAGAAGGTGAGTCATTGGAGAATGCATTACGGCGTTTCAAGCGGAAGGTGCAGCAGGAAGATATCATCAAGGAAATCAAAAAGCACAGCTTCTACATGAAGCCAGGAGAAAAGCGCCGCACGAAAGAAGCTCTTTCGCGCAAGCGGCTCCGCAAAAAGCAACGCCGCGAACAAGATTGATCGGGCCCGGTGGGAAGAACGACCCTAAGTTCCGGGGCAGCGCTAGACCGGTAGGCCAGGAAGAGACGTTTTCTTAGCAATGCGTCGCTACTGAGTTACGCCCCAGTCACGCCCGGAAAACAGGCTGCCAGTCCTGTGAGTAACGCAGGGCTTCGGAGCGGGACATGGAATACAACGATCGAGTCCTGAAGTGCGGCGAATGCGGAGCGGAATTCGTCTTCACCGCCGGCGAGCAGATGTTTTTCGCCGACAAGGGCTTCAAGAACGAGCCCAAGCGGTGCAAGAATTGCAAAGCAAAGCGCGCGCAGGGCGGTGGCGGCTCGGGACAAGCGACGTTTGCCCGTTCCGAGACGAAAACAGTCTGCTCGCAGTGCGGAAAAGAAACTACAGTGCCTTTCCGGCCCACGCAAGGCCGGCCCGTCTATTGCCGCGAATGCTTCCAACAGCGGCGTTCGATGGGCTCACCAGCCTAATCGGAAGTTGGGCCTGATGGGCGCTTGGCGTACGGGTTAGCGAGCAGGACCGATCGGAAAAATCACAGGCCCCGAGTCTGTACGCTTTCAGGTTCTTCTGACCCCGATCTAAACCATCCAAGAACAAAAAGCCCTTCGACTCTGCTGAAAAGAGTCGAAGGGCTTTTCTTTCTTGAGCCTTCCGCGTGAGATTTCTAAGCGGCGGCCTTCGCGCTGGAAGCTGGCACGATCTCCCGCAGCGCCGTCATAAACGACTGCATCTCGCCCGGCGTACCCATCGAAACGCGCAGCCAGTTGTTCATCGGCGGAAACTTCCGGCCGACCAGGATGTTGCGCTTGCGAAAGGCCTCTCCCACCGGCGACACGTCCTGGCCAACATTGATCATCACGAAATTCGCGTGTGACGGAATGTATTGCCGGTGGTCGCGATCGAGCTCGCTATAGAGCCAGCGCCGCGTCTGGATATTCTTGTTGCGCTGATCCAGCACGTGCGCTTGATCCCCCAAGCTCGCAATCGCAGCGTCCAACACGGCCACATTCGTGCTGCTCCACAGCTTGCAGGAGCGCATGGTGCGGATGTTTTGTTCGGAGCTGATCGCATAGCCCAAACGCATTCCCGCCATACCGTAGACCTTCGAAAATGTCCGCGCGACAATCAAATTGGGAAATCGCCCGATCCACGGAATCACCGTGCCGTAGCTGGAATCTTCCACGAAATGGAAATACGCCTCGTCTATGAGCACCGTCGCCGTCAGCGGAATGTGGCTCATGAATTTTTCGAACTCGTCCAGCGAGACGATCGTTCCGGTGGGATTGTTCGGGTTGCAGATGTAAACCAGTCCCGTCGAGCCACTCACCGCGGACGCCATCGCGTTGAGGTCATGGCGATAGTCCGCGGTCTGCGGCACCTTCACCGGGTTGGCCTGCATCACCTTGGCAAAACTGAGAACCGCCTCATAGGTCGGCTCGGAAACAACCACGTTCTTGCTTGCTCCCAGGAACATGGTGTCGGCGCAGCGCAGGACTTCCGTCGAGCCGCAGCCGAGCAGCACCTGGTCCGGTGTGACGCTATGGTGTTTCGCAATCGCTTCCGCCATGCGGTTCTCGGTGACGTCGGGATAGCGGCAGGCGATCGTTTCCGAGTTTGTGATGGCGTCGCGCGCCTTGTCCGAAGGGCCGTAAGGATTTTCGTTCGAATCAATCTGGATCGCGCCATCCGCGCTGCGTGGCGCGTGCTGGCGCGCCTCGGCCGGCAGTGCCGCTATTTCGGGCAGCACGAGCGCTCCGCCGAGCGCGAGCCCCAGGCTCTGCGCAAATTGGCGCCGGTTCAAAGCTCCATCACTCATCACAGCCTCCTCGTAAAGCGACACTGACAGCCGCGATTATCCGCCCATCCCACCAGGGTGCGCAAGCATGCCGTTGGCGGGTAGGTTGTACACTGTGCACGAAGGGAACACCGAGTCGCCGATCTCAGTACTGGATGCGGTCGGATTTCTCGTGCCAGGCGCGAAATGCAGCCATAGCTTCGTCGCGCATCAGTTGTTCCATGGGGATGCGTCGCGCCCGCGCGGGCTTGGCGAATTCTCGGAAGATGATCGCGTCGTCGAATCCAGCCGCGGCCGCGTCAGCCGCCGATCCGCCATAAAAAACACGAGCGGGCCTGGCCCAGTAGATCGCGCCCAGGCACATAGGGCAAGGCTCCGAGCTTGCGTACAGGTCGCAACCGGAAAGCTGAAAATCGTTGAGCTTGCGGCAAGCCTCGCGAATCGCCGTGACTTCCGCGTGCGCGGTCGGGTCGTTCGTGGATGTAACTCGATTCGTTCCTTCCGCCAGGATCTCGCCGTTCTTCACGATCACCGCGCCAAAAGGCCCGCCACGGCCGCTATTCACGTTCTCCACGGCCAGCTCAATCGCGCGCTGCATGAAACGAACGTCCATTCCGTCTTCGGCCTTATTTCGCCTGCGTGTTTTCAGCGAAACACCAGTGCACGAATTCCTGCTTGTAGCGGCTCACAATCTCGGCCGGCTCATCGCTTTCATTCAGTTGGCGAAACTGAAAGTCAATCAGGCCGTCCGGCTGCACGTTCGCTAAGAGATACCCGTAGACGTTCGTCTGCGCGGCGGCAGCGTCCTTGGCGTTCGGCGGCAGCGGATAGCGCACGGCGCCCGCTGTTCCAATAATCCAGCCCGGCAGAACGCCGCCGTTCGACCTCAGGTAGCTTGTGTTGAAGATATTCGCCATATAGTAGTGCGAATGGCTCGCCAGCACGTAGATGTGCTTGTGGCCGTCGGTTTGCGCGTGCAATAGGTCTTGATAAACGCGGCGCCCGCTTTCAATGCCCGCCGGCGACTGGCTCATGCTGTGATCCTCGGAAATGCTGTCCGGCAACGCCTCGTGCATGCCAACAACAATGGCGGCCACCTCCGGATCGGCCTCGTCCCTTTTCAGCACGCCCTCCACCCAGCGCAACTGCGCAAGATCAAACTGATCCGGCGTGCCGTTATCCAAACTGATGAAATCCACATTGCGCTCGCGCCAGTGGTAATAGACGTGCATACGGTGGTCGTGCGGATTGTCGCGCTCACGTTGCGCGCGAATCACCGGCGTGTTGAACCAGTCGGCAAACTGTTCGAGCAGCTCATCCCGCGTCTTCGGCGGATAGAATTCGTGATTACCCACTCCAAGGAAAACCGGAAGGTGTCCAAACGGCAGGAGCTGGTTGGTAATGAAGTCTTCCCAGGCGGAATTTTCGTAGTCCAGAATCGTCATGGGATGCCCGAGATGCTCCGGCTGGTGAAGGATGTCCTCGTCGAACGTGTAGATCGCTCGAAAATCGCCGAGCTGCCAATAGAATCGCGGACGATGCTTCGATACGTCAGCGGCAATCGAGGGCATCACCACGTCGCCGCAGTTGCGTGAGTCGCCTGAAACGGCAAATTGCCAGCTCTGGCCCGCCGCCGTTTGTGCCCCAGCTTCAGGCCAGAAACAGATAACGGAGAGCGCCACCAGCGCGGCGGCGATCCTCGCCACTCGTTTTGTCACGCGTCGCATTCAAGTCACCCGCCACTGCATGCTAGCAGACCTCCCAGGCGCGGCAAATGCGAAAACCGGAAGTTTGCAAAGGAAAGAGCCGCCTCTGTGGGTATAATCGCGGCGCACTGCTTAAGAGAAGTGGCCCGCGCAGAAGGGCGAGCCATCGAATTCGATCGAGGAGGATTTGCATGCGTCGTTTTATGGTTTTGGCGTTGGCTTCTTTGGCCGTACTGGCGTTGCCGGCTCTGACGCAGGAACGTGCGGCAACCCTGGACGGGTTTTCGCCGGACGGGGCGCGGGCGGAGCAGCAGTTGGAAGAGAAATTCCGCGCGATCCCCTCGCCGGACAACATGCGCAAATCGATGCAGTTGCTTTCCGCGCATCCCCATCACGTCGGCTCGCCTTATGACAAGCAAAACGCCGACTGGATTCTCGCGCAGTACAAGCAATGGGGCTGGGATGCGCACATCGAAACCTTCAATGTGCTCTTTCCGACGCCGAAGGAGCGCGTCGTCGAGCTTGTAGCGCCTACGCATTTTGTCGCCAAGCTGCAGGAGCCGGCCGTGCCTCAGGATCCCACCTCGAATCAGCAGAGCGAGCAGTTGCCGACGTACAACGCCTATTCGATTGACGGCGACGTTACCGGGCCGCTCGTCTACGCGAATTACGGGATTCCGGCGGACTACGACGAGCTTGAGCGGCATGGCATTTCGGTAAAGGGCGCGATCGTGATCACTCGCTACGGAGGCTCTTGGCGCGGCATCAAGCCCAAGGTCGCGGCCGAGCACGGCGCGATCGGCTGCCTGATCTATTCCGATCCTCACGACGATGGTTACTCAGAAGGTAGCGTCTTCCCGGAGGGCGCGTATCGCCCCAAGGAGGGCGTCCAGCGCGGCAGCGTTGCGGACATGCCGCTTTACCCCGGCGATCCGCTCACGCCTGGTGTCGGCGCCACGCCTGACGCGAAGCGCCTGCCTATCAAAGATGCGCTCACGATCACCAAGATTCCTGTGCTGCCCATTTCTTATGGCGATGCGCAACCGCTCCTTGCCGCCATGGGTGGACCCGTTGCACCGGCGGCGTGGCGTGGATCGCTTCCCATCACCTACCGTCTTGGCGCGGGACCCGCGCGAGTCCATCTGAAGGTTGCGTCGAATTGGGATATGAAACCGGTTTACGACGTGATTGCCAAAATTCAAGGCTCGACGGAGCCTGACGAATGGATCATTCGTGGCAATCATCACGACGCTTGGGTGAACGGAGCCGACGATCCGATCTCCGGGCAGGTGGATGAGCTCGAAGAAGCGCGTGCTTTCGCCGAACTGATCAAGGGGGGTTGGAAGCCTAAGCGCACCATTATCTACTGCGCGTGGGACGGCGAAGAGCCGGGTCTCCTCGGTTCGACCGAGTGGGCGGAAACCCACGCGGACGAGCTGAAGCAGCACGCCGTGGTTTACCTCAACTCGGACACGAACAGCCGCGGCTTTCTCAGCGCGGAGGGCTCCCACGCCTTCGAGCCGTTCGTCAACGATGTCGCGCGCAGCATCATGGACCCCGAAAAGAACATTTCGGTTTGGAAGCGGCTGCAGGCCCGCCGAATCGAGATGGCGCGCACGACGAAAGAAAAGGACGAGATTGAGAAGCAGCCGAATTTGACGATTGAAGCTCTCGGGTCCGGTTCTGATTACACGGCTTTCCTCGACTTTCTCGGAATTTCAAATATCGCGCTGGCGTATGGCGGTGAGGCAGGCGGCGGAGTCTACCATTCCGTTTACGATGATTTCTATTGGTACACCCACTTCGGCGATCCGACCTTCGCGTATGGAAAGACGGAAGCCCAGACGATGGGCACCGCCATCATGCGGCTTGCCGACGCCGATCTCTTGCCTTACGACTTCACCGCGCTTTCAGCCACGCTAAAGCGCTACGAAGGCGAACTCGAAACTCTGTCGCAGACCACGCACGATCAGATCCGCGAAACCAACCGTGCGCTTGATGAGGGGGTCTTCACGGCCGCAAGCGATCCCACGCAAACCTACGTGCCGCCGAAGCGCGAAGAGTCTCCGCAGGATCTCAACTTCACGCTGTTGAAACAGGCAATTGACACGCTGTCCAAAGCGGCGGAACACTACGCACAGGTCCACAGCCGCGTCATGCAAAATGGCGGTTCGGCGTTGGCGTCCGCGTCGCTCGCTAGCGTCAACCAGAAGCTCTACATGACCGAGCGCGCGCTCACCAGCGACAAGGGGCTGCCGGGCCGCCCATGGTTCAAGCACCAGCTCTACGCGCCAGGTTTCTACACCGGCTACGGCGTGAAGACGATTCCCGCCGTGCGCGAAGCCATCGAGCAAAAGCAGTGGCAGCTTGCGCAGGAGCAAATCGGCGTTGTTTCCGGAGTGCTCGAGAAAGCCGCCGCCGCGATTGACGGGGCCGCCTCCGCACTCGACGGCGCAGTCCACTAAGAAGGTCCACGAGGGCGGCGAGAATGCCCATTCTGATCGCGAATTTTCTGCCCGAGCTCTAGCGGGCTTCTCGCCGCTTCCGCGTGAACGATGAACCTCACGGCCCTTTTCGGCTTGCTCGGCGGGCTGCTTGTACTGGCCTTTCTGGCTAACAAGCTGTTTGCCTGGACGCGAGTGCCAGACGTTGTGGTGTTGATCGCCACGGGAATTGTGCTAGGTCCGGTGCTGCACGTGGCGCGGGCTGAGCAATTCCAGACAGTAACGCATGCCTTTGGCACGCTTGCACTCCTGCTTATCCTCTTCGAAGGTGGTCTTGACCTCGACATCAAGAAAACGCTCATCCACTTTCCCGGCGGCCTGGTCTTCGGCGTCCTTTCCTTCGGCATGGCCCTCGGATCGGTAGCCGCCGTTTTTCACTATACGCAGAGAAGCTCATGGCTCGATGCGGCCTTGGTCGGCGCGGTGCTCGGCTGCACCAGCAGCTCCATTGTTCTTCCTATCCTGCAGCAGCTTCAGGGACGCGATCCGATCAAAGTCATTCTCCTGCTCGAATCCACACTCGGAGACGTCTTTGCGGTGCTTACGGTCGGCGCCCTGCTCGATTTTCGCGCCGGCTCCGGAGCTGGCGGCACGGTTCTAGCGCGCGGCGTAGCGGTGCAGATTCTGCTGGCCATTGCACTCGCGGTTGCCCTGGGTTTTGCTTGGGCGCGTATGCTGTCGCTCCTCTCGGAGAGACGCTTCTGGCCGGTCCTGACTCTCGCGGTAGTTCTGCTGCTCTACGCAGGCACAGAGGCGTTGCACGCAAGTGGCTTGCTCGCAGTACTCAGCTTTGGATTGGCCCTCGCGAACCTCCCCAGCCGCGGCCACGACGCCCTCGAGCAGCAATGGAGCTTTATATCGCGTCCCGATCCGAAGGAGCAGATCCTCTCATTTCATTCCGAGCTTTCCTTTCTGATCCGAACGTTCTTCTTTGTGTTGATTGGCGTCGTCGTGCAACTTTCCGGCCTCAGAGCGTTGAAGTACGTGGCCGCCGGCGTGATCGCCGCGATCTATCTGTCTCGGTGGCTTGCCGTGCAGACCAGCCGCTGGAGCTGGCGCGACGTTAGTCCCGCCGAGCGCGAACTGCTGCTCTTGATTCATCCCCGGGGCCTGGTGACCGTCGTGCTGGCCTTACAGGTTGTCGAAGCCGCCGGAACCGGCTTTCAGTTCTTGCCCACACTCGCCTTCGCCGTGATCGTCTTCACAAATCTGCTGGTGATTGTCGGCAGCATTCGTGCCCGCAAAAAACTGGGCGCCGCTCCCCAGCCTCCGGCTGCAGCGGAAACTCCACCACCAACTGCTTCCACTGCCCAAGCGTGACGAATTGGTGAGCATGCGGACGCTCACCCTATCCAAGCCCCGCTCTTTACACACGCTGCACATCCAGAAAACTTTATTGAACAACTCGCTCTTCTTCTGGCTGCGAGCCTATATAATGATGGTGTGGCACGAGGGTGGGAAAGCAAGTCGGTGGAAAGCCAGATTGAGTCTGCCCGGCAACAGACCCCTTCGGAGCCGCACTCCAGAATGAAAACCCAAAATCAGGAATTGGATCGCCAACGGGAACTGCTCGAGCTCTCGCGTGCCAGCATTCAACGCCAGTTGGACACCGTGGAGAATCCGCGCTACCGGGACCAGCTCAACAAAGCCCTGGCCGATCTCGACGCAAAGCTCGCCAAGCTAGTGCCGGTGGAATAGGCCGCGCGGGCGATTCAGAGATCGCTTGGCTCATCTGTCAGCTCCAGCGGCCAAACTTGCCACGTCGTCATACGTGGCGATTAGCCTTCCACTCTTCTTTTCGAACAACAGCATATCCGCGCGCCCGGCGCGCAGCGCGACGCCGATCGTCACGCCCAGGCTCTTGTCGCGCACTTGAATCCGCGCGTCGGCCGCAGATTCCGACACGAGTAAATACAGCACGCTATCCGCGAATTCCACCGGCCGCACGAGCACTCCCTCAGGAACCTTTCCATCGAATCGCGCGTGGATTCCCGCTTGATTGAGCGCCCAACTATAAAGTTCAGCGACGGCGTCGAAGCCCTCGGCCAATTCCACCGGCTCGCTGGCGACGTAAATGTGCCCGCTGCCGTACGTGATAGTGCGAAATGTGCTTCCGTCGCCAAAACGCAAATCCTCCGCGGACTGTTGCTTGTCAAACGCGAATCGCAGCTCGATTTGCGGGGCGATTTGCGAAGACGCGTTCAGCGGCGCGGTTTTACCGCCAATCTGCTGCGTAGCCACGCGTAACAGAATTGCCTGCGGCGCGGCGGTAGCGCCCAGGGCAGTGAGGCGCTGGGTCACGCGCCAGTGCGCGTCGCGTTCCATCGAACCCGTAACCAGCAGCGTCCCGCCATTCGCGGCGTATTTCACCAGCGCCTGCCACGCCTCCTCGCTGAACGCTTGCGCGGCGGGCAGGATCATGAGTTTCGGCGCGCGTCCGTTTGCCAACACGCCGGCGACTTGGTTCTCCGTGATCACATCGGCAGGCACGCCGCACATGTAGTTCATCGCGCGCACAGATTTCTGCTGCGCTTCAAGCGCTAAATTTTGCAGCGGCGAAAATTGCAGCGCCTGTGATGTGACGATAGCGACCTCCGGCGCGATTGCTCCGGTCATATGTGGCCCTGCCGCGGCCGCAAATCGTGCGAACCGCCGCAGCACCTCCGCCTCCGGCTTTTCCGTGCCGTCGGGACGCACCGCGCCGATGGTGGCCTCGCGGTCGTCCCGCATATAGGCGTTCACGTTCCAGAGCCATTCGATCGCCCCCGCGCTTGTGCCCGCGGCTATGGCCAGCTTGCGTTCAAAAAGCGCGGCCTCCTGATCCAGATTTCTGCGACCGGCGCCGTTGATCTGCACTTCGCGGCTCACGCCCGTTTCCTGCACAAGCACCGGTTTCCCCGGCAGCTTCGCCACCAGCGAATCCCACAGCAGCGCGTCAAACGCCCACCAGGTATGCGTCGTGGTGAAGTCCAGCACATCGCCGAAAAAAGCCGGTGACGGACGATCGTTGCCGCCGCCTTCGTCCTCACCCACGGTCACAAGCTGCGAACTGCCCGTTGTGCGAATTGCTTCGCGCAGCTCTGACGCCCAATGGCGGAAGGAATCCTGCGCGAAAAATTGGTAGTCCAGTGCGCGCAGGGCGTTGTCGCTCGGCCATGCTTCATACGCCGCGCGCGAGGAAAATTCGGCCTCGGCGGGCAGTGGCACGGACGTGTCATCCGGCACGGTCACGCTGCGCCACGCTTCCGCGAGCGCGCTGCGGCTCGAGTAGCGCTTCGCGAGCCAGTCATTCCACGCGCGCAACTCGTACTCATCGCCGTTCGGACGCGTCTGCCAGGTATGCGCGGGATTCGAAAAGCTCGGCTCGTTGATCAAATCCCACGAAAGAAACGGCACATCGCGGAAGCGCTCCACGAACGCGAGCACCAACTCTTTCTGCCGCCGCACCGCTTCGGGATCGAGATAAGGATTCGTCCCGCCAAACACCTCGGGAATAAACGCGAAGAAAGTGAACTGCACCGCCAGGTTGTGCTTGCGCGCGCACATCAGGTAGCCCTCGAGCGTGCGCAGCATTTCTTCGTGCAGAGTGCCGCTCTTTTCCATCACTTGGTCCCACGCCGTCCACCAGCCGGTGCGAATGGTGTTGATGCCTGTCGCCTCGATCTCCGCCATATCGTGGTCCCACACGTAAGGATTCGGCCGCAGAAAAAACTGGCGCTGCACATCGCTCGCCATATACGTCGTGCCGGCGACGAGCATCGGCTTGCCGTCTATCGTGAACGAATCGCCGGAAATGCCTACACGCGGCCCGGAGCGCAGATACGCCTCATCCCGAATCCAGAATCCCGTGTGATACACGGCGTGTAAACGATTGCCGCGATACAGACTGGCCGTCACCGACCTCAATCCGGGCGTCGAGATGCCCGGCAGCGTCACTTGATCGGTGAATGGGAAAACACCCGGCGAGAAATTATATGTTTGCGCGGCTGAGGCAGCCTCCGCTGGATCGATGCGCAGCTCGATCCGTACCGGCTCCGGGCCTGCATCGAAGCGCATCCAATGCAGGTTCAATGTGGCCGGTTCACCCGGCAGAAACACCGGCCATGAAGGCTGCGCGCGAAAATCCTCCGCACTATTCAGAGCTTGCGCGGCAAGCTCCGGAACAAGCTGCGCAGCAGCGCCCGTCCAGAATGTACCCGGCAGCTCCGCCGGCATAAAAATCCAGCGCCCTCCGGCGAAGTGATTCTGCAAATGATCCAGCTCAATCAGCGGCGCTGCCAGCTTGCGCTTGCTCGAGACCCCCCACGCAAGCGTATCGAGCCGCGCGTCGAGTGTCCCCGCCGATCCTTCGCGCGGATAGAGATTTTCGTCGCTCAGCCGAACCGTCGCACTCCACGCACGCGTCCACGCGAATGCCGGCAGACGCAAAAACGAGAAATCTTCATTCGCAGTGAACGTGAGCTGCGTCGATCCCGGCGTCTCTTGGTAATCGTTCAGAAATAGCGTCCGCGCAAACGCCTGCTCCGGCTCGCGCAGATGCCAGCCCTGCGAATTCTTGTACGCCGCTCGCGTAAACGGTCTGCCGCCCAGCACCAACAGATTTCCGCCTCGCTCGAGAAACCGGTGGATGGCAGGCCATACGCCTTCGGGAAACGCTGAGCCAAACGGTAGCACGAGTAGCCGCGTATCTGCGGAATCAAGGGCGCTCGCGAGACCATCCGCCGCGACCATCGCCGCTTGTGGCAACAGGGGAGCGATTTGTGCTCGCTGCGGCGCGGCCGTATCGGCCGCAGGAAAACCTTCTTCCCAGAACACAACCGTTAGCTTCGGCGGCGCAGTCTCTTGTTGGATTTGTGTAGACCGCACACGCGGTGGCGCGGAAACATTGTCCCTAGCTGGCGCCGCGCGGCTCACAAAGCCCCAAGCAAACAACAGGAGGAGCATGGTGACACGGAATTGCAAATGTACTCTCAGGCTTGGCGTCCACATGATGCGGCCGTCCCTCGCGCGCGATTCTACCGAATCGCACGCAGCGCCGCCCTCATTTTTGATTGTCAGTGCTTTAGAGGGATGGAACGATACGCCCGTGCGTCGGTTTATCGGCTCGTTGCCGGTTCTTTGGGGGGACTGGACGGGGCCAGCGGTGGCCGCGTACCGATGCCGATCTCCATCGCGGTATTTTTTGCAAACATCACTTCATGTCCTCGCGCGATGAAATGCCCGTAGACGGAGAGTCCCGCGCCATACGCTCCCATGGAAGCTCCAAATA
>Ga0182024_10003528_pt1 | contig 37098 bp, 25 predicted proteins | sample P32metaG_FD_120480 | JGI IMG/M metagenome (GOLD analysis project Ga0182024, IMG submission 120480) | Permafrost microbial communities from Stordalen Mire, Sweden - P3-2 metaG (Illumina Assembly) | ecosystem: Environmental > Terrestrial > Soil > Wetlands > Permafrost | place: Sweden: Stordalen...
CAAGGCTTCGCACAGGCAGCCCACGCGAACGTCCACTTGCGCGTTCTCTACGGCCGGTCGTCCCATCACCAGGTTGAAGCTCTGTTCAAGGCGTTTGCCCGCGCGCTGCGCTTCGCAGTTTCGCGTGACAAACGCCTGCGTAATGTTCTGCCGAGCACGAAAGGGCTGCTGTGAACGTCACATTGATTGACTATGGCGCGGGAAATGTGGCTTCCGTCGAGCGCGCGTTGCAAAGACTCGGGGCCCAATCACAAAGAGCGACCACCGCAGAATGCCTTGCGAACGCCGGAGCGCTGATTCTTCCCGGCGTTGGACATTTCGCCGCATTGATTCGCGCGCTGGACGAACGCCGTTTGCGTGCCCCGCTTCTGGAATCCTTAGGCCGCGGCGTGCCCTTTCTAGGAATTTGCCTGGGATTGCAGGCTCTCTATGAGGCCAGTGACGAAGCGCCCGACCTACAGGGCCTGCAGATCTTCGCGGGAAAAATCCGATCACTTCCTGCAAATGTGAAGCTGCCTCACATGGGCTGGAATCAGCTGCGCCTTTCCGGCACATCGCGATTATTGGACGGGATCGCGTCTGAAGCGTATTTTTACTTCGCGCATTCGTACGCTGTTAGGGTCAACGGTCACGCAGGTGAGGTCGCGACCTGCGCATACGGATCAGAATTCGTCGCCGTACTTGAACAAGAGAATATTAACGCCGTGCAGTTCCATCCGGAAAAGAGTGGCGCAGTGGGCGCGCGGCTCTTGCTTAATTTTCTGAGGCTCGCGGCATGACCCTCGCGCATCGGATCATTCCCTGCCTCGACACCGATGGCGCCCGTGTCGTCAAAGGCGTGAACTTCGTCGGCCTAAGAGACGCTGGCGATCCAGCATTGCTCGCGGCGCGGTACAACGCCGAGGGCGCCGACGAACTCGTGGTTCTGGATATCGCGGCATCACGCGATCGCCGCCCCACCTTCCTTGAAACGATCCGCCGCGTCGCCGCCGAACTCGCCATTCCCCTGACCGCAGGCGGCGGCATTCGCTCGCTGGAGGATGCCCGCACAGTGGTGCGAGCAGGCGCCGACAAGGTAACGGTAAATACCGCAGCGGTGGACCGTCCCGCGTTGCTCTCGGAACTCTCCAGCGAATTCGGCGCGCAAGCCGTGGTGTTGGCCATCGATGCCAAACGCGCAGGCGATCGATGGGAAGTGACGGTCCGCGGCGGCCGGGATGCCACCGGGCTAGATGCCATAGCGTGGGCAAAGCAGGGTGTCTCGCTCGGAGCAGGAGAAATTCTGTTGACCTCGGTCGACCGCGACGGCACGCAGCAGGGCTTCGATATTCCGCTGACCTCCGCGATCGCCCGCGCGGTCTCTGTTCCCGTAATTGCCTCCGGCGGAGCGAAGCTCCCCGAGCACTTCGCGGAAGTTTTCCGCGATGGCACAGCCGACGCGGCGCTCGCCGCCTCCATCTTTCACGATAGTGTGCAACCTATTCGCGATCTAAAGAAATTCCTTGCCGCGAAGAGCATCGAGGTTCGCTTTCCGTGCTGATCCCCTGCATCGATTTGCAAGGCGGTCAAGCCGTGCAACTCGTCCACGGACGCCGTCGCGAACTCGCGGTGGCCGACGTATTCGGCCTACTCGATAAATTTCGCCAGCATCCCTGGCTGCACATCATCGACCTCGATGCCGCCATGGGGAAGTGCGGAAATGACGAACTGGTGCACGACCTGTGTGTGAGGGCCCGCGCCCAATACCATATTAAAGTGCGGATCGGTGGCGGCATTCGTAGCGTCGCGCGCGCGGTGACCATCGCCAAATGGGGCGCCGAGCAAATCATCATCGGCAGCGCCGCGTTTAACGCCGGGAAAGTGAACGCCCATTTCCTCCGGCAACTACTGAAGAAAGTTGATCCACGACGCATCGTCGTGGCTCTTGACACCACCAAGGGGCACGTCGTCACCAATGGATGGCGTCGCAAACTGAAATTTCGTCCCGAAGCGGTCATGGCGGAACTAGGGCCATTCTGCGCCGCGTTTCTTTGCACCGACGTGGACCGCGAAGGGACCATGACCGGCGCGAATCTGGAATGGTTTAGGCGCCTGCGAGAAGCCACGTCGCATCCCATTATCGCCGCCGGTGGGATCAAAACGCGCCGTGAAATCGTAGCTCTGGAAAAAATCGCAATGGACGCCGCGGTAGGCATGGCCGTTTACAAGAATCGTCTCCGCTAACATTCACGGCAGACGTAGCCAAGCCGTCGATCCCGGTTTGGATGTTCCTTACTGTTGACAATTGATGATCTTAAAGTGAAGTAGGATAGGCGACCATGCGAACAACAAAATATCTGGCAGTTTTATTTCTGCTCTTGGGTGGCGCGGTAGGCGCTCAAACTCCGGCGGAGTCCCCCTCGAACTCCCTCCTCTTTACGCTGAAGCCGCTCGGTCACAATGCCTGGGCGGCCATTGACGACGCCAAAGGCGACGCCGGTGCCAACGCGGGATTCGTGATCGGCGATGATGGAGTCGCGGTCATCGACACTTTCGAAAACCCGGAAGCCGCCCAGCAAATGCTCGCTGAAATTCGGCAACTAACGGCGCTACCCGTAAAATTCGTAATCAACACTCACTACCACATCGACCACGTTGCCGGAAACGCCGTGTTCCAAAAAGCGGGCGCGATCGTCTTTGCGCAGCGTAATGTCCGCACCTGGATTCACACAGAAAACCTGAAATTCTTTGGCAAGAACATCAAACCGGAAGACAAATCCATGGTCGAAACATTAGGCTCTCCAGATGCCGTGTACGACTCAGGCGTGTCGCTTTTCCTCGGTTCCCGCAAAATCGATGTCCGCGTTTTCCCCGGTCACACCGGCGGCGATTCTGTAGTGTTCATCCCTGACGGGGCAATCGTCTTCACCGGCGACCTGTTCTGGCGCAACACGCTTCCCAATCTGATCGACGCGACCACCGCCACATGGCTCTCGACCCTCGACAGCATCGCGGCGTCCTCACCCTCCGCCACGTTCGTTCCAGGACACGGAGACATTGGCAACGCTACGGACGTCCTGGCCTTTCGCGGCTATCTGGCCTACCTGCGCGAGCAACTGGCCATCCCCGTCAAAGCAGGCAAAACAGGGGATCTGCTAGTAAACGCAGTCCTGCCTCAGCTGACGGAAAAATACGGCAAGTGGGATTTCTTCAAGGGATTCGCAAAACCAAATATTCTTAACACCGCAGCTGAATTACGCGGCGACAAAAAAATCCCTCAGCCGACGACGCCAGTGCCTCCACTATAAACCCGCCCTAGCGCAAATACGCGTCGGTAACGTACTGCTGCACCATGCGCTGGGTATTGAAAAACGATCCATTGATGGCAATGGCATGCTGCATCACCGTGAGATAGCGGTTTCGCTCTTTGTAAAACATCGGCAGAATCACGTTCTCCAGCTTCCCATATAGCGACTGAACTTCACTCGCTCCATCGGTTGGACTGCCAAGTCCCGCGGACAGCCGCGACTCGCCGATCGACCATCCCGTAACGCCTTCAATGTGACCTTCCACCCACCACCCGTCCAGAATGCTCAAACTCGGCACGCCATTCAACGCCGCTTTCATTCCGCTGGTCCCGGAAGCCTCCAGCGGAAACTGCGGCGTATTCAGCCACAAATCCACTCCTGCGGTAATCTTCCCGCCCACTTCCATGTTGTATTCATCAAGAAAAACTACCGGAACCGCTTTGCGCAAGGCTTTCTTCGCTTGGAAAATGTGCCGGATAATGTCCTTGCCGCCGGCATCGTGCGGGTGAGCCTTTCCGGCGTAGACGATTTGGAACTTTCCCGCCGACTTGGCAATCTGCCGCAAGCGATCCAGGTCCGAAAGAATCAGGTCCGCTCGCTTATAACCAGTGGCCCGCCGGGCAAATCCGATGGTGAAAACGTCGGGATCCAGCGTCAATCCGGTCTTGGTGCGCACTGTTTCCAGCAAATCGTGTTTGGCAATCAGGTGCGAGGCCCATAGCTCTTCCGGTGGCAGCCCGAGAGCACTTCGCAAGCTGTAATTGTCCTCTCGCCACGACGAAATGGACCGATCGAACAATTCCTTGAACGCCGGCGAGGTCCATGTCACCGCATGCACGCCGTTGGTAATCGACTCTACTGGCACGTGCGGAAACATCTTCCGCGAGGTCTCACCATGCAGCTTGGCCACGCCGTTCACATAAGTGCTAAGGCTCAGCGCCAGATAAGTCATATTTAACGACGCGCCGGCTCGCGCCGCCTCCTGCATATCCGGAAAATCCTGCTCCGCTTGCAGGATGCGCTTCACCAGATCCGCCGACGAAGCATCTTTTAGATCAAAAAAACCGTTCTGACCCGGGAACGCCCGCGTCAGATATTCCATCGGAAAGCGATCGTGCCCCGCCGGCACCGGGGTATGGGTGGTAAAGATGCACTTCTTTCGCACTGCCTCGATGTCTTCGCCCCGGATCGACGTGCGCCCGGCTTTCTCCGCTTCCTCTCCCAACAACTCCAGCGCCAGCAGCGCGGCATGACCTTCGTTCATGTGATACCGGGTGAGTTCGGTGTACCCTAGCACGCGAAGCATGCGCACTCCCCCGATGCCAAGCAGCACTTCCTGGCAGAGTCGGTAGTAGGCATCCCCGCCATAAAGGGCGCCGGTCAAGGCTCGATCCGAATCCTGATTTGTGGGCAGGTCGGCGTCCAGAAAGTACACCGGCACCGTGAAGCCACGCACGCCCTTGACGTCGTACCGCCAGGCTCGCAGCTCTACCCGACGATTCTCCAGCGGCACGCTAACCCGAGCGGGTTCTTCCTGGAGAAAGTCTTCGACGCGCCAAACTGCGGGTTCTTCGGTTTGCGTTCCATCCTCGGCAAGCCGCTGGGTAAAATACCCTTTGCGATACAACAGGGAGACCGCCACCATCGGCAGCTTGATGTCCGCCGCCGCCCGCACCGTGTCCCCTGCCAGCACGCCCAGCCCGCCGCTGTAGCTCGGCATGGCGTTCTCCAGCGCAATCTCCATGGAAAAATACGCAACAATTCGCTTCGGCGAACGAACCTGCTTGGCCATGTCCTCGACACCCCGCGAGCCCCACCAGAGCTCGCAATCCAGCTGCAGCCACGCTACCGCAAACGATTCATTGTCGGAGAATAACAAACCCCGCGCAAGCAGGTTGAAAACGAGTCGACTCATACACTACGACTCGTCCGGCTCCAAGTTGTAACGTTTTCACCCATCGAACCGGCCTGGATCCGCCGGCCTGGACATTATCTCCTGTAACCCCTCTATTTACTGCGCATTGCGGACTTCCCTCACTGGCACCTCAACTGCTCCTTCCACTGCAGGTTTTTGAGTCGGACTCAGAGTCCATAAAGATTATCGAGCTTCACGGAGACAAGTAATGATCTGCGGTTTGCAAAAGCGGCACCAAGAAACGTGGTCTCAACGGCGGCGCGCGTCGCGTGGTTTCACGCTGCTCGAACTCGTCATTGTCGTCGCGATCATCGCCATTCTTTCGGCTATCGCGCTTCCCATCTTCACGAACACACTTCACGTTTACGCGCTGAAGTCCTCGATAGGCTCGGTCACCGCCATGATTCAGTCCACACGCTACCAAGCAATTTACCACGGGTGCCCCTATCAATTGGCATTCAGCGCCGCCAACTACACCTATACAGTGACCACCACGGCCCCGGCATTCGGCGGTACGGCATGTCTAGCCGCATACGGTCCGACGACGCCACCGTTGACCGCAATTCCGTTGTCCGGGAGCGGAATAGCCCTCGGCGGCAACGTCACGATTCAATTCAATCCCAGCGGCCAGGTGCTGGGAATAGTCGGGCCAGTAAACCCAGTTACCCTGACCCTCACCTATCCGACGTTGCCGAAGGAAACCATAACCGTTTCGAACTATGGGAGGGTTAATGTCACCCCGTAAATCGCGCAGAGATCTTGGTTTTACCCTCATCGAAACGATGATCGCGCTGCTGGTCCTGACCATTGGCTTGGTTGGTACGGCCGCGCTAATGAGCACCACGGTAAGCACTACGGCCCGTTCCCACCTCATGAGCACGGCCGCCATGCTGGCCTCGGAAAAGCTCGAAGACCTGGATCGTTTCGACAAGATCGATACCCCAGTACAGCCCGGGGGTAGCATAGCCGCCGACGCTGCCGGTTATTTCGATCACGTGCAAATCTCGGTGGACAACGGAGTCATCTCCGAGACCACCACCACCAACGGCGTCAGCACCGCTTATGTACAGCAACCAGGTGGCGTCATGACCGTGGTTCCAGGCGCCGGTCTACCGCCCCCAACTTCGGATACCCAAACCTTCGACCGGCGCTGGGTGGTTTTGAAAGACGTGCCCATCGTCGGAGTCCGCACGATAACGGTGCTGGTTACCGCCCAGAATCAAACTGTAAATAGGCAGGCCACCTTTCAGATGAGCATGGTGCGCCCATGATCGTGAACCAATCGCGTTGCACCAAGTCCTCGCGTGGTGCCACCCGGGCAAAATACTCTGGCTTTACGCTCATCGAGTTGATGGTTTCGATGGCCGTCTTTCTGGTTATCGGTGGCGCCGCGATGTCCCTTTTCCAGTCGCATGCCAACCTGTTCAGCAGCCAGCAAGGTGCGGTCGGGCTGAACATGAGTCTGCGCAACGCGCTGTCGCAAATACAAACGGACGCTGTTCAAGCCGGGAACGGATTCTTTCTGGGCGGTGCCACCACCCTTTCCAATACCCCGATAGGCATCACGATCACCAACAATGCGAACACCTTCGACTCGATGACCATTATTCAGGCAGCCACATCCGCCGCGCCTCTTAGCGGAGGCTGCATATCGACGACCTCCGGGCTTGCCACGGTAGCCGGTAATGCCGCCAACCCCCCAGTAACCGCGGCCAATTTCCAGGCAGGCAGCGAAATTATGTTCATGAATAGCAATGGCAACCAAATGACGGTCGCTAAAGTTGTCTCCGCCACCGGGGCGGGGACGATTAACCTCCAGTACGGTCCCACACTGGCTAATCCGGCTGGAACCAACACTCCGGGGGTCAACGGCAACGACCCGTTTAACCTCACTTGGACCGCTCCTCTACCCTCCGATCCTGATCAACTTAGCAACCAGTTCTGCGGCGCAAATGGAGATTACGTCGTGGGTCTCAGTTACGTGACCTATACGGTGAACAACACGAATCAGTTGATCCGCACTTCCGGTAACAATGCGCTTAATCCGGACGTCGTAGCCGATCAAATCATCGGCTTCAAAGTCGGGGCCGCCACCTTCGGCGGCGGCGGGGGCACCAGCACGCCTTCATACAGCTTTACGGCCACCAACACGACCGCAGCTAACCCTCCGGGATATAACAATCAGTTCACGTTAATCCGCTCTATTCGAGTTTCGCTGATCGGCCGCACACCCCCGGGCCAGTTCACGGGGAGCAATTTCCGGAATTCTTTTGACGGCCAGCCGTATCAGATTCAGGCGCTTTCTCTTGTCATCAATCCGCGAAATCTCAGCATGAACGATTGAGGAGTCCAATGAAAAACAACACCCGTTTCTCCGGCAAAGTACGCCGCAAACCAGCCTCGCAAAATCAGCGCGGCATCGCTCTGATCACCACGCTGCTCCTACTGATGTTGCTGACCGCCATGTCCCTCACCATGGTCCTCTCCGTCGGCTCGGACATGCTGATAAACGGATATTACGGCAACGACCGCGCTTCTTTCTATGCCGCGGATTCCGGCGCCAATATCACCCGCCAGGCGCTGGTCGCCGGGATGCTCGCAGCCGTCCCGCAAAATTTCGCAGCCGGCGTGCAGCCTATTCCTGTAAATACACAGAACAACGTGGCCCAGGCCGTCCAGACGACCTACGCCGGAGCCACCCCGCTCACGGGCGGTCCCGCCGGTTCGTGGCCAGCGAAATTTACGATTACCAATGTGGTCATGAACGCTCCAACCTGCACCACCAACCTTGGACTGCTTTGCACCGCCCCAGGCGCCAGCACCAATTTTCATTACATCTACCCTTACACGATTACGTCGGTCGGACAGTCTCAGGGTGCCGAAGCCACCACTCTGGTGGACTCAGGCAACTTTGTGTTCAACGGAACTATTTCCCCTGGGGGAAACGTGGTGCTGAACTTCGCTTCGTTTGGGACTTTCATTGACCAATACGCCGCTTGCAGCGCCCCTTTCGTGGCGGGTACGTTGACGGGTCCGTTCTTCACCAATGGCGCTTGGAATTTCGGCGACGCCAACGCTTTGGGCTCGGCGACGAAGTATGACTTTACCGACACCACCGGCCAAGCCAACGGTGCCGTAAGCTATTGGCACGGCGGCAATTGTGACAACGACGCAGCCCCGTCCGACACTGCCAATGGCACAACGATTGCCCCGACCTTCCAGAATGGCCTTAACCTCGGACAGAACGCGATTGCCCTTCCGCAAAACGACTTCAACCAGGAACAAGCGGTGCTCGACGGGGTCGGCAACACCAGCACACAACCAACCCCGGCGACCATGAGCCCCATCCTGAAGAACGCCACCGGTGTGGCTTATCCATCGGGTGCGGCCCCGGCTTCGGGCGTTTATCTGCCTTATTCCGTCAACCCCATCACCCACCAGAACACCTTCACAGGCGGCGGGATCTATGTTCAGGGAGACGCTACCGTTAAGCTTTCCCCGTTAGCTTCCAGTACATCGGGTGAGGTCTATACCATCGTGCAAAACGGTGTCACAACCACCGTCACGATCAACCCGACCGCAACCGGCGCCGGTACCACCACGATTCAGACTGGCAGCGGTCCAGTCACCACCATCAACGGCGTTCCCACAATGATCGATTCGACCACGGGTGCGGTAGACGAAAATGCCACCATGCTTTATGTCAATGGGAACATCACCTCGCTCACCGGCCCGGGCGAGTACCAACCGGCGATCAACAGTGGCGTCGCTCTCACCGTAACGGCCGCACAAAACGTAACCGTAACCGGCGACATCCGGTACGCCGCCGAACCGGTAACCACCGCAAATAATCAGCTCGTCGCCGGACAACCTCAGCCCGCCGACACGCTGATTCCCGCGAATAACTCCGGACAGGTGCTTGGTATCTTTACCGCCACCGGCGACATCCAGATGAACAATAGCCAGTCGGACGGCAACCTGGAAATTGACGCATCTATCGCCATGATTTCTCAAGGCGGCACTGGCGGCTGGGTCAACGTCGGCCCCCACATCAACACTCTAAACGTGGTCGGCGGCCGCATCGCGAACCAAGCTAAGGCCGGCAACACTACGACCCGTAACATTTATTATGACCGGCGCTTCTCTCAAGGCAACTTTGCGCCTCCCTGGTACCCTTCGACCACGGTCCAAGCCAGCAGCACTTCCACGTCGGCCTTTCAACCCCCGACCGTGCAGCGGCTCCAGTGGTTTTTCAAGTCGTCGTACTGACGAACCTGGTCCGCGGATACTTCAACATAACCGCGCCCACTAGCAGCCCTCGCTGTCTCAAGCAGCGGGGGCTGTCGTTTTCCTAGACTCTAACCCCCGTCTTGCCATCATTCGTTTCGAGACGCTGATTCTGGTCCGGCTTAAGGGGCGCGACACTAAGTCTCCTGAGCCTTGAAGTCCTCGACAATGAAGCGGCAGCGTTCCTCAATTTGGACCGGATTGTCACTTGGATGAATCATCCGGACGGACACTCCTGCGACTAAACGGCTCAGCGCTGCAAATTCCGCGGCGCGCATAAGCGGTCAATCAGATTCGTCGCACAGGTATTGCCAAGCGCGAGTTGCCGCTTTTCCTAGTCATGCACAACCCGTGGGAGCGCGTCCTCGGGAACCGCCCCGGTGGGTAGGTGTGGAACATCTGTCGGTCGACACCTCAAGGGCGCTCGATGAGATGCTACTTCGGTCAAGGACCAGTTTCACAGGATCTTGCGGAAACAGCCGTACGTCCGCAGTTTTCAAGGTTTCTTATGGGTTCGCCGTACGTCCGGACTGAAGGAAAAACTGAATCGCCGGCGTGAAGATCAAAGACAAAACCATCGAGCTCAAAAGCCCGCCAATAACCGCGATCGCCAGCGGCTGCAACATCTGCGAACCGGCGCCGATAGCGAATGCCAACGGCAGCATCCCCGCCACCGTCGCCAGCGCCGTCATCGTAATCGGTCGCAACCTGCGCCGCCCGGCTTGCACTAGCGCCTCTTCCACCGAAAACCCCGTAGCCCGAAAACGGCCCTCGGCATCGAGCAACAAAATGCCGTTCTTGGCCACGATGCCCACCACCATGATCATGCCCATGAACGACGCCACATTGAAGGTCGTCCGGGTAATCAGCAATGCGAAAAATGTGCCGAAAGTGGAAAGCACTGCGGAAGCCAGAATCGCCAGCGGCGCCGAAAATGTCCGAAACTCAAACAGCAACACGATGAAGAGCAGCAGTAGCGCCGACAACAGCACCATTGAAAGATCTCGAAACGAGCTCTGCTGCTCCTGGTACGTACCCCCGTACTCGATTCGAATCGCCGGCGGAAGGTGCAAATCGTTAACGACTCTCTGTACCCCAGCGATTCCCTTCCCTAGATCGACGCCTTCCAGCCGCCCGGTCACTTCCACCAACCTTTGCAAATTTTCCCGGGTGATCTCGGTCTGTCCCGGCTCCGACGTCATGGCCGCCAGTGCACCAAGGGTTGCGGACTTCCCCAAGGCGCTGGTCAGCAACGTGTTGTTCATGCGATCTAGCGAAGAGCGATTGGCCTCCGGAAACCTTACCCGTATCGGATATACGCGGTCATTCAATACCATGGGAGTCGCCGCTGGCTCCCCTTCCAGGATCGCTGCCGCGTCCACGCCAACTTCTTCCGGCGTGAAGCCCGCGCGTGCCGCCGCCATTGGATTCACCTGAAACGTCACCGCCGGCCCACTGATGGTATTTTCTATTCCGTTTAGCACGTCGACCACGCCCGGCACTTTCCCGATGGCCTCGGCAACCCGCGGCGCGTTGTCCGCCAGTAATTTCGGATCCTGACAAAACATCTTGATCACGATCGGCTCCGGTTCGTTGCTCAGGTCGCCGATCATGTCCTGCAAAACCTGCACAAATTCCACCTTCGCCGCGGGCTCACCCTGTTCCACTTGCCCGCGCACATCCTCCATGATTTCGTCGATGTCGCGACTTCGCTGGCGTTTCAATTTCACCGCAAAATCGCCGCGATTCGCTTCGGTCACGGCGGCCAGCCCAAGCTGCAATCCGGTTCGGCGCGAGGTGCTTTCCACCTCGGGAACCGAGCGGAGAATTTGTTCGATGTGCCCAAGAATCCGGTTCGATTCGGTAAGCGAACTTCCCGCCGGGGTGTAGTAATCCAGAATGAATCCGCCTTCATCCATGGCCGGCAACAGATCGGTGCCCAGGAACCGGTAGCAACCATAAGACAGCAACAGGATCACCACGGAACTTGCCGCCAAAATCCACGGACGATGCAACACCCTCCGCAGCACACGACTGTAAAACTCAACGATCCGGCCGAAGAAACCCGAAAGTTGCGCTTCCTCCGCATCATGAAGTGCTTGCGCTTTTGGACGTGAGATTTCACTCGGTTCGCCGTCGAGCTGCGCTGTCTTCCTCTTGCGCATCACAAAATATTGGCTCAGCGTCGGAGTCCAGGTGAGCGCCAGCAGCAACGAACTAAACAGCGACACCGTCATCGTTACCGCCAGCGCGCGAAAAAACGACCCGGTCACGCCAGTGATCGCAATCAGCGGCAGAAACACGACGATGGGCGTCACCGTCGAGCCGATCAGCGGCACCGTCATCTCTTGCAGCGCGCTGCGAATGGCCTGGAGCCGATTTTCTCCCGCGTCGCGATGCAGCACGATGTTTTCCAGCACCACGATGGCGTCGTCGATCACCAACCCTACAGCGGCCGCGAGTCCACCCAGGGTCATCAAGTTGAAGCTTTGCCCGGTCACTTTTAAAACGATGAAGGTGAGGAACAGCGTCGCCGGAATGACCAGTGCGGCGACTAACGACGTTCCCCAGTCGCGCAGAAACAGGACCAGAATCGCCGACGACAAAAGCAATCCCAAAAGCACTGCGTCGCGCACGCTGGCGATCGAATCATGCACAATCGTCGATTGATCGTAGAAAGGCTCCAGGCGGATACCAGGCGGCAAGGTTGCACTCAACTCCTCAATCTGCGTGTGCACCTCGTTAGCCACCGCCACGGTGTTGCTATAGGGCTGCCGGTCAACGCTGACGAGCACGGCGGGCTTACCATTCGCAGTCACGATCGTGTAGACCGGCTGCTCTGCGGCGCCGACCTTCGCCACATCTCCCACCCGCACCGGCACACCCGCGGTCGTCGTCTTGACCACAACTTGCGCAAGCTCCTCGGGTGAATGAACTTGCCCGCTCACTAACTCCAAGACGAGCTGGTGCTGGTGCTCAATCAAGCCGGGTGAATCGATCAGGTTGGTCCGCCGAACGGCTTCCAGCAAATCCGTCACCGTGACGCCAGACGACAATAATTGCGCCGGGTCGGGTGTAATCTGAAATTCCGGAATGCGCCCACCCTGCACGATCACCGTCGATACACCATCAAGCCGATTCAAACGCGGCTTGATGTCGTAGGTCGCAATCTCCCACAACTTCGTCTGCGGCACCGTGTCCGAGGTCAGGCTATAGCCAATAATGGGGAACGTCGCGAACGTCAGCCGGTGCGTTTCCACCTTTGCGGTCGGAGGAAGTTCGCTCTCCGCTCGCGCTACCACCGCATCCACAAACTGCAACGTCTGCACCATGTTGACGTTCCAATCGAAGAACAGACTCACCTCCGCCGACCCCCGGCTGGTGATCGACTTGACCTTTTGCAACCCGGGCACGCTGTTCACCGCTTCTTCCAGCGGCCGCGTGATGGTCACCAGCATTTGATCGATTGGCATCACCCCGTTATCCACGCCGATGACGATTCGCGGGAAATCGGTGCTGGGAAATACCGACACGGGAATGGAAAACGCAAGGTAACCGCCCACCAGCATCAGGCTAATCGTCAAAAACAAAATCGGGCGCGACAGCCGCTGAAACCACGGAAGATTATTTTCGCTATTGTTGACTGGTTCCGCGGCCCCGGCCGCGTGCGATTCCGGCGGCATGGGGCTCACTCCTTACCCGATTTGTCAGCCGGCGCAGATTCAGGTTTCGCCGAGTCGTTCGAAGCACCCGCCTTGTCGTCCCCTTCTTTCGTGGGCGCCGCTTCCTGCAATTTGATTTGCGTTTTGTCCGGCAACCCGTAACCGCCGGAAACAATCACCTTCTCACCGGCGTCCACTCCGCTCACAATCTGAACCCGATCGCCGTTCCGAATGCCCACCTTCACAAGTTTCTGATGCGCGCGTTGATCCGACCCGGCCACCATCACATAATCCGCGGCATCGGCAGTTTTAAACACCGCCGAAGCCGGCACCACCAGCGCATCCTTCACCGTCTTCGCCACCATGGAAACCTGCGCAGTCATCCCCGGCTTCAATCGTGGGTCCGGCTTGGTGACCTCCACCCATACCTCAATCGTCGTGCTTCCCGGATCGAGGGCCGGGCTCACCAAGCTGACCCGGCCACGAATCGCATCGTCCACGCCTGCCGTTCGCACTTCCGCGGCGTCGCCGACCTTCAGCGACGAGGCCTCCACCCGCGAAATGTGGGCCTTGGCGATCAGCTTGGACAGATCCATCAACGTCATCAGCGGTTGATTCGCGGCGGCCAGCTCTCCGGGATATTGCGGTCTGTCGGTCACCACGCCATCGATGGGACTGCGAATTTCCGAATAACTCAGCGCCGCGGTCGAGCCCATCAATTTCCCCCTCGCCGCCGTTAACTGCCCCTTCGCCGATTTCAAAGCTTGCTGCTCACCGAGCCGCTTCAAATCCGCGAGCTGTCGCTCCGCCACATCGGACTGGGTCTTCGCTTGCGCCAAAGCTACCTGTGCCGCATCCAGATCGCGCCGTGGCAGCGCACCCTGCTGAAATAACTCTTTCCGGCTGTCATAGACTTTTTGCTGCGCTTCATATCCGGCCTTGGCGGCCGCCGCGTCCAGTTCAGCCTTTTGCATCTCTTGCGGAACTCCGGCCTCCACCGTGGTCGCATAACCCGCTTCGGCCTGCTCGAATTCTCCCTTGCTTTGCTGTGCCGCGGCCTCCAGATCCGCATTTTCCAGGATCGCCAGCAACTGCCCTTTGTGTACCTTGCTGCCTCGCTGCACCTGGAACTCTCGAATCGTCGACGTGATCTTGGGCGTGATGATCGATTGCTGCACGGGGTAAACCACCGCTTCCGCCGACACCACCTCCGAAATCGACGCGGGTTCCGGAGGTGCTGCTTGCACCGTTACCACCGGTTCTTTTTCTTTCTCGGCCCCTCCGCATCCAACTGCGTAAATTGCTAAAGGCGTTGCCAGCGCCGCAATCAGCCAGCTGTTTCTACCGAATCCTCGCACTCGATCGATACCCCCACGTGTCCTCATTGCGTCTTCAACACTCCCGTCAAAGTCTGCAAGGTCGCCAGCGCCACCTGATAGCGCACCGCACCATCTTGATAAGCCGCGTTCGCTTGCGCATTCACAGTCTGCGCGTCGCTCACCTCCAAAATCGTTCCCTCCGAATTCTGATAACGCAGCACCGCCAATCGCAGACTCTCGCCCGCTAATTCGACGGAACGCCGCAACCCGCCCAACTCGTTCAGCGAAGCCTCCGCTTCGGCATAGCGCGATTGAATCTCGGCCAGCAGTTTCCGCTGCGCCAAAGATAACTCCCGCTTGGCCTGGGCCTGGCGCAGCTCCGCTTGCCGCACCCGGCTCTGCGTCGCGCCCCAATTCCAAATAGGAATGCTCAGCGTCGCCACCGCAGACGATCCCAGGTTCGATACCCCGTCGGTCTTGGTTGCGAAACGAGTTGCATCAATGCCATAGAAATAATCGACGGTTAGAGAAGGCAAATACCCGGCACGCTCGCCGATCACGTCCGCATTGGAAACCCGCACCGCCGCCAGCGCCGCCGCCAAATCCGGATTATTCCGCCCCGCCTGCTCCTGAAATTCCGGCAGCAACGGAAGCGGCACGTCCCGGTGCAAATCCTCGGTCAATTCAAAATCGTCGCGCAGGTTCGGGAACACCAGCACCGCAAAGTCCAGCCGCGCGTTGACCAACGCAAGTTGCGCCTCCCGCAATTGCCGGCGTCGATCGTTGGCCAATAACTCCGCCTTGATCTCATCCGCATGCGCCACTTCCCCGCCCTTTTCCAGATCCAACGTCAACTTCAGAAACTTTTCGCCTTCATCGGCGGCACGCGCCGCAGCTTCCAATTTTTCCTTCGCAGCTTCCACGCTGTAATAGCCTTGCACCACGGTAACCACCAAGCCGCGCGAAGCGATCTCCGCTCGCGCCCGCGCCACCGCCGCAAACGCCGAAGCCTGCCGGTATTTCATCAACGTCGCAACATCCAGAGCCTCGTGCACATTCCCCTGGCTGATATATTCGTGCACCGCATTGTTAGCAATGAATACCACCGGGGGCGCACCTAGGACCGTCGCAGGTGCGTGGGTGGCCTGGGTGTAAATCACACTGTTGTCGTAGGCCGCGGTTGGAAGTAGGTTGTCGCGAGTCTGAACGCGGTCTTCCTTCGCGAGGCCCGCGTCGGTCTGCGCCGATTGATATTGCGGATCATTGCGCCGCGCTCGGTCAATCGCATCCTGCAAACTCAATCGCTCGACATTCCCCTTCGCGGCGCTCTCTGCAGCATAGGGCGGCGCGCTCTGTTGCGCTTGGCCGGGCCGGACCGCCAGCAACATCGCAAAAACGCAGCCAGCCGATAGGACGGCAACGGCGCCTTTCCTCAGGCCGCCGCGCGCTCGATATATTTTTCCAGTCCGAAGCATAGTGGTCCAAAGCGACGATTGCGCAAGCCCGAGTAGTGAGAGCGGCGCTCCAAAGCCGAAGGACCGCTGGTCCGACGCGATGGGAAACGTTGCTCAAACGCGATGGAAGGGCGCGACTTGGGCCGCGCCGCAAATCGCGTTGATGAAACCGGCTTTAGCCGCTGAGGGCCATTCCCCTATGGCACGCGCGATCGCACAACTCCAGTTCCGAGCCTAAGCAGTGGAAGTTAAACGGAAGATTAACCGCGCGAAATGGGAAAGAACGCCGAAAATACGCTGCCGTTGGCATCCGATCGCGTCAATTCCAGCCTGCCCTGATGCGCCTCGGTGATCCAGCCCGCAATCGACAAGCCCAGTCCGGCGCCGCCCTTGTCGCCATCTTCGCGAGACCTGGCGGTGTCCACACGAAAAAATCGATCGAAAATCCGCGCTTGCAACTCGGCGGGAATCCCAGGGCCAGAGTCCGAAACGGTCAGCACGTATCGATCGCCGTCCTTATGACACGCCACCGTGACTTTACCGCCACGCGGCGTGTACTTGATCGCGTTGCTGACAAGATTCATCAGCATGCGCTGCAGCAGCCCCTCGTCGCCAACAAAGAGGCATTCCTCGCAGGGCTCGCACACCAGCGCGATTTGCTTCTCCAGTGCCAGTGCACGCGCCGAATGAACCGCTTCGGCGGTAAGTTCGTCCAGATAAAATTGTCGCGTTATCAGGGGAAGCTGGCCGGCATCCGCCCGCGCCAGTGTGAATAGGTCTTCTACGATCTGGGACAGCCGTACGGCCTCGGCGCGTACAATCGCCAGCGATTCCCGGTAGTCCTCCTGCGACCGCGCCTCCTGCGACAATGACACTTCGGCTTCGCCGCGCAGAATAGCTACCGGCGTGCGCAATTCGTGCGAGGCATCGGCCATAAACCGGTGCTGCTGCTCGAACGAAGCATCGAGGCGATCGAGCAACGCGTTGAACGATTTCGCCAGATGGCCCAGTTCGTCGGTTTCGTTGCGGATCTTCAGGCGTTCATGCAGATTGGAGGCGCTGATCATCCCCGCCTGCGTGCTCATCGCTACCACAGGCGCTAGACTTTTCTTCGCGAGGAAATATCCGCCGGCGGTGGCTAAGATCACGGCGAGGGGTATGACCACGGCGAATGTTGCTACAATCCCTTCGAACACTTCCTGCTGCCGATGCAACGACTGCAGAACAACCAGCGTGAATTCCGAGCTGCCAACCGCAAAACGTCGAACCAGGGCGCGATATCCGTCTCTTCCGCCCCTGACATTGCCGAAGGCGTGGGCGCCCTGCCCCGCGACTTGAACGAATTTTCGAAACGATTGCGAAGTGAACACGCCGCGCGGAAATTCCCGTCGGGCGCCGCTGTTGTCCGGAGCATCTTCCGAAGTGATCACGATTTTCCCGTCGGGGTTCAGAACCACGAAGGCGTCGTCGCGAAAGCGATGTTCCGCAATTGCTTCGGTGGCCGCCTGCACCAACCCCGGCAGGGTGGTATCGCTTTCCAGCTCCGCGTCCACGGTCGTTAGAAAGGCGTCGGCCAACTCTGAGAGGTTATTGTCCGTCGTTTGCACCGCATTGCGCGCCAGCAGGAAATACATCGCGCCGGCCAGCGCCATCAGCACCAAGACCAGCACCGCCGAATACCACAGCGTCAGCCGGACGCGCACCGAATCAAGCATGATCTTTGCCCGGCGCTCCTGCGGACTTCGGCGTCGCACTTCGTGACCCGTCGTGTCTTCCGTTCTCCGTGCGGATGGCCTCCGCGGCGTCGCCAAAAATATAACCAGCGCCACGACGCGTCTGCAGCAGTGGCGTCGCGCGGCCCAGGTCGATCTTGCGCCGCAGCCGGTTCACATACACCTCAATCAAATTGGAAAATGGATCGAAAGTCTCCTCCCAAACATGCTCCGCAATCTCCGCCCGGCCCACCACCCGGCCGACATTCCGCGCCAGATATTCCAACAGCGCGTATTCCTTCGTCGTCATGGGCACGTCGGTCCCCGCGCGCGAGACCGTCCGCGCCCCGGTGTCCAGCACCAGGTCCGCCACCGCGATGCGCGCCGGCCGCAATTCGCCGGACCGCCGCAGCAGCGCCCGCAACCGAGCCAACAGCTCGCGAAACTCAAACGGTTTTGTCAGGTAATCGTCGGCGCCGAAATCGAGCCCCGCAATGCGGTCCTCGACCGCATCCTTGGCCGTTAGCATCAAAATCGGAATCTTCTGCCCGGCCGCGCGTAATTCCCGGCAAACCGCGAATCCATCGCGCCCGGGAATCATCACATCCAAAACAATCAAATCGTAAGTGTTGACCTCGGCCTGATACAAAGCATCGTCGCCATTTGTGGCTACATCCACGGCGTACGACTGCTCGCGCAAACCCTTGGCCACAAACCGCGCAATCCGCGCATCATCCTCCACCAGAAGCAATCGCATCCCCGCATCATAAGCCAACCCACCGCAAATCCCGCCCCAGTTGTTTTCCGGCGGGGGTCGGAGCTTTAGCTCCGACATGACCGCGCAGCGAACGGGCTTTGGCCCTTGAGGAAATATTTTCGCCCTAAACCTTCACGACGCCGCCCGTCCTCCCCGCCTCATAAATCGCCATCATAATCCGCAAATCCCGCAACCCCTCCTCCCCCGCTGTCAACGGCTCCCGGTTCTCCATAACGCAGCCCGACATGTGATCCATCTCCAGTGCAAAATGGTCGCGAACCGGCAACATCCGCTCTTCCAGTACGTTCTGCTGGTGCACGCGCATCCGCAGACCGCTATAGATCGTGGCTGGCTCCAGTTCGACCCAGCCGTCGGTCCCGACGACGCGGTAGCGGTTCTGTGAATCGTATCCGTAGCTTGAGGAGCAATTCGCCAGGATTCCGCTCGGGAATCGCAGCTGAAAATTGATGGTCTCTTCTACTTCCTTGAAACGTGGATCGCCCGGCGTCGTATACGTCATTGCGGTCAGTTCGGTCGGCTCTTCGCCCGTCAGATAGCGGGCAGCGTTCAATGCATATATCCCGATGTCCATCAGCGATCCGCCACCAGCCAATTCTTTGTTCAGGCGCCACTGACTGGGATTCCCGATGTTGAATCCGTGCTCGGACACGATGACCTTGGTCGGACCGAGTTCGCCCGAGCGCGCGATTCGAATGGCCTCCTGGTTGTAGGGCTCATAGCGGCAGCGGTAGGCCACCATCAATTTCCGGTTGGCCTTCCGGCCGGCGTCGATCATTTGCTGGCATTCCGCAGGCGTCCTCGCCATCGGCTTTTCGCTCAGCACATGCTTGCCGGCTTGCAATCCACGCACCGTATATTCGGCGTGCATCCCGTTCGGCAGGACGATGTAAATCACCGCTACTTCAGGGTTATCCCGAATGGAATCATAGTTTTGGTAGTTGTAGATGTTCTTGGGGTTGACTCCGTACCGAAGGGCGAGTTTGTTGGCCTTGTCCGGATGTCCGCTAACCAACGCCACCACCTTGGATTTTTCGCACTTCGCGAACCCTGGCAAAATCTGATTAATCGCGAGACTGCCCAATCCTACTACCGCCCAGCCCAGCTTTTTGCCGGGCGGATCAGGCACGACCAGTTGCGGTGCGGCCGAGCCGCCGGTCAGGGCGCCCGCTACGTTGGCAGCCACCAGGCCGCCGCCCACTCGCCCAAGGAATCCCCGTCGCGTCATTTCTCCGGAACCCGCCGTCATATCTGTCTCCTCTGCGCCTTTGCGCCTGCTTACACATCCCTCATTGGGTACTTACGGAGAAAAGGCAAACTCCGCCCGCGTTCAGCACCATCTCCCCTATGCATATGCAGCAAAATACGCAAAGATTTCCCTAGACCAGGCTAGGCTCAAGAACGGAATGGCGCTTCATTCCGCTCTTCAACTCCACGTAATAAACGGTCACCGAGCCTCCGCGTCCGAGTCGAGATCGAACAAACTTCGTTGCGTCGGCGGGTTCGGGACTTGGCCCAGTCTCGGCGCCGGCTTGCCAAGTTCTTCGCCAGCGCTTGCCTTCCACAGCTTTCGGAACTGCTCCACGGTGTCTGGTGCGAAGCCGCTGTAGTGATTGTTCGCGTAGCCGAAGACCTGGACGCCGCGCCTCACAATTGGATAGCAGTACTTGACCCATTCGCTCATCTCTTGGGTACGATCGACGATGGTCTTGTTCCAACTCACCGTCTGGCTCTCGATCCATTTCCGGTCGCCCAGCCAGCGGATGTAAATAAAGTCGGCGGTCACCAGATCGAACTTCAGTTCCATGGGCTTAGGCATGTGCGACAGATCCTGAAGCACCAAAGCGACGTTGTACGCGCGCAACAGCTCGGCGAACTCGGCGTTCAACCAGTCTCTATTGCGAATCTCGATGGCGAATTTGCAGTCGGCCGGCAACTTCTTTAAGAACGGGATCAGGCGGTCGGTAAATTCATGGCGGTTTTTGATCTTCCATTTGTCGAAGAACGGAAACTGCAAGACCATCGGCCCGAGCTTCTCTCCCAGGATTTTCATGGTGCCGGCGAATTCCGCGAACTCCGTATCGCAATTGACTAACGCCTTATCGTGGGTGATGCTCTGCGGAACTTTCAGCGAAAAAATAAATTCAGGCGGCGTCCTTTGCGCCCAATTGGTGACCGTGCGCACCGAGGGACAACCATAGAACGTCGAATCGACCTCGACGGTGCTGAATTGACGGGCGTAAAAGTCCAGATAATCGGTGGATTTTATGCCGGTCGGGTAGAAGGAGCCCACCCACCCCGGCGCCGCGAATCCAGAGGTACCAAGAAGAATAGATTGGCCGCTCACGGCAAAATTATACGCCACCACACTGCCTCTGAGCGTAAGCGCTGATTTCGTGCTCAGCGAGAGGAGTTCCCGGGTGGAAAATCACTCGAGGTGTACAGCAAAACTGGGCAGGGGCTTCGCCCTCAAATGTCTTGGGTGGCGTCTTTGTCTTCGCTATAAAACAGTTCAAAAGGCCGGAATACCGACTGCGTCTTACAGTTCGGGCAAATTCGACGCTCGCCCTCGGGAGCAAATTCGGGTCTCGGTACGACGCGAAAAGGATCGCGAAAAGCTTTCTCTATCATCTGTACGTCAATTTCGCTGTGCGGGAATTTGTGGCTGCATTGGGGACAACTTAGCATCCATCGTGGCATGGCGCAGCATCGCTCCGCTGAATATGCTGTTCAGATGCGCTGGCACCCAAAAGGACGGCTGCGGGCATGCAATTTGTTGCGAGCAGTACTATAAGCCGATTTGCGCGAAGCAAATGTAGCCGGGTAACGGGGACAGCGCCCTTCGATCAGATCGAAACAGGTCGCCAGATGCTTAGAACGTGAAGCGGAGGCCAACCTGAGCAGCGAAAGGGATGCCCACGGTGGTTCCCGGGCCAAAAAAATCGCCCAAGGCGCCTGCGGGGACGAGGAGTTGCTTGCCGCTGGTGACCGGCACGGTTTGCGTGCATCCGGGATCAAGGCAGAGTGCCGTAACATTAGCCAGATTATTTACCGGTGTAGGGAGAGCGCTGATGTCGGTGACGTAGTTCGCGCCAGGATTATTGCGATTGAAGAGGTTGAAGAACTCGACGAAGGGAGTGGCGGTCCAGCGTTCGCGGAAGGTGAAGGGGCGTGAGACGCGCACGTCGGTTTGCAGGTAGGGGGTGCCGCGGAATTCGTCCATGGTGGTTTCGACGCCGTCGACGACGGCGCGAGCGCCTATGGGAGTAGTGAGAGTAATTGGCCGGCCACTTTCAGCCTGCGAGAGAAAGGTCAGCTCGAACCCGGCGGGGAAGTGGATGGTGCCGGCAAGCACGGCGCGGTGCCGAACATCTTCGCCGGAGGGACCGTAGTCGCCGGGAGCGAAGGCGTTGAACGGGTCACAAACTCCATTCACGTAATCGAAGAGTTCGCCTAGTACGCAGCCCCATGTCTTGGCTGACGAAAGCGTGTAGTTGGCGACCAAACTTAGCCGGCGGGCGACATTTCCCTGCAGATGCAAGGCGAGGGCGTTGTAGCTGGAACGATTGTCGCTGCGAAAAACGGAAACGTTGGGGAAATCATAGCGGCGGTAGGCGTGCATACCGGTCTCGAGGGTCCAGTCAGCACTCAGGTTCCAATTCGCGTTGAAGGCGTGCTGCACGCCTGCAGTGGAGTGAATGGCGTAGGGGGTGTGGTAGTTGGGATCAATAATGGAAGGCGGTGCGATGCCGCCGCCGGTGGTGACGTTGGTCTCATTAACGGCCTGAAACGCCGTGACCCAGCCGTTTTGCGCCAAGTCCGCGTAGTACATGCCGAAGCCGCCGCGCAAAACGGTTTTACCGGAGGACCCCAATGCGTAGGCCACGCCAAGACGTGGGGCGAAAGCCTTGCGATAGTCGTGCGGGGCCGTGTTGATGAACGGAGACGCCGTCGGATCAAGCGAAAGTAGATATGGATTCTGCGACTGGCTGCGGCCGGACGCGTCGAAGAGTCCGAAGGTGGTGTCGTAGCGCAGGCCATAGTTCACGGTCAGGCGCGACGTGACGCGCCAGGAATCTTCGGCGTACCAGCCCAGGCGCTGCACATTTTGCGAGAAGCTGCCGTCGCCAGCGGGAGTGGACCCGCTACCAGCGGCAATGTCCGCAGTGAACTGTGCGGGATTCGCGAGATAAAAGGTGGGATCTTCCGGCAGCGTAACGAGCGTTTCGGGCGTGGCGGCGAGGGCGCCGCTGAGAACCGGCTCATGAATAAAATTCACGCCAAAGCGTGGCGCATGCCTTCCGGAAGTGTGACTGATATCGTAGCGAAATTGGTATTTTTCCTGATTGCGCAAGACGGGAAATGCGGTGATCGCGGTGATGAATTGATTGTCGCCGAACGTTTCGAGACCAGAAATGGTGCTGGACGTGGAGGTGAACGGAAACGCTAGCGCGAAACCCAAATCGGAATTGCGCGATTCGGTGAGGTGCAATCCGCTGGCGTCAAACACGAACGAGCCGACCCAGGCCGGGCTGAAGACGAACTGATCGGCGATGGCGAGGTTCATGTAGTTGTTGTGGGACGTAGCGCCAGTTGACGGCAGCGTTCCTTGCTGCACCAGAGCGTTGTGAGTGGTGTAGGAGTCGGTGGCGGCACGCAGAAACCATTGAGACCGTGACGATTGCGCCCAGTCGAGGCGCATCAGCCCAAGGTAATCTCGAAACGGAACGGGGACGCTGCTGGGAACGGAAATCGAAGTAACCGAAGCGCCGTTTACATGGACCAAGCCTGCTGTGGCCAATTGCGCCAAGGCGTTGAATTGCGCCTGACTGGCAGGACTGTAGGCAATGCTTGCGTTCTCGTGAACATATTCAAACGAGGAAAAAAACCAGAGCCTATCTTTGATGACGGGACCGCCCAAAGTGCCAATGTAGTTTTGCCGCGAGAAAGGCTGCTTGGGATTGGGCGCGGGATTGTCGATCGGAAAACGGGCATTCAACGCTGCTGCGCGCTCGTAGAACGCGGCTTCGCCATGCCAGTCGTTGGTGCCGCGTTTGGTGGTGATCACCACTGAGCCAGCTGTCGTGCGACCGGTGTCGGCATCTTCCAATGCGGTACGGACGGCGAATTCGCGGATAGCTTCGGGGGAGAAATTTTGCAGGAAGCCGCCGATGTAGTCGTCGGAATTGTCACCGCCGTCTACGGATAGCTCGTTGTTGAGGCCGGAACTGCCGCCGGTAGAGACGGCGGTGATGCGGGCCTTGGTGGGATCGGAGGGCTCGACAGGCTCGGTGCCGGGGGCGAGGTAGGCGATGTTGGCGAAGCTGCGCGCGGCCAGCGGGATCGTTTCGAGGTCTTCAGAACTGACTACCGCTTGATGAACAGCACTGGCGGTATCGATGGATTGGGTGGTAATGGAGGAAGGCTGATCGCGCACGGTGACGCTTTGCCTGATGGGCGCAGGTTTTAGCCTAACATTCAATTCGCGAATGGAACCTAGAACTACTTCGACATCCGCGTCAGCATCGGCAAATCCGTTTGCGGAAATGGCGATGTGATACCGGGCCACCGGGAGATCGTCGAGACGAAATTCTCCGCGTGTGTTGGTGGCAGCCTCCCGCCGTAGGGCGGAATCGGGCGACCCGACTACGATTTTGGCGGAGGGGATGCGGCCGCCGCTGGAATCCTGCACGGTACCGCGCAAGGTTCCACGGTTATTCTGGCCCCAGGCTGCCGCGCAGGAAGCCAACAACAGCACCAATGTTCCGCACCGAAGTCTCATCCCTATAGCCAACCTGCGGACTAGCGTGCCTCGGACGGTGGCTTGGGAATCAGCGCGGGAACGTCCTGCTGCTTCACCGTGTCGTCGTAGGCTTTCACGTCCGTTGCGACGATGGCCTTCCACTTGGCAAGCTGTTCGTCCACGGACTTGGCTAGCATATCGAAAACCTCGTAAGACTGCTGGGTGGGAGCGGACGCGGCGCTGCCGACTACTCCGCCCAGGGCTACGAGTTGATTGTTCAGGCGGATCGGAAAGTTGAGGACGTCCTGGCCGCTTTTGGCTTTGGTTTGGATCAGGGCTTCTTCAACGTCGGTCATTTTTTTGTCGAGAGACTTTCCGGCCTCGGCGACGGTTTTGGCTCGCGGATCGCCCTTGAGGCGTTTGTTGATGGCATTGATTTGATCGCGCAGGTCACGGATTTGGTTGATGGCGTCGTCGGTTTCGGTGACTTTCCCACGGATCTTCATAAGCAGATCGAATTGTTTCTGCAGATCGGCTTGTGTGATTTTCAGGCGCGGGTCAGGCTCGATCTGCAGCGGAGCGGTATAGGCTTTTCCTAAGACCGTCAGGCGGACTTGGTAGGCGCCGGGCAGGGCTTCCGGGCCGTTGGTGTCGCCACCCCATAGCGGCGCGTGCGGTACCGGGGTGGCACCTTCATATTCCAGGTCCCAAACGAAGCGATTCAGGCCGGCTTCCGCGGGGAGCGTGGTCGGGTTGCGATTCGGGCCGCCGAAGCCTTCGTCTGCTTCGGGTTCATCTTCTTTCTTTGGAAAGTGGCGGACGACTTTGCCGGAGGAGTCGAGGATGTCGAGAGTGATTTTTGGGGCTTCGGGTTCGCTGGGTTTGCCATCGGGTTTTACGTCATCTTTCTTGTCTGCCGTCGCGGTTGCACTTGCGGTGGAATCGCTTCCTGATTTCTTGTTTTCTTCGGGCTTTTTTAGTGCGGCCTTTAGCCAATAGTCGATGACGGCGCCTGCGGGAGGGTTCTTGCCGGTGTTTGGTCCGCCGCCGAAGAATGAGCCTCGAAATACGGTATGGCTGGTGGGCGAAGGCGTGAACAAGAGCGCGTCCTGCTGGGTGATGGAATCGCTGTACTGGCGAAGCGGAGCGATGTCGTCAAGCAGCCAGAAGCTGCGGCCGTGGGTGGCGACGACGAGATCGTTGTTCTTGACGATCAGATCATTCACGGGTGAAACCGGTAGATTGAGCTGCAGCGATTGCCAGTGCGTACCATCGTCAAACGAAACAAAGACGCCGGCTTCGGTGCCGGCGAAAAGCAGCCCGGCTTTCTTCGGATCCACACGAACGGCGTGGACATAGTTGCCAGAGGGAAGATTGCTTACCAGCGAGGTCCAGGTTTTGCCGAAGTCCGTTGTCTTGAAGACGTACGGGGCGAAGTCATCGAGCTTGTGACGTTCGACTGCCATGTACGCGGTGCCGGCGTCTGTGGGCGAAGCTTCGATCATGCTGACGGTGCCCCAGTCGGGCATGGCTTTCGGCGTGACGTTATCCCAATGCTGACCGGCGTCGCGGGTGATGTGCACCAGGCCGTCGTCGGTGCCGGCCCAGATCAAATCTTGTCGCACCGGAGATTCGACCACTGTGAAGATCGTGTCGTATACCTCGACGCCGGTATTGTCTTTGGTGATGGGTCCGCCGGAAGCTTGCTGTTTTTGCTTGTCGTTGCGCGTCAGGTCGGAGCTGATGATGTTCCAACTCATGCCGCCGTCGGTGGTCTTGAAGAGCACTTCGCCGGCGAAGTACAGCGTCTTGGGATCGTGGGGAGAGAATGCGATGGGCTCGGTCCACTGGAAGCGGTGCTTTACGTCGGCTGCGGCCCAGCCGATGGGATTCACGGGCCAGGGATTGACCCCCAGCGTTTCGCCAGTGCGGTGGTTGTAGCGGGTAATTTCGCCGCCGTAGGAACCTGCATAGACAATTTCCGGGTCGGTGGGATCTGGCGCGATATAGCCGCTCTCGCCGCCGCCGACGTCGTACCAATCGGTGCGATCGATGCCGCCTTGGGCGCTGGCGCTGGCGATGCCAACCGTGGAATTGTCCTGCTGCGCGCCGTAAATGTAATAGGGGAAGCGATTGTCGGTGGTGACGTGATAGAACTGCGCGGTTGGTTGATTGTATTGCGATGTCCAGTTCTTTCCGCCATCGGTTGAGATCGTTGCGCCTCCGTCGTTGCCATTGATCATACGGTTGGGATTTGTCGGATCGATCCAGAGGCCGTGATTGTCGCCGTGGGGCGCGCGTAGGGAGGCGAAAGTTTTGCCGCCATCGTTGGAACGGTAGGCCGCGGTGTTCAAGATGTAGACGTTATCGGCGGATTTTGGATCGGCAAAAATGTGGGAGTAATACCAGGCGCGCTGGCGGAAGCGGTGATCATCGGTGAGCAACTGCCAGGTTTCGCCGCCATCGTCGGATCGGAAGATGCCGCCTTTTTCGGCTTCAACAACCGCCCAGATGCGGTTGGGATTGGCGCCGGAAACTGTGACGCCAATCCGGCCTTTGATGCCTTCGGGGAAGCCGTGCTCTTTTACTTCTTTCCAGGTGGTGCCGCTGTCGGCGGAGCGATACAGGCCGCTGCCGGGGCCGCCACTATCCATGCTCCAGGGGGTGCGTTTGGCTTGCCATAGTGCCGCGAACAGAATATTGGGATTGGTGGGATCGAAGGCGATGTCGATGCCGCCGGTTTTGGCGTCTTTATAGAGAACTTTGTCCCAAGTTTTGCCGCCGTCGCGGGTGCGGAAGATGCCGCGCTCTTGGTTGTCGCCAAAAGGATGCCCAAGGGCGGCGACGAAGGCGACATCTGGATTCTTGGGGTTTACGATCAGGCGCCCGATGGCGTGAGTGTCGGCAAGGCCGACCAAGCTCCACGTCTTTCCGGCGTCGATGGACTTGTAAACGCCATTGCCGCCCACGATGTTGCCGCGGATACAAGCTTCGCCCGTTCCGACGTAGATGACGTTGGGGTCGGACTGGGCTACCGCGATGGCGCCGATCGCAGGCGAGGCGCCTTTCTGTTTGTCGAACACCGGCGTCCAATTGAGGCCACCGTCGGTGGTCTTCCAGACGCCGCCAGCGACCGCGCCGAAATAATATACATTGTCTTGACCGACGACGCCGGAGACGGCAACCACGCGACCTCCGCGAAACGGGCCGACCAGGCGATAGTTGAGCGCCTTCCAGGGTGACTTTTCTTCCTCTTCCTGCGTGCCTCCATCGGGTGATCCAGCAGCGGTTGGCTGCGCGGCTGGAGGCTTGGACTCAGCCGGAGTATTTTTTTTCTTCTGAGCGAATGCGGGACCAGCGAGGAACAGGAGCAACAGGAAGAACGTGATCTTACGCAAAGCAGATACCTCCAGGGCGTGATGCCGAGGCGAAATCCTAAACGCTAAAGCCCCCCAACGCAAAGTCTAAATCGATCGAGGTAGACGAGATTTTCAGGCCTCCCCCGCGCGATGTGGCGATGCCGCATTGAGTTTTTTCGAGACTCGGTTCATAGTGCTGCCGCGGTTGGTTGGCGCGGCGGATTCCCTTTTGCTTTTCAGAATCGGAAGCATCCGCCTGTTTGGTCGAATCCAAGCGTTTGAAAATTTCCCTTGAGGTGTCATGCGATGCGATGGAATCGTCTCCTGATCGTAACGTTCGCCATGTTGAGCAGTTTGCCGGGCGCACGGATTAGCGAGGCGCAGCAATATCCGCCGAGCGGTTTTCAGGAGATACGCTGGCGCATGATTGGCCCAACGCGGGGTGGTCGTACGCGCGCGGCTTGTGGAGTGCCGAGTCAGCCGAATGTTTTCTACATGGGACAAGTGAATGGCGGGGTGTGGAAGACCGACGATTTTGGCCGCACATGGAATCCAATTTTCGATTCTCAGGACACCCAGGCGATCGGGGCCGTCGCCGTAGCTCCTTCCGATCCAAACATCATTTACGTATCGAGCGGCGAGGGGTTGGCGCGCCCGGACCTGGCCGTGGGGAATGGAATCTATAAATCGACGGACGCCGGCAAGACCTGGACGCATCTGGGGCTTCGTGACGGGCAAGGAATTCCTGCGCTGGCCGTCGATCCTCGCGATCCGAACCGCGTGTTTGCGGCCGTGCTTGGTCATCCGTACGGCCCTAATGAGCAGCGCGGAATTTTCCTGTCCATCGATGGCGGGCAGAATTGGCAGAAAATCCTGTACAAGAGCGACGGCATCGGCGGTTCGGATGTGGAAATCGATACCTCGAATCCAGACATTGTTTATGCGTCGATGTGGGAGTTGCGGCTCGGTCCATGGGAGGACGGGAACGAATATCAAGGGAGCGGCGGAGGTCTTTTTAAGTCGGTCGATGGAGGCAAGACCTGGCTTCCACTAACCAATGGATTGCCAAAGGGGGTCATCCAGATTCAAGTGGCGATCGCTCCGAGCCAGCCGAGCCGGGTGTATGCGGCGGTGGCCAGCGAACGGGAAGGAAACGCGACCGGCAACGATGTCGGAATTTACCGTTCCGATGACCGGGGCGAAAACTGGCAGCGCATCACCACCGATCCGCGGCCTGCGATCCGCATTGGTGGCGGAGATTTGCCAGTGCCGAGAGTGGACCCGAAAAATCCGGACATAGTTTACAGCGCGAGTATCGTCACCATGAAATCATCGGATGGTGGCAAGACCTGGATGAGCCTGCGGGGCGCGCCGGGTGGCGACGATTATCAAAACCTTTGGATCAATCCGGAGTTCCCGAACATTATTTTGTTGGTCAGCGATCAGGGCGCTTTGGTGACTGTAAACGGTGGCAAGACTTTCAGCTCGTGGTACAACCAGCCCACCGCGCAGATGTACCACGTGGCGGCGAGCAACTCGTTTCCCTATCTGGTTTGCGGCGGGCAACAGGAGAGCGGCTCAGCGTGCGTGTCCAGTCGCGGCAACGACGGCGAAATTACGTTTCGCGAATGGCATCCTGTCGGCGTAATTGAGTACGGGTACGCTGCGCCCGACCCGCTGAATCCCGACATTATTTATGGGGCCGGGAGACGCGAGGTTTCGAAATATTCGATCACCACGGGTCAGGTGCAAAATGTTACCCCTATTCCGGTTGCTGATCCAAAGTATCGAACCGATCGCACGCAGCCGATCCTATTTTCTCCGATCGATCCGCACACCCTCTATACCACAACAAACTTTCTATTCAAGACGCGGGATGGAGGGCAGACCTGGCAAGCGATCAGCCCGGATCTTGCGCGCGATCACGCGGGCATTCCGCCGAGTCTGGGAAGCACCGCCAGCAAGGACCCCAACGCGGACAAGCAGCGCGGTGTGATTTACTCGCTGGCTGCGTCCTTCAAAAGTTTGGATACGCTGTGGGCGGGTACCGACGACGGCTTGATTTGGACCACGCACGATGGCGGCACCGACTGGAAGAATATAACGCCGCCTGAATTGACGCCTTGGAGCAAGGTGACGCAGATCGAAGCGTCGCACTTCGATGATCAGTCGGCTTACGCTTCGGTGAGCCGTTTCCGCATCGACGATCTTCGGCCCTACATTTATCGGACTCACGACGGCGGAAAAAGCTGGAGCTTGATCACCAACGGACTGCCGGATTCCCCGGTCGACACGGTGCGCGAAGACCCTGTGCGCAAGGGATTATTGTTCGCCGGCACGGAAACCAGCGTTTGGGTTTCTTTCGACGATGGTGACCACTGGCAGTCACTCCAGCTGAATCTGCCGCACACGTCCATGCGCGATCTGATCGTTCATGACGATGACTTGATTCTGGCTACGCACGGACGCTCGTTCTGGATTCTCGACGACATCACGCCGCTGCGACAACTCTCCGCCGCTATGCAATCCGCGGATGCATTTCTCTTCAAACCCGCCGCAGCGTACCGGGTGCGCCGTAGCACCAACACCGACACTCCGATTCCTCCGGATGAACCGATCGCTCAGAATCCTCCGGACGGCGCACTGGTGGATTATTTTCTTCCGCGAGACGTAAGCTCGCCGGTAACGCTGCAAATCCTCGACGCACGGGGCAAAGTTGTGCGCCACTATGCCAGCACCGACAAGCTAGAGCTCACCGAGGAGGATCTCGCCAAGCAACTGATTCCCCTCTACTGGGTCCGCATGCCCAAAGCGCTCCCCACGAGTGCGGGGATGCACCGATGGATTTGGGATCTGCACTACGCCACGCCCGAGTCCGCCCGCTATGACTATCCGATTTCGGCGGTGCCCGGCGACACGCCGCGTGTTGCACAAGGCCCCCTGGCTTTACCGGGACAGTACACGGCCAAGCTGAAGGTAAATGGTCATACGTATTCCGAGTCTTTCACCGTAAAAATCGATCCCCGAGTAAAAACCCCCAAGGACGGGCTGGTACAAATGTTTGAGATGGAATCGCGCCTGGCCACCATGATGACCGAGAACACGCGGGCGCTCGCGGAGGCGCGATCGGCGCACGAACAGTTGCAGAAGCTGGCTGGGCAAGCGAGTGGCCCGGTAGCGGATGCCGTTTCGACGTTCGACAAGAAAACGACGGCTGTTCTAGGCGGAGGAGAACGGCGGGGCGGAGGAAGCTCGGCGGTTCCAACGATCTCCGCAGTCAGCGGCGCGATAGGGGCTCTGTACGGAGAAGTGGAGCGAGCCGATGCGATGCCGACAATGGCGCAACGCAATGCGATGACGGAGACCGAAAAGCGTTTCGCGGAAACAACCAAGCAATGGGCGGCACTGAAGCACACCGACCTGCCAGCATTGAATCTGCGACTCCAGGCGGTAAATCTTCCAGAGATTCGTGTGGATGCTAAGCCCGTTGAGGAAGACCACTCCGAAGATATAGAGTGAGCTTTGGCGGAGCGTGTGGGAGTCGAACCAATGTTGCCGCGACGGTGAACTAGAGTTGGCGCAGATATGACGAAGGCGTGACGCCGACGACATTGCGAAACACAGTTTCGAAGTGCCAATGATTTTCGAATCCGACTGCGAGGGCAACTTCGAGAATGGAAAGAACCCCGTTTCTGTTTAATGATACGAGGAAGTTTTCTCTGATTTAGTTCCACGCGGGAAACAGCGGGCGCGTGAGCGTTAGAACCTCTGCGATGAGGAAGCGCTAAAACTCTCACTGTTTAACAGGTTGCGACCCGCGCGGCTGTTAGCGCACTGCTGTCAATCAACCTTTACGCACCCTAAGTCCCGATTAAGCGCTTACCGGGAAAAAGTATTCCATCAAAATCAGATGCAGGCACGACGGGACTTAGTCGCCCGGTCCGACAATAGTTTAGGGTCAACTCCTTGGGACTTAGCCGGTGTCGCTGGGCTCATCGGGATCAGATAGTAGGCTGAGTCATTCTCTGCCCTTCGGGAGATCCATTGCGCGTAGTAGAGTGCGCTAATCTGACGTTTTAAGAGTGCGAGCCACATGGTATGGCGCCGGTAGAACGTCAAGCATTCGCTCTCCTCGCTAGCGTATCCAGCCAGGCAGGCCACCGGCCTTCCGAAACTCTTCGTGCAGATCGCTTAATGCTTGTTTGTCGTTTTGTATTTCGAGCTTCAGGGCGTCAATTTTGTTCAGGAGGTCCACGAATTCGTCCGAATACACTTGTGTAGTATCTCCAACCAGCAAATCTTGTTGGACGCGTTCGGTTTCCAGTTGGCTCTGCAGGGCCGGAAGCGCCTTTTGGTCCTGCGCGAGTTTGTTGCGAGCTGCCGCGAATCGCGCTTGCCAGTACGCTTTGGCTTTTGCAGTTTTGTCCGCCTGGTTGGCCAGCGCAGCACGAGCGGGGGCCTCCCCGTTCGTGGTGGCGGCGCTTGGCGGCGGAGCTGGCGGCCCAACAACGGAAACGCCGCCAGCCGGCAACCCCTCCAGATCGTCATCCGTATAGACCTTGTCCGCTGCGGAATTGTCTTTGTCAGTTTTGGGCTTAGGTGTCACACCGGCGGGCGGGGCCTGAGCTTGGGGTGACTTGGGCTGCGGTTGTGGCGGCGTCTGTGACTGGGCCAACACCAGATTCGTCAACCATAAGGCCACGAGCAGCGCGGGAGCCGCTATTCGTGTGACTTTCACTCTCCCGTGTCCTTGCATCTCTTTCTTTCTCCTGAAGGGAGCGTTCTCTGTAACCAGGGCACCCTAGAACAAGGCACTCTTGCCATTCATCCAAGTACAAATGTAGCGTGAATCGATGGTGCGGGCAGTTATGGTGGCGTACAGATGTGTTCTGCAAAACACTGGCCCCTGGGATAGATAATCCACATGCCCTGTAAACGCGCAATCAACCGGAAAAGTGGGGAGCGCCAATCTCGATATCTATGGCGGTACATTTGTATACAATTTTCATTGACCCATAAAATACCCGCATAAACATTGGCTTCTAGCAACATAAAATCGCGGAAGCGTGGGGGAAATTGAAAGGACAGGCTATTACCATAAGGCTTGTGCTCTCTGAGCGTTACACCTACGTGCGAACTACAACATGCGTGGCACGCTGCGAAATCCACTGAGACACAGACTATGATGAAGATTCTCCTAAAGGTGACAGTCGTAGGTGGATTGTTTTTACCGCCAGGCTATAAAGCGATTGCGCAGACGAAACGCTCAGCTTGTCCTCGGGCTGAAAAGTCTCCTGTCATCCCTGGGCGGCAGCCTCTCTTGCTGGATGCCTCTTTTCGGCCGTTAAAGAAACCGAGAGCACCCAGACATTGGCTGACGGAACCCATATTCAGAGGAAGTTCAAAGCGGTCGCCCGCGATTCCTTAGGCCGGATACGGTGCGAGACCTCCGCGCCCACGGACCCCGACAAGGACTTCCCTGAAGTACCGAACTTGATTCACATCTACGATCACGCGCCAGTTTCTGGTACATCCTTACCCCGCAAACTGCTGTCGCCTCGCGCAACCGTTTAATTGATCCCGCAACGAGCCCGAGAGTGGACACGCAGCCTCAACACTCGTCTGCTCCGGTTTCTGCTTACACGCAGGTGCCGGACCAGGAGCCCCCGCCTGCCGTCGAGCGGCTTGGGGAACAGCTTTTGGAAGGTGTTTTGTTGACCGGGAGAGAATTACACGGACGATCCCAGTGGGCGCGGCGAATTTGTCGTCCTCAACTTGTCCGGTTTGCGCCTATCAGAGTTGAAGGATTTCGTCGGAGTGCTATTAGCGAAGATCGATTCACAGTATCGCGAACAATCCGGACGGGTGTACTGTGGTGCCGTTTTGGGGGTCAAGAGAAAATTGCGGCTCCGAGGCGCCAAACGTCTTGGAGAAAAATCGAATCCCGGGCCGCGTATCAGGTCGCAGTGAAGTGAGTTTTTGATGAGGAGGAAGAAATGAGTAAGGAAGGCGCGACAACTTTAGCGATCTTAGCGCTACTTATCTCTGGTCCTGTGGTGCTAGCTCGGGGGAAAGCGCCACCTCAGAAGACGCTGAAAGAGCTCTCACCCAGTGAACCTCGGGGCATTTACGCCGTGGTCCTGGCCTTCGACCATCATCCCTACACCGACACCATTGACAATCCCGCGATTTCGGGACTGTTTCTCTACTACGACTGGGCGACCTTGGAGCCCAAGGAAGGCCAATTCGATTTCAGTCTACTGGAGGAGGCCTTTAAGATCGCCGACTCGAAACACAAGACTATTCAGCTCGGCCTGCTTCCCGGTTTTTCGTCGCCTGGCTGGCTCTTGGACGAACTTCCTTCCTGCGATGGGTGGTTGGGTTCAGGCGGGAGGACCGGCCCCGCACCACCGCAATGCGGAAAGGCCACCTTCGGATATCCCGAAGGCGTCGCGCGCAAGGGCGAGCTGCATGAGCTGCCGCTGCCATGGAATCCTGTATACAAGAGATCGTGGCACGCGTTTCTACTGGAGCTTGCGAAAAGGTTTGGGCAGCGCGAAGCCTTGGTGTCCATCGCTGTCGCGGGTCCCACGTCGCAATCCGAAGAAATCATCATGCCGCACAACGGGCCAGGCGAGACGGAGAAGTGGGCGCGACTCCTGGAGGCGTTCTACCGAGATCCGTCGTACCATCGGTCGAACAAGGCGTTTGTCGAGGAGTGGAAGGCGGCAATCGACGATTACGGAAGAATCTTCAGTAACATCACTCTCGCGCTGACGCTTGCGGCGGGTCTTCCGTTCAATCCAACGCGGCCTGGGGCACGAGAGGTTTCCACGTTGGAGATCATGAACTATTTTGCGAGCAAGCCGTTGGGGCCAAACGCCAAGGCGACCCAGAATAATGGCGTAATGGCAGCGCACCCACTGACGATGAGACCGGTTAAAGCGATGTCCGCGGACACGAGGCGCAATCCACGAGTTCTGGCCGGAGGAGAGTTTTCCACCGGGTTTTCGCGACGCCCGGCATTGGAAGGATGTCCGAGTGAGGATAAGTCTTCTCCGACCTGCCAAAGCATCACTCCCGAGCAAGCCCTCGACAACGTGCTGGGTGTCTTCTTCGCCGGAACGCCGGACGGACACTTCTATGGGACACAGGACGGCCCGGCACGCGTCCAATATTTGCAAATCTATCAGGACGATATTCTGTATGCCAACAGCCACTCACCGATTCAGGCCAAGCTCCTGGAGGCCAGCAAACGGTTCTTGTCTTCGAACTGAACATTGATCTGGAAGTAATCCTCAAGTCCATGAGAAGGCCGGTTGATGTCAAGGCACGTCCAAGTAACTCCTGCTAACGATCCGTTGACGTTCGGAGGACATCCGGGTGTCACCATCCCAGTCGGGAAGGCGAGCGTATTTTGATCGACCTGCTGAGGGTTCGAGTACTGGATTGAAGTGCCGGGGATGTTAAGTTTTCGCATAAAGCTCTTTTTAGTCGAAAAAGTCTGCATGAAGCGCAAGGGAAACCAAATACGTTTCGCCGGGAATGCTATTCAAGCGCGGTTCTTTATCGTGTACCGCTATTTTGGACTTTTCGTTCCATCCGTGGACAGAGAAGCGGGCTTCTCAAGACGGACAGAGGTGGGAACAGGTGCTAAGGTCGATTGCTCGGCGCGTTGGTCGGGATCGCAGTCTTGCCGCTCGGCACATTTAAAGCTTGGCTGCCAACCATGTAAACCATTTTGCGTCAGTGTTTGCCGCAGCCACAGTTTTTCCTTTTACTCTCTTACGTGATCGGCGTTATTCTTTGGAGCAAGACTCTTTCAGCTCGCAATCGTCTCGAAGGCAAAGTTGTTGAACTTCAGTTCGGTGGGGTCATGGCCCATGTGGTCGTGCGCGTCGGCAAGAATCTGATTGAAAGCGTGATCACGAAGCGCAGTGCGGACGAAATGAAGCTCAAAGTAGGCGATAAAGTGTCCGCTGTAATCAAGTCAACTGAAGTGATGCTCGACAAGAAGTGACGCTCACAAGTCGGGCGAGCCGTCATCACTGACTACCCGCGTTCGCCAGCCGGGCTAACTAAAAAGGGATCCGAAAATTTCACAATTTTAGTTTGGATGGGACCCACAGACGAAAAAGGGGACCCGCGAAATTTAGTTTATGGTTTGTGGGGCGCGGGACTCCTATTGATTTGTAGATTTCAAAGAGGGCGAGAGGGCGGCTTTAGGCGGACCATTGGAAACACAGCGCGTATCCATCAGGGTCGCGAAGATACATCTGCTTCATGCCATAGCTGGTGACGACGGGCGCTTTAACACTGACGCCCTTGGCGAGCAACTCTCTGTAAACTGCGTCCAAGTCCTGACACCCGAAGTACAGTCCGGTGTCCTCGTGAGCGCCTACCCGTGCGCTGTCGGGCGGAATCGGACGCTCCTCGTCAAATTCATAAGCTGTGTTTAGCATAAGCGCGGTATCGCCCAGCCGAAGCAGGGCCCAGTGAAAACGGTCCTCGCCTAGCACCGGTGAAGTGGTCTCTATCTTGAATCCCAACACGTCGCGATAAAAACGCACCGACGTCGGCATGTCATAGACTTGCAGAAGCGGAGTTAAGCCATAGACATCAAGCGCCACCTGACACCCCACAAGTCAACCGAGTGGAGGACCCGTTATATCACAGCTCCTGCTCCCTCGTTCCGGCTGGCCCGTGACAAACCCCAATCATCGCGAAGCCTGCGGGGTATCCCAGCACCCCAGGAAATAACAATCCTTTTTAGGGCCCCTATAAAACAATGTCGCCCCACGTGCGACTAAAACTAAATTTAGTCTCTGTACTAGTTAAGAATTTAGTTCTCGATTGACTGCTATTACCGGTCGAAGCCCGGAAACAAATGGGTTAGCGAAATTATGCTGCGTCTCTAGCCCTTTTCTATTAATAATGTACCATTATAGTTTAGTATTGTTACATTCTGGCGTTTTTCCCCTTGTTAACAGGGTGAGAACGCCAGACTTATTTGCGACAGGGAATATACAACATTACTTTTCGAGGGCCAGATGGCCTAACTGGCGGTCGCTCGCCGCGCTGTGCGGTTGCCACTACCGCCGAAGAAGCAGGCTAGCCCGAACAAGTAGCCGAAGTTGTACCAAGCCCCGTTGTTGTGGACTTCGTAGATATTGATGTTGTTTTTAAACAACGAGGCCACGAACACAAATGGGGCAATAAAGCCCTGCCAGAGGCCGAGCCAGAAGCCTGCGACTCCGTGTTGTTCGCTCGCCGTTCCCTGGAACTGGTTAGCGCCCGGCGCGCATCCAGCTAGAATACTCACCATCAGAAGGACGACCACAAGCCGGGTCAAAGAGAGTTTCATCGGAGTTCCTCAATAATAAGGTTACGAAGCGCGGGCATGAGAAGTCTCAGAAGGCCGAAGCCAGGCCGAATCTTTGTCGAAATCGGCCGCAAAAATCTCGCGAAGACAAGCGCCGGGCTTTTGGGACCTTCTTTCCCTGCTAACTCCTTGATTCTATTCGATCAGTGTCTAAACTAAAATGCTCGCTGATTGCGTTCCCATGCTAGCAGCTGGCGGCGGCG
>Ga0182024_10003530_pt1 | contig 37088 bp, 35 predicted proteins | sample P32metaG_FD_120480 | JGI IMG/M metagenome (GOLD analysis project Ga0182024, IMG submission 120480) | Permafrost microbial communities from Stordalen Mire, Sweden - P3-2 metaG (Illumina Assembly) | ecosystem: Environmental > Terrestrial > Soil > Wetlands > Permafrost | place: Sweden: Stordalen...
ATCGTCGAAGAATGGACCGGTCAGCGCACCAAGCACGAAGTGATGAAAATTATCGGCGAAGCAGGTGTGCCGTGTGGCGCGGTACTCGACAGCGTCGAGCTACTCGAGGATCCACATCTGCGCGAGCGCGGCATGATTGTGACGATCGATCATCCGGTGCGCGGCAAGTTCACGATGCCTGGATGTCCCGTCAAGCTCGAGGATTCTCCTGTCGAGGTAACCAGTGCGCCGCTGCTTGGGCAGCATAACAGCGAGGTCTATGGCAGCATCCTCGGGTTCAAGGACGGCGACCTCCAGCAATTGAAACGGGACAACATCATCTGAGTTTAAACGATTCGAGCGTCGAAGCGCACCGAAGTGTCAGTTAGAAGACGCCGGCTCCGATTGGGGCCGGCGTTGAGTTATTGTGATTCCGATAGCTAGTCCGCGGGTCAAGTCTATCGACGATGAAATATTCGCCGACTGGCTATCCTCCAATGCTCACTCGAAACGGAGGAAGCACGTTGCTGCTACCCGACTAGCTATTGCGCGAACGCCCCGCCGTCCACCGGCATTGGTACGCCCGTCACATACGACGCGCGCTCCGAACATAGCCATGCCACGCTCTCGCCAATCTCCTCGGGCTCGCCGAAGCGCTTTAACGGCTCCGACCGGATGAACCGCTGTTCCGTCTCCGCGCTGCCGCGCATGATTCGCTGCATCATCGGAGTCCGGATCGGACCCGGACACACCGCATTGACGCGAATGCGATGCCGGCCGTATTCGAGCGCCGCCGTCTTGGTAAGTCCTGCCACGCCATGCTTGGCTGCAACGTACGCCGGACCGCCCACGCTCCCAACCAGACCCGCCATCGAGGAGGTGTTCACGATCGCGCCGCCACCGCCCTGCTTGAGCATCTGCGCAATCTCGGCCTTCATACATAGCCATACGCCGGTGAGGTTGATCGAGAGGACGCGATGCCAGTTCTCTTCGCTGCACTTATGCGTCAGCGCGCCCTCCCCCTCGATTCCGGCGTTATTGAAAGCACAGTCGATCCTCCCGTAAGTTTCGACGGCCTTCGCCACCAGCGCTTCGACTTCGTTCGACTTCGATACGTCGACCTTCATGAATATCGCAGCGGCACCAGAATCCTTCAGTGCCTTAAGCGTTTCCATCCCAGCATCTGCGACGATATCCGCGATCAACAACTTGGCGCCCTCGCGCGCAAAGATCTTCGAGGTCGCGCGGCCGATCCCGGACCCCGCTCCGGTTATGATTGCGATTTTGCCGTCGAGTATTCCACCCATGTGCATTTCACCCCGCCGCAAGGATATTGCTTGCCTGTTTTTCGACCGCCGTGCCCTTAAAGAAATTCGGATTGTTGGCCGCCCACAGTTTCACCGGATTAGTAAAAACGAAGTCGCGAAAGTCCGTATCGCTGATCAATCCATCTTCGACCAGCTCGTACGCTTCGTGCAGTACCTCAGTCATATCTTGAACATCGAAATGGCCGATGTCCGATCCGAAAACCGCGCCCAGGCGTGCGCCGAACGGATTTGCTTTCGCGTTGAACGCCCATGCATTGAGCGGATCGTCGGACTCGCAGCCGAAATAAAATCGCGGGACGAATAGTTCGCGGATTTCCTCCGGATGCTCGATCCCGCATGCCGCGAAATCGTCGAGCGACGCATCGGGATCGGTGGTGCGCGGCGACAGGCTTCTGCCGGGATTTCTGAGCTGTTCGACCTTGTCCACCACGTCCTTGCCCCCATATTCGCGGAACAGCTTCATCATCAATTCGCGATCGATATTCGCCGGATTGATATCCTCGAGCGCTGCCAGGTTGCGCTTCTTCCAGTGGCCGATCAGATCGTTGTAGAGACCGCACGCCCACCCCACTCCGCCTTCCAGAAACGCGAACTTGAGCGTCGGGAAGCGCCGCGTCACGCCCCCGAGAAACAACGCCTTGCAGACCGCTTCGCCCGCCACGCCAAAATGACCGATGTGGTTGTACACGGCATTCGAAGGCGAGACCCGCGTGCCCACTCCCTTCGTCACCGAATGAAACGTCGGCGACACCCCTAGTTCGACGCATTTCGCCCACACCGGGTCATAATCGTATTCGCTGTCGATCGCCAGCATGTCGAGCCATTCGTTGTAGCGCGGATTGGGTTGCTCGACTCGATCGGGCGGCGGATCAGGCTCGTCATCATCACCACCTTGAGCCCTAGTGTCCTGACTACGTACTCGAGTTCGTCGATCGCTTCGTGCGGAGTATGCATCGGGATAACCGCGGTTGGCGTCAGCCGATCCTGATATTCCCGAAAGCAGTCCGCCGAGAACGTGTTGAACGCGCGGCACGTCACCTGCCGCAGTTCCGCATCCGCGATAAATGGAACGCGCAGTCCCATCGACGGATACAGCACCACGAAGTCGAAGCCGAAATCGTCCAGCCGTTCGTATAGCAACTTCGGCAGCATCGACGTGGCATGATCGAGCGTGTTCTTCGCCGGCAGCCCCCACCATACCGGTTGATCGAGTCTGCGATCGCGCCGTTCCTTGAGCGGGATCGTCAGATGCCAATCTTCCGTCGGCCGCGACTTGAAACCCTCGACCGCCTTGGCGCCCCCAACCCGCTTGAGGTAGTCGGCCACCTGCGGCCCAAATTCCACCCAATGGCCATCTGAGTCGATCACGGGATGATTCAAGCGTGCGCGTATCGCCGCCCCTTTCGAACTGCCATTGCTCGACATGTTTGATCTCCGCAGCGCCGTTAACCCAATTCTTCGCTTGCGCCATTAATCCAGTCCGGCGTTGCGCCTTCAACTTAGTCCGCCACTCATGCAGGCTTGCGAAACGGCGCGACTGCAGTCGCCGCGCGCTCCGCCTCACGCCGCATCAACACGAGATCGGTTCCGTACAATAGGAATTGCGCGCCACTGTCGATCACCGATTTAGCGTTCTCCGGACGATTGACCGCCCCCGCCACAGCAATCCCGCGCTGCTTGCACAATGCGTTCACCCGCGCACTCGCCTCGCGTAACGTCGGATGTGAGTATTGCCCCGGAATTCCCAGGCTCTGGGCTCAAGTCCTGATGACCAACGAGCACCAGGTCGATGCCCGGTATCAGGATATCTTCGATATTCTCCAGCGCCTCTTTAGTCTCGACCAACACCGCCAGCAGCGTGTTCGCGTTCGCATGCACCATCGCAGCAAGTGGTTCGACGTCTTCGTAGTCCGTACTCGCGCCCTGGTAAATCGCCATCCCGCGCCGCCCCTGCGGATGGTATTTCGCGTACTCGACGAACTCCCGCACCTCGTCTCCCGTTTTGACGTGCGGTGCGATCAGGCTCTGGCATCCCGTGTCCAGCAGCCGCGTAACGTACTGGTACTGCAAGTCGGGGATGCGCACGATAGGCGTGATCCCCGCCGCATGCGAATGCGCCACCAAATCGACCACCGTCTCGAGATTGTACGCGGAATGCTCCGTGCAAATCATCGCGAAGTCCATTCCGGCCGCCGCCAGCGTATGCACCACTCCGCGCCCGCGCGTCTCCCACACCAGCGTGCCCAACGCGATACCGCCGGACTTCAACGTTGCCCGCAATCGATTGACCCGCATATGGCTACCTCCACAAAGTCCGTGCCGTTCGATAGACTGAGTGTGTTTTGAGGCCTGCATAGCACATCGCCGCAGCCGCAACCATGTTTGCGACGCACGCTCGGTTTTCGACCCGCACTTTGTTTAGCGACACGCGCCCGGTTTCGACTCGCGATTGGGTTAACGACACGCCCTTGCGATATACCGGATGGAATGCAAGCACGATTGGAACGCGTTTTCTAACCTTCGCCAGACCGGTATTGAATCGATCGCGACCGTGTTAGTGGTTGAATGCTAATGCGGTACGGTCCGCAACCCCTTGGGGCAATCACAAAGGAGAACGAATCATGGCCGGGATACTACAAGGAAAAGTCGTACTGGTGACTGGTGGCGGTTCGGGCATCGGGCGGGCCACCTCGCTTCGACTCGCGAAGGAAGGCGCAAAAATCATGATCGCCGACTACGTCCCCGAGGGCGCGGAACGGACGGTTAAGATGATTAAGGAGGCCGGCGGTGAGGCCAGTTGTATCGCGGCCGATGTCTCCTTCGCCAATCAGGTCGAGACCATCATCAACAAGACCGTCGAGACCTATGGTCGCATCGATTGCGCCTACAACAACGCAGGCATCGAGGGCAAATTTTCCGATACGATCCTTTGCACCGAGGAGAATTTCGACCGGGTGATCGCGATCGATCTCAAGAGCGTATGGCTCTGCATGAAGTACGAGATTCCGCAGATGCTCAAGCAGGGAGGCGGGAGCATCGTCAACACGGCCTCGATCGCTGGCTTGGTCGGCTTCAACGGAATACCTGCGTATGTAGCGGCCAAGCACGGCGTGGTCGGACTGACGCGCACCGCTGCGCTCGAATTCGCGCAAAAAAATATCCGGGTAAACTGCGTTTGTCCGGGGGTGATTCGTACCCCGATGGTCGAGCGCGCTATCGATGGCGGTGGTTTCACTGAAGCCGACGTGACTGCTGCCGAGCCCATCGGGCGATTAGGCAAACCGGAAGAAATCGCCGAGGGCGTCCTGTGGCTGCTATCCGACGCGGCGTCGTTCGTCACCGGCCATCCGCTGACCATCGACGGTGGCTGGGTCGCTCAATAAAGCGTAAGGGTTGCTCGCAAAGAATATCGTTATCTCAATTCCACCGCGCTGCCGACGGGTTGCTCGCTAACCGGATGTGTCGCTCGTGAAAGAGTTACGCGTTGCACTCGAGACTAAATGCGCTGTGCTCCGCCCGTGGGAGTCCGTTGCAGCGTGCCAGCGGTTGTTCTTCGCTTTGCCCGCTCTGCCAGCGGGTTTGCGGCGCGAGTATCAATCGGTGAAAAAACGAATATCTGGGATACCCAATCCGTCATAACTACAGCAACTGAAATGGCGTCGCTTGAACTCTAGTGAAGCTAATAAAGCTACCTTAGGCAACCGCAGCTATTGACCATCGAACGTCACCGCATTAGGATTACGTCATCACTTGGATATCGCAGCGCCGTAGCAACACCGCCCTGCAACGATGAGGAGTAGTTTTGGATATGATTTTACGTGTTTTCGGGATATTGATCCTGGGCGGTAGTCTTATATTAGGTGGCATTGGCATGGCCAACGCTCACCCCGGCACCCATAACGGTCATGACGGCTACAATGGCAGCGGTAGTCACAATTCGGCTCCCGAACTTGACCCCACCGCTCTCGCCAGCGGTATCGCGATGCTGGTCGGTGGCGTCCTTATGCTCAATGAACGTCGCCACAGGAGCAAATAACTTTCCTCCCGAATCGTCGCGGCCCATCCATCGCCTCGTCATTCCCGTTCGCAACGGAAGTGGCGAGGCCATGCTTAGTCAACGCTCAAACAAAATCAACCGAGCTACTCTAGTCAATATCGGCTATTGACCGTCAAACGTCATCGAATTAGGATTATATCATCACTGAAAATTGCAGCACTAGGCCAACCGGCTCTGCAAGTGCTGGAGGAGCAGTCTGATATGGTTTCACGAATTCTCGGAGTCTTAATTGTGACCGGTAGTGTTTTCTTCGGTGTCTTTGGCATGACGCACGCCCAACCTGTCAGCGCGACCCCCGTGAAGAGATCGGCGCCTGAACTCGACCCTAGCGCTCTCGCCGGCGGTATTGCGATCCTGGTCGGCGGTGTCTTGGTACTCAACGAACGGCGCCGCAGCAAGCAGTGATAGATCTTTGCCTCATCGTCGCGCGGCCCAATCCATTTGCCCTTCGACTCCGTTCCTCATGGAGTCGAGGGGCAATCCTTATCAGCAACCAATGTCAACACCGAACCTGCCAGTCGCCTCGCCCATATGCCCAACTCTGAGGCAGCTGTCGCCCTCCCACTCGCCGCTCCACTCACCGTCGGCCGCTTCCGAGGTATCGTACGCACCGCCCTGCTTCTTGGGTTGTTAGCGGGCGAGTTATCCCATTTCGGAGTTCCGCTGCTCCCTGATCTCAATCCCGCTTTGCGCGGATGGTGGTGGCCAATTATTTGGGACGGGCGGCCCTTCGCCGAGGCGCTTATCGGCGGCGCGCTCATCGCCATCTTCCTGAGCTGGCCGATCTTTCGCACCGCACTCGCCTCCGCAATTCATGACGCTCAATCCACTCGTCTCAATTTCTGGCTCGGAGTCCATCTGCTATGCGTGGCGATGGTTGCCGGATGGCTCGCCTGCGGGATGCAAGCCGGCATCTTCTCCGCCATCGATGGCGCGATATGGTTCTTTGCTGGTCTGGTTTTCCTTTCCGCCACTGCTGTTACCTGGTCGGCCGCCATTGTACCGCGGGTCTTCTGGACGGCCTGGCTAACACGTAGCCCGAGCGCGCTCGCCCTCGGTGCGATCATCGGTATCCTGGCGCGGTCCGCCGGCTATTTCATTCAGATGCTCTGGCCGCCGCTGCGCCAATACACCTTCGTCACGGTCGATCTGATGCTCCACGCACTGGGCCTTTCGGTCGTCAGCGACCCCAGCCGCGCCCTGCTCGGAACCGCGCACTTCGCCGTCACAATTGCACCGGCCTGCTCGGGACTGGAGGGCATAGCACTGATTTGCGCCTTCATCGCGGCCTACCTATGGTTCTATCGCGCCGAATATCGCTTCCCGGCGGCCTTGGCATTGATTCCCGCCGGCATTGCAGTCATCTGGATCCTCAACGCGGTTCGCATCACCGCGCTGATCCTGCTCGGCCAATGGTATAGCGAGGTCGCCGTTGCCGGCTTCCACAGCGTCGCCGGCTGGATATTCTTCAATCTAACCGCCTTCGGCGTCGTCAGCGCGAGCCGTCACGTCGGTTGGATTACTCGCGCCGATGAAGCTGACTTGAACCGCGACAACGCTCGCGATCCGAATCCTGCCGTTCCCTATTTGCTCCCCTTAATACTGACGATCGGCGTCGCGATGCTCACCGCTCCGTTCGCCGGTGGCTTCCACGCCGCCTATCCTGTGCGTGTGATTGTCGTCGCGCTCGCCATATGGTGGTATCGCGACCGCATCGGTAGCGCGCTCGCCGGATTCTCCCACGCGCCCGGACTCTCGTACTTGACCGGACTCTCCTGGCCCAGCGTCGGCCTCGGTGTCTTATGTGGGGTGCTCTGGATCGTCCTGACGCCTCGCGATCACGCCGCTGACGCCGCCATCGCAGGACATCTGCGCAGCCTCCCGACCACCGCTCTAACGGTCTGGCTCCTGTTCCGTGTCGCTGGCGCAGTTATCACCGTACCGCTCGCCGAGGAACTCGCATTTCGCGGTTACCTGCTGCGCAAACTTATTGCGTCGAACTTCGAGTCCGTGCCCTTCGACGCCTTCACCTGGACGTCGTTTATCATCTCATCAGTTGCCTTCGGCGCGCTCCATCAGAGCTGGATTGCAGGCGTGATAGCCGGGGGCCTCTTCGCTCTCGCGATGTATCGCAGAGGCCGCCTCGCCGACGCGATCGCTGCTCATGCCACTGCCAACGCACTGCTCGCCATCTACGTCATCGCCACCGGTTGCTGGTCCCTCTGGAGCTGACCCCGCTCCGCCCCGTCCGCCGATCAATTCTCCGGCGAAGGGCACGTCTGACGGTCCCCCCGGCGTCCTGCGGTTTCATGATCCACTTTGATGTTACAAGAGGAGCCGATCGATCCGCTCCAAGAATAGGGTGATGCGGTGCTCAAAAGTGTGACGTAATCCTATTGTGCCACCCGCTACCCCACATTGATTTGCGGCACAGCCCAATTGAAAGGGATTACCCGGCTAGGCAGTGTGGTACGCTGCCCGAAACCGATCGCGCTCAACTCAGCCACGATTTCCCTGAGCGTCTCGGCACGCACACTCAACTCAGCGACACGATCGCCAGCTGATGCTCAAGCATGCGAATCAGTGCTGATATGTGTTCCCGCGCGGCCAGATCAACGGCAGAACCCGAGGTCTTCAGCGCTTGCAGCGCCCCGAGAAGGTCAGATGCCGGCGCGATGGAGACCATCGTTCGGAGCGGTGCTGCAGTCAATTGACCGGGCTGGAGTTGCTCTCGAATGTTCGCCAGCCACGATTCCAGCCTCGATCGGATCGCCCGATCGAAGCTCTCCCTTGCCAACCGCGCCCGCTCGTCCGGACTGCCGCTGAATCCGGCCTCGCCTGCACTGCCTGTCACGTCGGGCCCGCGGCGCGCCCGCTCGTCCGCATCGCCAGCGCCGTCGGACTCTTCTGTACTTCGAGTGACACCCGGCTTCGGGTGTACCCGATCATCTATGCTACCAGCGCCAGGCTTCCGCCTCGTCTGATCGTCTGTGCCACCACTGATGCCGGACTCGCTAGCCGAGCGCACCGGTTCCTCGGTAGCACGCGCGACCCTCGGCTCTCTTGCCCGGCGTGTCCAGGCGTCCGTGCTCTCGACCGCGAGCTCCGCACGCGCGAGATTACCCAACGCGAACGCGAGTCGCCTCATCGTGTCGAGCGCATCGACAAGGTTGCGAGCATCGATTCCGGCTGAAGGTCCCTGAAGCTGCGCATCAGCCGCAACACTGAGCATCTCTTCAATTCCGGCAATCACTTCCACTTCGCCCGCAGAAATATCTCTAGCGGCCGCCTCCACTTCGCCTCTAACCACCTCGTCTCCAATGGCTGCGGCCCCGTTGCCTGCGGCCATGCCTTCTCCAGCGGCCCGTGCCGCTTCGTCCAGTTCGGCTGCGGTCGCTTCGCCGCCAACCGTCTCGGCTCTAACCGCTGCATCCACTTTGCCTCCGACGTCTGCGACTTCTTCGCCGTGAAGTTGTCCGCCGCTCAGCATCGCTTCAGCCCAGGCATTCGAAGGACGCTCAACCTCTTCCTCTCTCAATCGTCCGCCGCCCGGCACCAGCCCGGAAGTTGCTGCTGCCGGTGCCAGCTTGACCAAAGCATTCAAAGGCCGTTCTACTTCCTCGGCTAAGGTGCGATTCGGACGCTCGATTGAGACCGCGGAAACGATCGCGCGAATAATCATGCCGAGGCTGATTCCCCATATAGTCCAGATCGAGCCTGCAATATCGAGCCGCGGCCCTGGACCGCTGTATGCAATAACGAACGCAGTTGCACCTATCACGAGATACGATAACTCACCACCACCCTCTCCAACATAAATAATCAGCAGTACACCAATGAAAATCGTCCCAATGTAAGGCGGGAGTATCGTAAAGTTGGGCGCGAGTACAATCGTGGCCAGCGCGGCAAAGATCAGGGCGCCGGATGCGCCAATTGCGCGGACGGTGAACTTCTTCACGGTCGCGCCATGGCTCGGAGGACCGCCGATCATTAGCAGCCACAGCGCGGCGTGAATCGCCGCGTTGTTGTCGAATAGGCCAGCCAAGAAGGCGATCGTCATCGCGACGGTATGCCGCGCGCAGAAGCGAACCAGGAACTTGTTCAGGGGAAAAGCCCGAGGGAAAACTGGCCGAGGAAGGGCACGCAGCGGTTCTGCGGGCGATTTGCGAGGCAGTTCCGCCGCATCGACCGTGAGCAGATCGCCAATTGAAATAAGCCGCTGCACGACTTCACCGAATGGTCGGGGATCATTGGCGGAATCACGGTTCTCGTCGATGGCATCGCCGAGGGACCTGGTCTCGTTCATTGTAGTGCCGAGCGATTGGGCCTGGCTGACGGCATCGCCGCGTTGCAGGCGGACAACGCGCGCACGGAAGAGTTCGAGCGAATCCGCAAGCTGAGCCTGAGCGAGCGGATCTGTGCCGGTGATGCGTTCCTCGATCATATTCTCGGCTTGAACGGATATAGCATCAGTAGGCGGATCGGTCCGGTGTTCCGCGCGTTCAGCCGCGATGGGCCAAGCGATACCGATGCTCTGTATCGCACTGTCAGCTTGAACGGACCGAGCCTCAGCAGGCCGCGCCTCAGCAGGCCGCGCATGAGCGCCCTTAGCGGTCCCGATGATGTATGCGTCGAGCGCGCGTTCGAGCGCAGCCGCCGCTTCGCGCAGGTCGAGCTTCTCACCGTCATCGCACGCGGCGCCGGCCTGGTTGCATGCGATCATCCCAAGGCGGTCAATCTCGTTGTGGATGCGCTCCACGACCATCACGGCCGCGAGCAGCTCCGCGGGCTCCAGCGTACTCTTCGCATTGCGAGTCGCCGGATGAAGCAGCATCAGATGGTAGGCGAGTTTTGACGCGACACCGCGATCTTGATTGGGCGATGAATCGCCAAGAAAAATCGCGATCAGCAGACTGAGCCTGCGGCGCGAGCGCGCCAGCGTGTTTTGCAGCGAGCTGGCGAGCACCGACGCAGCCGGCTCGGGCCAGATGACGTTGTTGAACAGCCACAACAGCGCGACTGCGATCGCTATCCCGGCGAACATTTGGGCGTTGTCCCATCCGAGCGTGCGGTGGTCGAACAAGACCATATAGAAAGCGGTGACTGCCGGAATTTGGATCCACAGCCAGAGGCGCCCGAGCTTCGGGGAACCGTAGATGAGATAGGTGCTTACCGCGGCAAACGCGATGAACACGCAGACCTGCACGACCGGGCTATCCACCAGTGCGCCAACAGTCGCCAACGCCAGCATCTGGATTGCGGCTGCTGCGATCAGGAAGGCGACTCCGGTGGCGAGGCTGAAGGCAAACTCGGGCAGGGCGAAGCTCACCAGCAGTGTGAGCCCGAGTGGATTGGCGATCTGCAACGAGGCCATCACGCCCGCGCCGACGGCGGTGACGAACGCGACGCGAGCCGCACGATGCCATCGATTCGGGAACGGTGCGAGTTCAGCGTCCCAGGATCTGAGCATCGCGCGAAGCGATCCGAATTGAGCGGACGCGAACATAGTTAACACTTTAGACCGGCAACACAGGTAACACTTTTAGCCGGTTGACTGGCCGAGGAAGAGTGCGCGGGAGGCGGATGCAATGCTGCTTAGAGTCGCCATCGCTCAGACACTACGTTAAAGACGCTGGACCTGACGCGTGTTTTCAAAGAGCTTAGCAATCGTTTGATCGTGAAGCCGCAATACTCACTCGATTGGTGGAACGTTATGCATTTTTATTCGACCGATAGCCAGAGAGCAGGACCGGTGCCAACCGCGGCTCGCGTCGCTCGTCACGCATTCTATGTGACCATCTGCGCGCTATTCGCGATCGCGGGATGCACTCAGCACACGAATGAGCTGGAATTGAACCCACGCGCATGGGCACCACCGGCAGTCGAACGCGAGTGGACCCCCGCGCCGGACTCGCGAGCGCTGGTGGGTTCAGCGACAGAGGTCGCAGCGTTGTCCGATATGCCATCGTCGGATCAAGGCCGCAGACTCGGCCTCACCGAATTGATCAATTTCGCTCTTGCGAGCAACCCGGGTACGCGCCGCGCGTGGGAATCGGCCCAGGCTGCGGCGGCCGCGGCGGGCAAGGCGCGCGCGCCTTACTATCCGGTGATCGGCGCTGAGAGCAACAACGGCTATCAGCGGCTGGTTGATCTGGTGCCGAAACATTGGGGAACGATGAAGACCTGGCAGAGCCGTAGCTTAGTGTCGATGGACTACGACTTGATCGACTTCGGGCGTCGCGACGCCCAAGCGGCGTCCGCGCTCAATCAGCTCGTCGCGGCCAACCTGTTGTTCAATCGCGAGGTCCAGGAGGTGGTCTTCGAGGTCGAGCGAGGGTTCTATGAGCTCGATGCGGCGAGCGCGAACGTCGCGGCGGCGGAAGCCACGGTAAAGCTCGCAACCATCGATCGGACCAACGCCGAGCGCCGGCAGCATAGCGGACTGGCGACTCAGCCCGCCGTATTGCTCGCAAGGCAACGCGAAGCGCAAGCTGAATACGATTTGGAGAACGCCCGCCTCAGCGTCAGCCTCGCGCAGGCCGACCTCGCAGTCGCGCTCGGCGTGCGCGTCGATCAAACGCCCGAGGTCGAACCACTCGGGGATGCGCAGCTGCCGAAATCGCTCGGCGCCGATGTCGAGCAGCTTATCGATGCCGCCGTACGCGAGCGGCCCGATTTGGCAGCGAAGGTGTCCGCGGTGCGCGGACGGCAGGCGAGGTGGCCCTGGCTCGGGCGTCGTTCTACCCGACGATCGGGCTTACGAGTTTCTATGGAGAGCAGGCGTTTACCTATAGCCTCTCGAATCCGAAGACCCCAACCTTCACCGCGATGGCACCCGAGTACGGCGCGGGCGTGACCCTCAAGTGGGACATCTTTACCGGATTTTCGCGAATCAATTCGCTCAGGCAGGCGGAGGCGGAGCGAGATGCTGCGCGCGCGGATCTAGAGAGTGCCGAGCTCGAGATTGCCGCCAACGTGTGGCGCGCCTACTTCAGCTACCGGACCGCACGGCGCAAGTACGACTATGCCGAGACGTTGCTCGCGGCGTCCCAGTCGTCATACGACTCCAACGTAAAGTCATATGGCCACGGCCTCGCGACGATTATCGACTTGCTCTCTGCCGAGCGCGAGCTTGCGACGGCGCGCTACACGATCATTCAGAGTAAGGCGGAGTGTCTAATCTCGGCGGCGGCGGTCACATTTGCGACCGGCGCGATTCCGTCTGAGGCGATACCTACCGTCCGCCCCTGATGGTCACGACTGCGGTCTCGCCCATCCGAAATGGATAGCGCGGATCGTGATCTTCGAGCGTAATGCGCACCGGGAAGCGCTGGGCCAGGCGCACCCAGTTGAGCGTCGGATCGACTCGCGGCAGACCCTCGACGCTGGCGCCATTGTCCTGGAATAGAGCCCATCCCACGCCTTCGACGCGCCCGCGGAAGCGCACGTTGGGATAGCCGAGCAGAAAAACCTCTGCGCTCATTCCGGGCTGAATCCGCGCGAGAAATGTTTCTCGAAAATTCGCCATCACGTACCAGTCTCGATCATCGACCAGGCTTACCACCTGCTTGCCTTCGTTGGCATATTGGCCGACCGCGATGTTGAGATTGGTAACGTAGCCATCGAAGGGCGCGTGGATGTAGCAGTACTCGACGTTGAGTTTGGCCCTATAGGCTGCGGCTTCGGCGGCTTTGCGGCGCGCATTGATATCGCCATGTGTGCCCAGTTCATTGCTTGCACGAGCTACCTCGCTGCGAGCGTTCTCAACTGCGGCGGTGGCCGCGGCCAGCTTGCTCCGTGCGCTGGAGACGTCGTTGGCGGTCACGAAATTTTCGGGAAGGAGCGGAATTAGCCGCCCAAGATACTGCTGGTCGTACTCACGGTCGGCCTCGAGTTGGACCATGCGCGCCTTGGCCGCGGCTATGGTGTTGTCGAATGCACTGATCTGCAGATTGGTAAGATCGACGTTAGCCGCGGCCGCAGCGAGATCAGCCTGGTAAGGACGCGGGTCAACGACGAACAGCAGATCGCCCTTTTTCACCTGCTGATTGTCGCGGATCGGGAGCTCGACGAGCGGGCCGCTGATGTGGGGTGCGATACCAACAGTGTTGGCACGAACGTAGGCATCGTCGGTCTGAGGAAACAGAAAATAGATGCGCGAGACGTAAAAGGCGAGCACGATCGTAACTGCATAAACTGCGGCTGCGAGAGCCATCCCTGCGATCCGCACACCGGCATTCGCGCGCGCCTGAATTCGCTCCGCCGCCATCGCAAATTAGATCCGGTTGAAGAATAGCACCCAGACGATCATCGCGAACATCGCGATCAGGCTTGGATAGAAAATCGTCGGCGGGCCAACGTGAGATTCAAGGCGTGCGATTACTAATAACGAGCGCCCCAACGCGGCGAGAATCGCTCCGGCGATCATGCATAGCAACCAACTCGGGAAGTTCGCTCCCGCGATCGTCACGATCGGATCGCAGCCGGCGAAGGCGACCATTGCGAAAAGCATGACAGGGACAAATAGCGCCGACCGCTCCGAAAGCCACGTACTCACAGGCCAACTTCTTATCACCAAATGATGATGCCATTACACAGTGCAAGAAACACTACTGGCTTTGTGCGAGTTGCCTTTGGTGATTTTATCCGAATATCTGCGCCGTGAGGCGGTCCACCAACAGCCGCCCATTACCTGGGGCGTCGTCGTTAGCGCATGAAGACTCGGTACGCCAAAATAAAGAACTCCGCTCAGCCAGCAAACGACTACTGCCTTCGGACGTCGACTCCAAACTGATTTCGGCGGATGCTCGCGTGTGTGGCAACGAATTCGTCATCACGCAACGGTCATAGTGAAGAGACCATTATGCAAGAAAAAATCGAAGTGGGATTTCAGGCGTTTACTTCCGACGGAAGCGAGGAGTTCGGCGCTGTTCGGCAGGTTTCGCCCGGCGGCCGTCCCGAGCTAGTAATCTACGTTGAGAATGCCGGTGACTTCACAATCCCCTTGAGCGCCGTCGAGGCAGTGCATTCGGAAAAGATCATCTTCAACTGCGCAAAGCTCGATCGCCGGCTTCGTCATGCGATCGGCCATGCACATGACAAGGAAGAGCCCGGCGCTTGAAGTACTCTTTGGATCAAAGTGCAGCGGTCGAGACCGGATTGTAGCAGTGGTTCGCATAGGCGTGGAGGAGCTGCCTCAGGCGACCTGCCCTCGTTTAGCTAAGTGCTATGGGCGCGGTAATATTCCTCCCGATGATCTGTGATTGTGCTCGAGCCGACGCGCGGAAATAGGAGATATATGATCGCGCATCGTGATCAGTCGCGTTGACGATCCAGCGCGGCCAGAGACCGTCCTTATCCTCGAGCGAATTGAGTTGGGAACCGAGGTGCTGCAGCGATTTGCTATGCCAGTATACTTGGCAATTCGCTATTATGATGGCATAACGCCATGATGCTGTTGAGGTTCTTTACGCCAATTCGATAACGCACCTGTGGAATCGATTGGGATGAACCTTGGCGAAAAGAGGCCATCTCCGAAAGCCAACGATCTCTCAACAGCAACAGCACTGCGCGCATCGAGCAAGAAGAAATTTTGGAGCCGAAGGCTGCGGGCGCCGATCCAAAGGAGAGCACAATGTCAGAAACCAACGGCCATAATGGCGCAAACGGGTCAGCTCCAAACTTCCGGGTAATCGGCACCCGGCCGATTCGTCATGATGGCGCAGATAAAGTTACCGGCCGCGCCAAATACGGCGCCGACTATACTCTGTCTGGAATGTTGCATGGGAAGGTTCTGCGCAGCCCGCACGCCCATGCCCGGATTAAGAGCATCAATATCGCTGAGGCACTGAAAGTGCCCGGCGTGTTCGCGATCGTCACCAGCGCGGATTTCCCTGAGGTCGCCAGCAAGACCGAGCAAGTCGGCGAAGGAACGGTCAATCCGCACTATCTCTCGATGAATATTCTGGCGCGTGACAAGGTGCTGTACGACGGTCATGCAGTTGCGGCGGTCGCCGCGAACGATCGTCATACCGCGGAAGAAGCGCTGCGCCTGATCGAGGTCGAATACGAGGTTCTGCCGCCGGTAATGAAGGTCGAGGAGGCGATGCGGGAGGATGCGCCGATCATCCTGGAAGATTTGCGTAGCAAGGAAGGAGGACCGGATAAGCAAACTAATGTAGCCAACCATCTTCAATTCAAACGCGGAGATATCGGCGAGGGCTTCAAAGCTGCCGACTATATTGTTGAACGTGAGTTCGACACCGCGATGGTTCACCAGGGTTATATCGAGCCGCACAATGCGTTGGGCGTTTACAGCAGCGACGGGCACGCAACGATTTACTGTTCGAGCCAGGGGCCCTTCGCGATCCGGTCGCTTACGGCGCAAGTGCTCAAGATGCCCGAGGGCAATATCAAGGTGGTGCCGGCTGAGATCGGCGGCGGGTTCGGCGGTAAGTTGACGGCTTACCTCGAGCCGCTTGCTATCCTGCTCTCAAAGAAGAGTGGACGTCCAGTAAAACTGGTTATGACCCGGGCGGAAGTCTTACGGGCTACCGGACCGACTTCCGGCTCGAAGATTAAATGTAAGCTTGGCGCGACCAAGGATGGGAAACTTGTTGCTGCGGAAATCTGGATGGCATACGAGGCGGGTGCGTTTCCGGGTTCGCCGGTAGCGGCTGGCGCGATGACGATTGTCGCGTCGTACAACATTCCTCATCTTCGGATCGACGCGTATGACGTGATCGTCAATCGGCCGAAGACGGCCGCCTATCGCGCGCCAGGCGCCAGTAATGCGGCGTTCGCCTCGGAAACCATGGTCGACGAGCTTGCCGAGAGCTGCGGTATCGATCCTCTCGATTTCCGGATCATGAATGGGGTCACCGAGGGTAGCGCACAAACCGCCGGTCCGCCCTTCAAGCGCATCGGCTTCATCGAGACATGCGAGGCAATCAAGAACAGCCCGCACTATCAATCGAAGCTCGAGGGGCCGAATCGTGGCCGAGGTATCGCGGCGGCCTTCTGGTTCAACGCAGGACTTCAGTCATCTGCGGTCGTAAATATTCATAATGATGGCACGGCGAGCGTCATCACGGGTTCAGTTGATATCGGTGGGTCACGCGCTTCAATGGCGATGATCACCGCCGAAGTGCTTGGTCTCGAGATCGATGAGGTCCGGCCGTTGGTGGCCGATACTGATTCGATCGGACACACAGATGTAACCGGCGGTAGCAGAACAACACTCGCTACCGGTCAGGCGGTGTATGAAGCGGCGCATGATGTAGTGCGTCAGTTGAAGGAACGGGCCGCCAAGCTTTGGGAGAAGCAACCCGACGAGGTGAGCTTCGATGGGCGCGCCTTCAGCGCAACGGGCGAAGGCATCTCGCCGATGACGGTGAAGCAACTCGCATCCCGATTAGCTCGTACTGGTGGTCCTGTAGTTGGTCGTGCGACGATCAATGCGCGTGGGGTAGGGCCAGGTTTTGCTATTACCCTAGTCGACATCGAAGTTGATCCCGACACGGGCAAGAGCCAGGTTCTGCGCTGCACCATAGCTCAGGATGCCGGCAAAGCGATTCACCCAAGTTACGTCGAAGGACAGATGCAAGGCGGTACCGCACAAGGGCTCGGCTGGGCACTTAACGAGGAGTACGTATACGACGTCAAGGGCAACTTGCGGAATTTCGGACTACTCGATTACCGGATGCCGACCTGCCTCGATCTGCCGATGATTGAGACCGCGATTGTGGAAGTAGCCAATCCTGGTCACCCGTTGGGAGTTCGTGGTGTCGGCGAGGTATCGATTGTGCCGCCGCCGGCGGCCGCGGCAAATGCGATCTATCGTGCGATCGGGGTGCGGATGACGACGCTGCCGATGTCACCTCCACGATTGCTCCGAGCAATGATCGAAAAACATCAGCAGTTGGATGCTCAAGCCGCGGCCGCAGACTGAAGCGTTTCGAAAGCGAGGCGCGCAAATCTGCCGATGGGCGATCGAGTAGTCACTTAGTGATATTCAGAGAGTACTGCAGGAACCGGCCAGGGTTAACTGGCCTAACTTACGGGTGAACATTCATGAGCGAACTGAAAATGAAGCAACGCAAGCTCGGCGGTCAAGGCCTTGTCGTATCCGAACTGGGTCTCGGATGCATGGGAATGTCGGAATTCTATGGTCCACGCGACGACAACGAATCGATCGCCACACTCCATCGAGCGGTCGAACTGGGAATCGATTTCTTCGACACCTCCGACATGTATGGTCCGTACCACAATGAAGAACTGGTCGGGCGCATCTTCAAGCCGATACGCGATCGGGTGATTATCGCGACCAAATTCGGCATTGTGCGCCATCCGGACGGCCGCCGCGAGATCAATGGACGCCCGGAGTATGTACGCTCAGCTTGCGACGCCTCGCTCAAGCGCCTCGGCATCGACCGGATCGATTTGTACTATCAGCATCGGGTGGATCGTTCCGTGCCGATCGAAGAGACCGTCGGCGCTATGGCCGATCTGATCAAGTCCGGCAAGGTCCGCTATCTCGGCCTTTCCGAGGCGTCGGCCAAGACGATCCGGCGTGCGCACGCCACTCATCCGATTAGCGCGGTGCAGTCCGAATATTCGTTGTGGAGCCGCGACCTCGAGAACGAGGTACTACCGACACTGCGCGAACTGGGGATCGGCCTGGTCGCGTATAGTCCCTTGGGCCGGGGTTTTCTGAGCGGCGAGTTCAAGTCTGCCGACGACTTTCCGGCGAGCGACTTTCGCCGCCTCAATCCGAGATTTCAAGGCGAGAACTTCAAACGCAATCTCGAGGTGGTCGAACGTGTCAAGCGAATCGCAGCCGAGAAAAGCGTCACGCCGAGCCAGCTTGCCCTCGCATGGGTGCTCGCGCGCGGACTTGATATCGTGCCGATTCCAGGAACCAAGCGGCGAAAATTTCTTGAGGAAAATGCTGCCGCGGTCAAGATTCCGTTAACCGAGAGCGACCTCAGCCGCATCGAAGAAGTGGCGCCTAAGGGCTTCGCCGCTGGTGATCGCTATCCAGACATGAGCGCGATCGACGTCTAAGCGGGGTGCAACCCTGACCGGGTGCTCGACGGATTTCCCACTCGCCACCCTTATCGACTGTCGTTGATTCCGATAGCATTCATTTTGGTCGATACGGTATCGCGTCACGCAATGGAGGAAACCTACGGTGCCACTCAGTGCTCGCAATCATTTGAAAGGTGAAATAACCGAGGTATTACTTGGAACGGTGACCGCGTTGATCACGGTCAAGGTGGGTGACAATCTGGTCGAATCGGTGATTACGAAACGGAGCGCTGAAGAAATGGGTCTAAAGAAGGGCGACAAGGTAATCGCTGTGATCAAGGCGACTGAGGTCATGATTCAGAAGGACTAAGCCGGTGTTTCGCTGCTGCTCCAATGGTCTACGCTCGGCGGCGATAACATGCGGAGCGCTCATCCTTATTTCCGCCGCGTTAGCATTTTGTTCTTCGTCTTCGGCGAGCGGGCAGACTCCGGCGCCCACTATCGCCTCGCTGCGCATCATCGGCAAGGTCGAGCGACCGCTCGTGGCGCGCGAAACCGATCTCCAGGCACTCCCCCGCAAGCGTTTGACGGTCACCGACGATAAGGGTGCACGCGTCACTTACGAGGGGGTTCCGGTCATAGAGCTTCTGCGGCGAGCAGGCGTTCCACTGGGCAAGCAGCTTAGGGGTGGCCAGTTGAGGCTCTATGTCATCGTCGAAGCGTCGGACGGATATCAAGTTGTATTCGCGCTGCCCGAATTCGATCCTGACTTCACGGACCGCGTCATCATTCTTGCCGACCATCGAAACGGCCACGCGCTGGTGTCGCCGGAAGGGCCGTTCCGTCTCATAGTCGACGGTGAAAAACGCCACGCACGCTGGGTCCGCGAGGTAATCACCTTCGATGTAGAGCAAGCCCAATAGCGACCAGTTATCCCTATGCAATCCGTAGACGGATTTCCTTCTGCAGTCCTGGGTAGACGCGGTCGCCGGGTCGCAACTCGCCTGTATTCAGATCGTATCCGACACCCCCGGAACGAATAGAGGTTCCATCGCATAGCGCGCGACGTCAGCTTCCATCTCGGCACGAGCGGGCTGGGTCGGGGATAAGCTGGCTGCGTCGAGTGTATCCCGAAGCAAGGTCGCATCGCTCGACGTGTTCAAAAACAGGGCAGGCCTACTCAGCACGAAGTGCACCGCTCGTCGAATCGCATCGCGATCTGTGAGCGGTTCGTACCAGCTATATTTGCGCTCGCCATTTTGCCATCGCCGGCGCGCGACCGACTTGATCGTCTGCGTCGCAATCTGGCGCTCGCCACACAGTTTCAGCAGCGCCTCGGCGTCGGCTGTATACTGCGGAATTCCAAGCATCGTAAAGTTGTACGGGAACAGCACCGAGTCGAAGGGGAATCGTTCGAGGCTCCTGCGATGCATTGCGGGCACTTGGGTGCCGTGGCCGGTGACTCCAATGAACCGCACCAGGCCCTGTTCACGCGCCTCTACCAACGCTTCCAGCGCGCCGTGCGGACCGAGTGCCGTCTGCCACTCGTCTTCCGCGACCAGGTTGTGTAGCTGGATCAGGTCAATTTGATTTACGCCGAGCCTTTCGAGCGAACGATGAACGCTGTCTCGAGCACCCTGATAGCTGCGATCGCCGGTCTTGGTCGCGAGGAAGAAGCGCTCGCGATGCTGCCGCATCCACGGCGCGATTCTCAATTCCGAATCGCCGTATGCCGCCGCCGTGTCGATGTGGTTAATGCCGTACTCGAGCAGGAGGTCGAGAATTGGATCGGCTTTTTCCTGCTTCATTCCGCCTAGCGCGGCGGCGCCGAAGATCACGCGGCTACTTTGATGACCGGTATTTCCGAATGGGCTCCTGTCGATCATTTCTCACCTCGCGGATCGTGCTCGCGTCAAGCTCGCTCATTTTTTGGCGCCGGGCAAATAGTCGTCGAGCGGGACGCCCAGGCTGTTCAGCGCCCACGACACCAAGTTGTATTGGCCAACTGTGAACACCGCGTCCATTATCTGCTCGGTGTTGTAGCGCTCGGAAAGTGTTTTCCAGGTTTCGTCGGAGACCACGGAATTCTCGAACAAGTCGTCGGCCGTCTGGATCAATGCGGTGTCTTCTTTATTCCACCCGGCCTGCGGCCCTTTACCGATCCGATCGATTTCATCATCGGTGAGGCCAGCCGCTTTCGCGATCCGAACGTGCTGCTCCCATTCGTAAGGGGCTTGGTTGAGCCATCCGATTCGCAGAATCAATATCTCGCGTTCGCGAACCGCTAACGTTTGCTGGTCGGAGAGTATGTAGCCAGCGAACTTCGACCAGGCACGCGTAAGCTTGGGATGCTGCATCAGCACTCTGAAAATATTGATCACCTTACCGTTGACCTTGTTTCGTTCGCCCATCTCGCGGTCGTCGGCGTTCAGCGTGGAAAAATCGCGGAAGGGTACTCGCTGCTTTCTCTCGGTCATTAGATTGCCTCCAATTCAAACGCGCCTGCGGGTGCGGTCTATGGATCGCCTACATCCTGTACTCAGACGCCTACCGGGTTAAGTCGCAAATCGCGCCGGCTACACCCACTCCTTCGGCACCGCTTGCGCCCGCTGATGGTTAACCAACTTCGAACGCCGGGCCTGCTCGTCGGGAGTGATCGTCGCCGGGTCTTCGCGAAACTCCGGGCCCGCTGCCATCGCCTTTTTCACGGCCGGCCGCTCGCCAATCTCATCCATCCAACGCTTGAGATTGGGAAATTCGTTGAGGTCGATATTGCGGCCCTGCAAGGTTACCGCCCACGGATAGCAAATCATGTCGGCGATCGTGTATTGGCCCGCGGCCAGATAGTGCTTCTTATGAAGTCCCAGATTCATCACTCCATAGATACGATGGACTTCGTTATCGAAGCGCATAAGCGCGTAAGTCTGATCGCCGTTCTTTGCATCATGCGACGCGCGTCGAAAGTGTCCCTGTTCGCCCATCTTAGGTCCCTGGTTGCCCATCTGCCAAAAGACCCACTGCAAAACGTCGGCCTTCTGATGCGGCGCCTGCGGCAGGAACTTCCCGCTCTTCTCTGCCAGATATACCATGATTGCGCCTGACTCAAAGATAGTAATGGGCGCACCACCGCCCGTCGGCTCGTGATCCACAATCGCCGGCATCCGGCCATTGGGTGAGATTTTGAGGAACTCCGCGGTTAGCTGGTCGCCGCGTCCGATATTGATCGCCTTGATGTTATAGGGGATGCCGGCTTCTTCAAGCTGGATCGTGACTTTTTTTCCGTTTGGAGTTGGCCAGTAGTAAAGATCAATCATGTTGTTTCTCCGTTATGGCTGGTTAACTCTACCAGTCTGACACGCGCCGCCATGCTTCGCACCGCCGAGCACGCGATCGACGCCGGCAATCCCATTTCAAGCACCTTAAATCAAATTGATAACTAACCTGGTCGATACCGCAACGCTCCTCATCCGACTCATTTAGAGCCATCAAAAACATCTTTGGCGATAGATGCAGCCGTGACGGCCGCCGGCCATCCCGAGTAAAACGCCAGGTGCGTAATGAGTTCACTAAGCTCGTCCTTGGTCACGCCGTTCTGGAGAGCTCGGCCCAGGTGAACACGAAGCTGCTCTGGCCGATAGAGCGCCGTCAAGGCGGCGACCGTAATCAGGCTGCGATCGCGTTTGGAAAGGCCGGACCGCTCCCATACATCACCGAAGAGAACATTCTCCGTCAAATCGATTAGTTTGGGCACGACTGCCCGAAGTCTTTCCCTGGGATCAACGGGTTTCGTTGGTGTTGCACTCATAATTTTCTCCTCAAATCTTTGGGTAGTGCCTATTCGGATCAGTATCTATTGAAATCTCAGTGTCTATGAAACTGGCTATGCGCAGGATCAAATTAATCCGCATCGGATGACCACGCGTCATTGAACGCTTTGCGGTTCGACATCGAGCCTGACGACGATCCCCTCCAGCTTTGGCGATGGCGCGGGATACCGCCGCATCACCAGCGGATCATGGCCGGGGATGATGTGATTACGCGTCGGCGCCGCTTCCACAAGCTGGTCAAAGGCTTCGAGCATGTCAGGAATGTTGATTGCCGCCGGAAATGGACGGCCTCGGTCCATGTTCTCGTAATAGTGAGTCACGTCGGAGGCAATCACTACGTATCCGCGCTGTGTATGCACGCGTACGAATTGAACTCCTGGCGTATGTCCGCCAACCGGATGAATGGTAATTCCGGGTGCGATTTCCGCGGGCCCATCATAGAGTGCGACGCGCCGAGCATAGTTCGCCCGCACCAGCGCAACAATGTCTTCGACTTCATACGAGTGAGCGAGAAACGAATGCCGCATGTGGCGCCCGACCGCGAAATGAAGCTCTTTTTCCTGCAGATGAATCCGCGCGTTGACGAAGCGATGAAAGTTGCCCACGTGGTCGTAGTGAAGGTGCGTAATTATAACGTCGCGGATCTGTTCAGGATCGAGGCCCACGAGTTCGAGCGATTGCACCGGGCAGCGCAGGAATTCCCGTTCCCGTTTGCCCGCCGTCTCCATCGTAAAGCCCGTGTCTATCAACACACTGCGTTCCGGCGAGACGGCCGCCCAGACGAAGTAATCCATCGGCATTGGCGCGTCGTGAGGATCTCCCATGATGAAATGATCCCGGCGCCTCGCGTCGCGCCGGGCGTATCGAATCGCAAAAAGCTCATACTCTGGCAGTCGCTCAGCCATCGCGTCCCTCACGCCGGAATTCAGTGCTTATCCTCAGAACTCTGGGGACCGCTACGAGGGCCGCGCGTCATCGCCGCGCGCAGTCGTTCCGGATCAACTGCGATTTTGACGTTTGCACGCTCCGTTTCGAGTTGCATCGTGATCCTTGAGTCCCGATTACCCCAGCCTCGATTCATAGCCTCAGTCATCTCTTCCAGCGTCAGGTTTGCAAGACGCATCGGTACCCCAAGCTCGCGTCCAAGCGCTGTCGCCAGCGAGACATCCTTGTGGGCGAGCCGCAGGGCAAAACTCGGCGGGTCAAATTTGTCGGGCAGGAAATGGTCGGTTACGAGATCGAAAAGCCGGCGGCGGCCCAGCGCGCCATGGCGTACTGCCTCCCACAGGTCGAGCGGTTCGACGCCTGCCTTGACCCCGAGAGTGAATACCTCCGCCAAGGCAGTATTCAGAATATAGCCGGAACAATTGTGCACGAGCTTGGCCACCGAACCCGCACCGCTCGGACCGACATATCGCGGCTGATCTCCAATATTCAGCAGTAGCGTCTGATAACGATTGAAGGCCGCTTCGTCACCGCTCACCCACAGCGCGAGCTTTGCCCGTAGCGGCACCCGCCGGGCCTCCGCTCACGGGCGCGTCGAGCATATATGCGTGCTTCTCTGCAAAAGCCGCGTTGATGCGCCGCGCCACCGATGGTGCATTAGTCGACAGATCGAAGTAGCTGCCGCCAGATCGAATTCCGCAAAGTATTCCTTGCGCACCCAGCGCCACTTCCTCGACTTCCGCGGGACCTGGCAAAGAACTAAATACGACTTCCGTCTGCCGAGCGATCTCCTCCGGAGTGCCGGCCCAAACGGCACCATCAGTGAGGCAAGGCTCGGCAGAGGTCCGCCGGAGGTCATTGACGACCAACTGATGCCCCGCCTTTTGCAGATTACCCGCCATCAGCGAGCCCATGGTTCCAAGACCGATGAAGCCGACTTTCATAATTTCTGTCCCGCTCGATAGGCTGATTTCGCCCTTTCCGGCAAAGGCGAGCCGCTGGCTTCCGCTACCAGCCGTCCTCATATGACCAATGTCAACTCTGTCAATAGAGCTACCAGACATGTCTTGTCAAACCGCGGAGAGGGGATGCGGAATCACTCTGGTGGACCTCGCTCGCGAGCCCCGTAGCAGCCTTGCTTAAACGCGATTCCCTTATATCCTCGCCCGATACGTTCCGTGACGAAGAAATCTACGCTTTCCGCTTCATCTCGACGGCGATGCCCGTGAAGAAGTAGCTTTCAAGGTTCGGTTCAGTGACGTCATCCACGCCGATGGTGACGAGCACAAGCACGTACAGAATTTCGGAATCCGCCTGGCCACAGGGCATGCCGCGCTGCGCGGCATGGACGACGCGAGTGTCATCTGGGGCCATACTCATGAGATAGCCAGGACAGACGCAGGCACCATAGCTTTTACTGGCTTAGCGCCCGACCTATTTGCTTGTTTTGGAACAGTGGTGCGCGACTACGGCATGTCCGACTGGCGCGCGGCGCCGCAATATTACCCCGACGTCAAAAGGTCTCAGACAGACCGCCGTTACCATTGATATAAAACGGCCATGCTGACGCTGAACACGATGAGTCTGGACTTTGGCATCCCAGCATCACGCGAGATCGCCGCGAAGAAGAGTGACACCTAACTGCAGTAACGGCGTTCGGGCCGCTCATGAATTAAATTTCGCTCAGCTCGGCTTCTCGAGCGGCATCTACGTTTGCACGTAGCCGGGGCGACGGAATTATTGTGTTCTAGGTGCTGGTTCCGCTCGGCCGCGGCCCGCGCAACCTCCGATGCCGTATCCCAAACTGGTTGGGCGGGGAAATTCAAACTTGAACGAAGAGACCTAATGATTATAACAGTTTTAGATTTTTTAGTATTATTGCCTGTCTCGTGCAGTCGGGGTACGGTATCAATCGTGCGCGTCCTCGCTCTATTGCTGATCGCTCTGCTGCTTCCGTTTAGCATGAGCGCGCCATCGGGGACTGTTTGCTTCACTACGGCGTGCTGCGGCGCGAACTGTTCGAGGAGCGCTCCAGTGAATCAGCTCAGCTGCTGCCCAGCGCCAGTGGCACCGGACAAGGCGACCAGTCAAGCGCAAGACGCCCAGCGTTTCGATTCGATCGCGAGTATGCCCGTAGCCGCAGTGATAATCGCGATTTCGGACTTGCAGAACACCCTCGTCGCTCGTAGGTACTCGCCACCGAACCCTCTCGTCTCGTTAGCACTTCTCTGTTCCCGACAAATCTGAACCTTCCGTGAGCGTATGAGTTGAAGCGCGGATGATGCATCCGCGCGGAAGTTCGCGCGCTATCCGTCATCACGGCCCCAGACGACAGCAGCCGATCCAATCGGCAGCTGAGGGCATTTTCAATCCCCGAGACGCAGCCGCGCCGTAAACGATCGCGGCTGGAAGGTTGGAATTTGTGAAACCACCCACAAACATTCGCCCAATAGCGGCACAAAATTTAATAGCCACTCTGTTTGTCATCGTAAGTCTGACCGTCGTTGCATCGGTGGGAGACGCGCAGGATGGCGGCGATCTGTCAGGTCGGGGTCTCCGTCAACCCAGCGCCCGCACCGAGGTACCCGTCGGTTCCGATCGACTCCGAGCGTTAGTCGATGAGGCTCTCGCCCGTAGTCCGGTCATACTTGCGGCGCGGAGTCATTGGCAGGCTCAGACAAAGGTGCCGATCCAGGCGTCGACGCTGCCGGACCCAGAGGTTTCGGTGCAGCACTTCACGGTTGGAAGTCCGCAACCATTCTCGGGTTATGAGAGCAGCAACTTTTATTACACCGGCTTCGGTGTGTCGCAGGACATTCCTGGTCCCGGCAAGCTCTGGCTGCAGAAATCCGAGGCGGGAAAAGACGCCGAATACGCCAAGCATCGCTACGAAGCTGCGGGGCGCGAGGTCGAGGAAAAGGTCAGGGAGCTTTACTTCGAGCTGTTCTATCACGCGAAGACGCTTGCGATTCTCGATCGCAATCAGGAGGAGCTCCAACAGATCCAGCAGATTGCCGAAACCCGGTATCGCTTGGGCCAGGGCCTCCAGCTAGACCTGATCAAAGCGCAGCTTCAGACCACCGAGCTCCTGAAGGATCACGCGATTCATCATCAGGAGGAAGACCAGGAACAGCTTGAACTCAAGCAACTGCTAGGACGTGATCCCGAGTCGCCGAATATCGAAATCGGCGAGGTCGAAACCACGCACCTGGAGCTCGATTCAGCGCAGCTTGCACGGCTCAGCGACGTCGGCTCGCCCGACCTCGCAGCGGATCGTGCAATGGCGGCGCGCAGTACGGAAGCATTGAAACTTGCGCATCAAGGGTACTGGCCAGACTTCAGGATCGGTTATTCGTTCGAAAAAACCGGCCCCGGATTCCGCGACTACTACATGCTGAATCTGGGCGCAAAAATTCCGCTTTATTTCTGGCGCAAGCAAACGCCGGCGATCGAACAGGCCGCACTTGAGGCCGAGTCGGCGCGCGAGCAAACCAGGGACACTCAACTGCAAGTTTCCTCCGTTGCAGAAAGCAGCCTGGTTGCGATGCGCACTGCGGAACGGATGATGTCGATTTATCGCGACGGCCTGATCCCGCAAGCCGAAACTTCGCAAACCTCGGCAATGTCCGCATACCAAGTCGGCAAGGTCGACTTCCAGACACTGGTCTCGTCCGTTCTCGATCTACAAAACCTCCGGCAGGAGTACTACCGCAGCTTGGCCGACCACGAGATCGCGATCGCCAAAATCCAGCAAGTAATCGGTGACCGAAAATGAGTTACAGCTCTTCACGACGACGGCGGCTCGGCACAATCGTGGCGGCGCTGGGATTACTTCAATTCTTGTCAGTTCCGTTGGCTATCGGGGCAGATTCTCCGCTCGCGCCAATCCGAATCACGCCAGAGCGGCGCCAACTGATCGGGCTCAAGTTCGCGACCGTGGTGCGCAAGGACGTGAGCGATCGTCTCGAGACCACCGGGAACATAGAGGCCGACGAACGACTCCAAGGCTATGTGCAAACGCGTTTTGACGGATGGATCGAACAAGTATTCGCGAATTCAACCTACCAGTACGTCCGCCGCGGCCAGCCGTTGTTTACGATATACAGCCCTGACCTCGTGAGTACCGAGAACGAATATCTGCTCGCAATCGATGCCCGCAAGCGCGTGAGTAACAGCTCAGTCGCGGACGTGACAGCCGACGCGTCATCACTGATCGATTCTGCCGCGGAACGCCTAAAGCTCTGGGGAGTGTCGCCGCGCGAGATCGCGCGGTTGGAACGCGAACGTACTGTGCGCCACGCTGTCGAGATCGATTCGCCCATGAGCGGATACATTGTCGAGCGCAATGCGCTGCCAAACATGTACGTGCAACCGGACACGCGCCTGTTCACGATCACCGATTTGTCGAAGGTGTGGATCTACGCGGCGGTGTTTCAGGACGAGATCGGAAAGGTCCGTCCCGGCGATCCCGCAATTGTTACGGTGGATGCCTATCCGGGCACGAACTTCGAGGGGCGCGTCGATTTCATAGAGCCGCAAATCGACCCGATGACCAGGACCGCCAAAGTCCGATGCGAGTTCGACAATCCAAAAGTCCAACTCCTTCCGGGAATGTTCGCGCACGTCGCGCTGGACCTGCCGATGGGCGAGCAGATCGTGATTCCCGATACGGCGGTTCTTCGCACGGGTACGCACAACGTCGCTTTCATCGATCGTGGTGACGGTTATCTAACTCCTGCCGAAATCGAATTGGGACCGCACGTCGGCGACGAATTCATCGTGCTCAAGGGGCTCGCGCCGCGTCAGCAAATCGTCAGCTCCGCGAACTTCCTGATCGACTCGGAAAGCCAACTTCAGGCGGCCGCGGGCGCGTTCGTGTCGCCCCCGCCGGGAGTAGGCGCGAATGCTGCTGGACAAGCTGCCGATGCTGCACCCCAGGCAAGCATCGAATTCACGAGCGACCCCAATCCTCTGGTGCGCGGCCACAATAAGGTGATTGTGACGCTCCGCGATTCCAAAGACGCGCCGATTTCGGGAGCGCAAATGACGGTGTCCTTCTACATGGCGTCGATGCCGGCGATGGGAATGGCGGCGATGCGCGCGCAAGGCGTGGCGGATGACCAGGGCAACGGCGTATACGCCGCCAACATCGAACTGCCGAGCGGCGGCACCTGGAGTCTGACGATCACCGCGTCGAAGGACGGCACTACGATCGCGAGCAAACGGTTGGACGTGTCAGCCAGCGGCTCGATGGCGATGTGAGAGAGCAGCATGATCGAAAGAACTATCGACTGGTGTGATGCTAATCGCTTCCTGTTGTTCTTCGGTGTGGTGGCGTTGGTACTCACGGGTATCTGGTCGCTCGATCGGATCCCGCTCGATGCATTGCCGGACATCTCCGACGTCCAGGTGATCATCCACACCGAATGGATGGGGCAGCCGCCCAATCTAATCGAGGATCAGGTGACCTATCCGATTGTTACCGCGATGCTTGCGGCGCCGCATGTGAAGGCGGTTCGCGCGCAGACGATGCCCAACGATTCATACGTGTTCGTCGTATTCGAGGACGGCACCGATATCTACTGGGCACGGAGCCGCGTGCTGGAATACCTGGAGCAAATTACAGGCAAGCTTCCAGCGGGCGTAAATCCCATGATCGGCCCGGACGCGACCGGTGCGGGCTGGGTCTACGAATACGCCCTAGTCGATAAGAGTCATACTCACAGTCTCGCCGATCTCCGCAGCTTGCAGGATTGGAACATCCGCTATGCGCTCGAAACCGTGCCCGGCGTTTCGGAGGTCGCCACTATCGGGGGCTTCGTAAAGCAGTACCAGGTTAAGCTCGATCCGAATCGGTTGCTTGCGCTAAAGGTGTCGCTGCAAACGGTGATCGACAAAATCCGCGACAGCAACGGCGAAGTCGGTGGACGCGTGCTTGAGATGTCCGGAGCGGACTACATGATCCGCGGCCTCGGCTATATCCATTCGGTTGCAGACCTCGAAGAAATTTCCGTCGCGACCAACAACGGCACTCCAGTGCTGATAAGGGACTTGGGCGTAGTCAGTCTCGGACCCGATCTTCGAGAAGGAGCTGCTGAATGGAACGGCGACGGCGAGACTGTCGGCGGCATCGTCGTGATGCGTTACGGGCAGAACGCTCTCACCGTCATCGATGGCGTGAAGCAGAAGCTCGCTCAGATTCTAAAGATCCTTCCGGCGGGAGTTGAAATCGTCGCCGGCTACGACCGGTCGGGACTCATTCAGGAATCGATCAACACCCTGAAACGCGATCTGCTCGAAGAGGCCATCATCGTCAGTCTCGTGATCATCATTTTCCTCTTTCACCTGCGCTCGGCTTTTATACCGATCCTTGCTCTGCCGATTGCGGTCATCGCGACATTTATTCCGATGTACTACCTGCAGATCAGCTCCAACATCATGTCGCTGGGCGGGTTGGCGCTGGCGATAGGCGTGCTGGTCGACGCTTCGATCGTGATGGTCGAAAACGGCTACCGGCACCTGTCGGAGGCGCAGCACGAGGCGTCGCTGAAGGGCGAATCAGTAACCGAGCCCGAACGGCAGCGCATCTTGCTGTCGGCAGCGAAACAGGTTGGCCGCCCAATCTTCTTCTCGCTGATTATTATTGTCGTCTCGTTCCTGCCGGTGTTCCTGCTCGAATCTCAGGAGGGACGGATGTTCCGGCCGCTGGCCTATACGAAGTCCTTCGCGATTGCGTTCTCCTCGGTTCTCGCGATCACGGTGGTGCCGGTGTTGATGCTTCTCTTCATCCGCGGCAAACGCCTGCGTCCCGAGGAGGATAATCCCATATCACGCTTTTTCCAGGTCATTTATCTGCCGGTCATCCGATGGTGTCTGCGTCATCGCGCGCTGACGATCGCAGCCAATGTGGTTTTCCTGCTGCTTACGATTCCGCTGCTGTTCAAGATGGGTAGTCAGTTCATGCCGCCGCTGTATGAGGGATCAAGTCTCTACATGCCCACCGCCCTGCCGGGGATTTCGATCTCGTCGGCGGTAAATCTGATGCAGAAGCAGGATCAGATCATCCACACATTTCCCGAGGTCGAGAGTGTATTCGGCTCCGTCGGCCGATCAGACAGCGCGACCGACAATGCCCCGCTCGATATGTATGACACCACGATCATGCTCAAGCCGCGTGACCTATGGCGAAAAGGCCTGACTTACGATCAGCTCATTGCCGAGATGGACGACCGGCTGCATTTTCCCGGTCTGTCGAATTCATGGACTATGCCTGTCGAGAACCGGCTCGACATGGAGCTTACCGGAATCAAGACTCCGGTCGGACTTAAAATTCAGGGTCCCGATATCGATCGGATTCAACAGATTGGTTCTCAGATTGAAGAAATACTCGGGTCTGTCCCGGGAACGCGAGGAATTTTCGCCGAACGAGTCTCTCAAGGATTCTACATCAATGTCGATGTGGATCGCGCGGTTGCTGCAAGATATGGGCTGACGGTAGGAGACGTTCAGCGCGCTGTAAGCTCCGGCATGGGTGGCGAGAATATCGCGACCACCGTCGAAGGGCGCGAGCGCTACTCGATCAACGTCCGGTATCTCGCGGATTACCGGAACGACCTGGATGCGCTTCGTCGAATACTGATCATGACACCAACGGGGGCGCAGATTCCGCTGGGAGAAGTCGCGCGTATCAGCTTGAGCCCGGGGCCATCGATGATTCGGGACGAAGACGGACTACTGACCGGCTACGTCTATGTTGATCTTGCTACAACGGATTACGGCAGCTACGTGGGCCATGCGCAACGCGTTCTCGATCGGCAGCTGCAGCTGCCGGCAGGATACACCCTGAAGTGGTCGGGCGAATACGAATTCCAACTCCGCGCGCGGAAACGCCTGACTGTTATCTTGCCGATTGTATTCATTCTGATCTTTGTTCTGCTCTACATGCTCTTCCAGTCGGCGACTGAAGCGCTCGTACTGATCCTGCCGACCGTATACGCGATGACCGGCGGGCTGCTGCTTCAGTACATGATGGGCTTCAACTTCAGCGTCGCCGTGTGGGTCGGATACATCGCCTTGTTCGGAATCGCGGTCGAGACCGGCGTGGTCATGGTTATCTATCTTCATGAAGCTCTGAATCGTCATATCGCTGCTGGCACCCTCACTCAGGAGGGAATTGAGTTCGCTGTGATCGAAGGTGCAGTACAGCGGCTTCGACCCAAGCTGATGACCGTCGCCGTCGTGATGCTCAGTCTCGCGCCTCTTCTATGGGAGAGCGGCATCGGCTCCGACGTGATGAAGCCCATCGCGGCGCCAATCGTCGGCGGCATGATCACCTCGACGATTCACGTTCTCATACTGGTGCCGGTGTTCTTCGCAATTATGAAAGAACGGGAGCTTCGCAAGGCAGGCTGACTGGTCCCACTTGGGTCAGTGAGATTTAATCTCAATGGCCTTTTCGCATCGACAAATCATGCTTGTCTAGTATAGCCCCCTATCCTATTATAAAGGTGTGTCACATACAGTTCGTGAGAAACAGAAACTCCTGGCTCGGGTGCGCCGTCTCCGGGGACAGGTTGAGGCCATCGAGCGGGCTTTAGAGAAGGAAGCCGGATGCGAACAGGTTATGCATCTGATTGCAGGCGCTCGCGGCGCGATGGCCGGGCTAATGGCCGAGGTCGTCGAGGATCACATCCGCACCCACCTGGTTGATGACCAAAAGCATCCGGGTGCGCTGAACGGTGAGGCTGCCGGGCAACTGCTCGATGTCATTCGCACTTACATGAAATGACGCCATGATGACCGAACCAGCAGTTCAGGCCGTGCATAGCCACGTCTTTCTTGGCGAAGGTCACGAGATCAATGAGCGTAAGGCGTGGGGCGTCATCATACTCTGCGGCTGCATGATGGTGGTCGAGATTGTCGGTGGCCTCGTGTTCGGCTCCATCGCTCTGGTGGCCGATGGCATGCATATGAGTACGCACGCCGGTGCTTTGCTGCTGGCTGCTTTGGCCTATAGCTACTCCCGCAAGCATGTAACCGATGGCCGGTTCACCTTTGGAACCGGAAAGTTCGGGGATCTCGCGGGTTTCAGCAGCGCCCTTGTGCTGGCAATGATTGCCCTGCTGATCGGCTACGAAGCGGTCAGCCGCTTCTTCTCGCCAGTGCCGATCCACTTTGCTGAGGCCATCCCGATTGCGTGCTTGGGCTTGGCGGTTAATCTCACAAGCGCTTGGCTACTGAGCGGGGGTCATTATCATCACGGGCACGAGGACGACGAACATCACGAGCAAGGCGCAGCCGACCAAGACAATAATATGCGCGCGGCCGTCATCCATGTTGCGGCGGACGCTGCGGTTTCCTTCCTCGTCATTGTGGGACTAACGCTCGCCCGCTTGTTCGGCTGGCTCTGGATGGATCCATTGGCGGGCATTGTCGGTGCTTCCGTAATCGCCAGCTGGTCCTACGGTCTGCTCCGCGATACTGGCGCTATTCTGCTCGACATGACACCGGACCGGGATGTGATGCACGGCATTCGCCAAGCTATCGAGGCTGAGGGCGACCGGCTGGCAGACCTTCACGTGTGGCGGCTCGGACCTGGCCATTTGGGTGCAATCGTTTCCGTCACGACCCGGCATATGCGCTCGCCGCGTTTCTATCGAAACCTGCTCGCTCGCTTCGCGTCGTTGTCTCATGTGACCGTTGAAGTTGAGCAAATTTGATTTAGTGTCCCGCAAACAGTCCATGACCAGCCGATTTGCCGGCGAGATCGTGCAGTTGTCCCAACGCATATGAAGGAACGGGCCCCTGAGGAAAGCAACCCTGCTCTGGCCATCTTCCCGAACCGCCCCGCCGTCGCCCAAGTCTAGATCGCGAACCATTTGACTTCACGCGACGATAGTTCTATATAGTTGAAAATATGAAGAAATCGATCGTAATCGGAGCACTTGGTGCGCTCGCTCAAGAAACCCGTCTCGATATCTTCCGCCTGCTGGTGCAAAAGGGTTCCGAAGGACTGCCAGCCGGTGAGATCGGTATGCGCTTGGGGCAGCCTTCACCCACGATGTCATTTCACCTGAATCAACTCAGATTCGCCGGACTGATCACCTCGCGGCGCGAGAGCCGATCAATCATCTACAGTGCGAATTTCAAGGCGATGACCGATCTGCTCGCTTATCTGACTGAGAACTGCTGCGGCGGGCGCCCGGAGCTATGCAATCCGGCGGCCGTATCCGGCTGCGGGTCCGAACGTACTCCACAACAAACTGTCACAACGAAGAAGAATCGGAGGGCATCTGTATGAAACGATTTCACGCTCATATCAGGGTCGATGACCTGCAGTCCTCGGTGCGCTTTTATTCGACGCTGTTCGGGACTGAGCCGGCAGTGCTCAAGGCCGACTATGCGAAGTGGATGCTCGACGATCCGCGCGTCAATTTTGCGATCACTTCGGGATCGACCTCGATGGGTCTCGATCATCTTGGGCTGCAAGTCGATTCTGACGAAGATCTCGAGATACTCGCGGGACGGCTCGACGCCGCCGGGCAGTCGATCGTGAAGCAGGAGAATGCGGCGTGTTGCTACGCTCGCGGCAACAAGGGCTGGGTGTCCGATCCGAGCGGCATCTCGTGGGAGACGTTTCACACTTTCGCTGAGAGCACGGTGTACGGCAACGACATCGCTCCGCGTCCCGCTGCAGCCAAATTGCAGGAGACTGATGCGTGCTGCGCGCCGGCCCCGTCTTCGACCAGTGCCTGCTGCTCCGTATCGAAAGCGCCGTAATGCAGCGAATTCGATGGACGATCGCACCAATGACAAATTGCGAATATAACGCCCTGTTTCTATGCACGGGAAATTCGGCGCGCAGCGTAATGGCCGAGTGCGCGATCAATCGTTGGGGTAAGGGAAAATAAGGGACGGAAGACGGGAAGCGCCGCTTCTTTTTCCGCATCTACAGCGAGCTGGAAAATCGTATAAAAATTTTCGCGAGCTTGAGAAGCGAGGCGCTCGACAGTTTTGCACTTCGGCAGCGCGTGGCGGAGATCGGCCGAGTCAAACTTCCGGCCAAATCCGAACAATAACTGCGGGTTTGGCCGCGTCGCAAGGCATCCATCCAGGAGAGTCACGAATGAGTGCTACAATGTCGATAGCGCAAACACCGGCTTTGCGCAGGCTCTCGTTCCTCGATCGCTATCTCACGCTCTGGATCTTTCTGGCGATGGCAGTGGGAGTCGCGGTCGGCGCGATCTTTCCTGGCGTTAAGGCAACCTTCGACCGCATGAGCATCGGAACCACCTCTATCCCGATCGCAATCGGCCTCATCCTTATGATGTATCCGCCGCTTGCGAAGGTGAACTACGACGAACTGGGCGACGTTTTCCGCGATTGGAAAATTCTCGGACTGTCACTGTTGCAGAACTGGATTATTGGTCCGATCCTGATGTTCGCGCTCGCGATCGTCTTCTTGCGCGATCGACCGGAATACATGGTTGGACTCATCATGATCGGCCTTGCGCGCTGCATTGCAATGGTCGTCGTATGGAACGACTTAGCCAACGGTGACGCTGACTATTGCGCCGGCCTGGTAGCCTTCAACTCGATCTTCCAGGTGCTGTTCTTTTCAGTTTACGCCTTCGTGTTCATTACCGTTATCCCTCGATGGCTTGGCCTCGGCGGTGCGATCGTGCACATCACGATAGGGCAGATTGCCGAAAGCGTTGGCGTCTACCTGGGCCTCCCGTTCGTCGCTGGATTAGTAACATGGAAAGTTTTGACTAAGGCAAAGGGAAAGACCTGGTATCGGCAGCGCTTCATTCCAAAGATTAGTCCGCTTACGCTGACGTTCCTGCTCTTCACCATCATAGTAATGTTCTCGATTAAAGGTAGTGCGATTGTACGAATGCCGCTGGATGTAGTTCGCATCGCGATCCCGCTGGTGCTTTATTTCGGAATCATGTTCGCGCTCTCATTCGCGCTGAGCAGGCGAGTTGGCGCAACTTACCCGCAATGCGCGACGCTGTCGTTCACGGCCGCATCGAACAACTTCGAGCTCGCCATCGCTGTCGCGATCGCGACCTTTGGTATCGACAGTGGCGCTGCATTTGCGGCCGTAATCGGCCCGCTCATCGAGGTTCCGGTCATGATCGGATTGGTGGACGTGGCACGCTGGGCGCGCCGCAGCTATTTCCCAGCACAACCGGGTCCTGCTAGGTGAGTACAGCGACGAACGAAGAGGGCCGGCAAAGCACGCTTGACGCGGAAGGTCCCATTCAATGAAACCGGTCATCAGGCTAGCCGCTGCGCTGGATTGCGAACAAATATCCGCGATATACGCGCCTTACGTTCTCAATTCCGCTATATCCTTTGAAACTGAACCACCGGGTCCGGACGAGGTCCGAAAGCGTGTGTCCGACACGCTAGAGTTCTTGCCGTGGCTCGTTTGCGAACAGAGCAGTCAGGTTCTTGGCTATTCGTATGCGGACAGGTATCGCGCGCGAGCAGCCTATCAGTGGTCGGCATCGGTTTCTGTTTACGTGGATTTAACAGTGCATCGAGTGGGCATCGGACGCGCCTTGTATGCTTCTCTCTTCCGAATTCTTGACCTACAGGGATTTTACAACATATTTGCGGGTATCACGCTGCCGAACGAATCGAGCGTGGGGTTGCATCGCTCTTGTGGTTTTCATCAGATCGGCTTGGAGCACTCGGTCGGTTATAAACTGGGTGCATGGCATGACGTAAGTATGTGGCATCTGCCACTTCGGCAGTGTCTACCTGCACCAGAAGCTCCGACACCGTTGGCTACCGTCGTCAAACGGGACTCGTGGTCTGGGGCTATTTCTGCAGGTTTGCAATTCATCCGTCTTTAGACCGGCCGACTCTTAGACGGAACGTAACCAGTCGTTCGCCATACGAGTCGGCGATCCGGAAACCCGCACGCCACGCACCGCCAACGCGTCGGGCCGCTTCATCCGTGGCGATGCGAGGACTCGAGGCGAAGCTGGCGGAGCGCCGACCGCTTTCGCCAGCCGTGGCCGCTCCTTGAGTAGACCTGGGCCACGCAAAAAGAGCGCGAAGGCTAACCAGCTCCTGGCCCAACTCAACTCCAGAATCTCTCCGCAGATCTGTGTGATGCCGCCCAGCACCGCAGCGTCCAGAAATTTTTGCTGCGTGTTGGACGTCGCTTCAGCTCAGCTGTGGTCCCGGTCGGCGAGCTGCCTCAAGCACGGCCTCACGCCATTCGCGTTTGACGGGCAGGATCGGAGGCATCGGAGCAACATCGGGCTCTACCGTTGGCGCCGCAATTGAATTGAAGTTCACGGTCTGCGAGGCTTTGCGCATGAAGAGATTGTAGATCAGCCATTGCGCGCGATGCCGCTTACCAAACAGCGGGAAGCGGCTGGCAATTGAAGACGTCGAATAGAACTTCCCATAGGCGCCGCCCAGGCCGATGCGGAGCTCGTCCGCCGACATCTGCGCCGGGCGATAGACGACGTGGCCCTGATCGTACATCGACCAGTCGAAGGAAACGATACGGTTCGCCTTCTTCATCTCGTACCAGGTGAGCGTGCCCGGATAGGGCGTAAGCGCCGAATAGGCACAGGCATCGTATTTGGCGTTGATGTTGAAGCTGACGGTTTCGTCGAAAATCGATCGATCGTCGCCGTCGAAGCCAAACATGAACAAGCCGAACACCATGATCCCGTAGGAGTGCACCTTCTCCACCAGGGCGGCGAAGGTCTCCGGCCGATTGACGTGCTTGTGCACACTTTTGAGTGTCGCCCTTGAAATCGACTCAAAGCCGATGCTCAGCATCGTGCAGCCGCTTTCAGCCGCGAGTTCGAGCATGTGGTCGTCCTGCGCAAGTTTGGAGGTGACACCGGCTTGCCATTGGATACCGCGTCCCTTCAACGCGCGCATCACTTC